>JAEEGF010869049.1_pt1 | contig 18873 bp, 17 predicted proteins | sample 9134171 | NCBI WGS metagenome assembly JAEEGF01 (sample SAMN16246542, study PRJNA631951) | gut metagenome | biome: gut microbiome; feature: rumen; material: AP-attached | host: Bos | place: Iran: Karaj | collected 2018-10
AAAAGAAAAAGTAAAATACGATAAAATAGATGACTTAAGTAAATATTCAGATGAAGATTTACTTAAAGTTACATATTATAATGAAATATACATTCCAATGGTAGAAGAAAATAAAACTTATATTACAACTATAAATAAAGTTGATGGAAAATATTTTATTAATATGAATGTAAAGCTAGGTTTTAAAGAATATAATACTGAAACTAATATGGTTACTATAAATAATTATGATGAGCAACTAGATATTGATAGATATTTAGAAAGTATAAATATCTAATTCTTTCTAATAATACTAATGAGGTGAAATTTGGCTTTTATGACAAAAAAGAAAAATATTGAAATAGATATCGATTTAGAAAGAAAAATGGTTCAAAATCCAAGTTTGAACGAATATGACTATGTTTATAGACTAAACAATATAACTTCATTAGATGAGCAAAAAATTAAAGTTGAGGAATTAGAAAATATAACTAAAAAAGATAAAAATGATAATAAAAAATAGAAAATAAGAGGAGTAGGAGACTCCTCTTAAATTCGCTTTACATAAGCTATTTACTTAAGTTTAACGGTTTTATTTTTTTTACTTTTTTCTTTAAAAAATTCTTAAAATCTATTGACTTTTATCTCTATCTGAATTATAATAATAACTGTCCAAAGATATGGGCCTTTAGCTCAGTTGGTCAGAGCACTCGGCTCATAACCGAATGGTCCGGGGTTCGAATCCCTGAAGGCCCACCATTTAAATCTTTGGGTAGGTGCCCGAGTGGCTAAAGGGGGCAGACTGTAAATCTGTTGGCTTACGCCTACGATGGTTCGAATCCATCCCTGCCCACCAATTAAATGGTTGGCGAATCTACACTTTTGTGTAGATTCTTTTTTTAGTTCATTATAATTTATTAAATTTTAGATATAAAAAAGAGCATGTTTTTCATGCTCTTTATTTTATTAATTTTCTTCTTTTATTTCTTTTATTTATTTTTTATACATTAAATCTAAATAGTATAATGTCTCCATCTTTTACTACATAGTCTTTTCCTTCAAGACGAACTAGACCTTTTTCTCTAGTTGCATTATATGATCCATATTTCATTAAGTCATCATATGATACAACTTCAGCTTTAATAAATCCACGTTCAAAGTCTGTATGTATTTTACCAGCAGCTTGAGGAGCTTTAGTTCCTTTTTTAATTGTCCAAGCTCTACATTCATCTTTTCCTGAAGTTAGGAAAGAGATAAGGCCAAGTAGAGAATAACTTGCTTTAATTAATTTATCTAAACCAGATTCATCAATACCATAATCTTGCATCATCATTTCTTTATCTTCATCATCTAGCTCAGATAATTCTTCTTCAAGTTTAGCACATAGAGCAATTACTTCAGCACTTTCTGCTTTTGCGTAATCTCTAACTTTTTGTACGTATGGGTCAGTATCTATAGTTGGTAGTTGAGATTCGTTAACGTTTGCAACATAGATAACTTTTTTATCTGTTAAGAAGAAAGCATCTTTTAATGTTTCTCTTTCATCATCTGTCATTTCAAAAGTTCTAACTGGCTTACCATCTTCAAGGTGAGTTTTAAGTCTTCTTAGAAGTTCCATTTCAGCTATTGCTTTTTTATCTCCAGATTTAGTCATTTTTCCAACTCTATCCATTCTTTTTTCTAGAGTTTCAATGTCTGCAAATACAAGTTCAAGTGAGATAGTTTCAATATCCCCAATAGGATCAATTTTACCATTTACATGAACAATATTATCATCTTCAAAACATCTAACAACATGAGCTATAGCATCAGTTTCTCTAATGTGAGATAGGAATTTGTTACCTAAACCTTCACCTTTAGAAGCACCTTTTACAAGACCAGCTATATCCACAAATTCAATTGTAGCATATGTTGTTTTTTGTGTTTCATACATTTTTCCAAGTTCTTCAATTCTTTTATCTGGTACACATACCATACCAACATTTGGTTCTATTGTACAGAAAGGGTAGTTTGCACTTTCTGCACCTGCTTTTGTAATAGCATTAAAAAGAGTAGATTTACCAACATTTGGTAGACCAACTATTCCTATTTTCATAATAATTACACTTCCTTTTTCATACAAGTAATATTATACCAAATATGCTTTAATTGTCAAGGATTTAACATAAAGTGGAGAGGGAGAAAAGGAATAAAAAATATACCAAGAGTTTTAATCTTGGTATAGTAAAAATTAAGTTTTATATTATTCTTATATCATTATTTTTTTCTTGGTTTTAAATCTTCAAAATAGTCTGAAAGATGAGTAATATTTCCAGCACCAATTGAAAGAACAATATCTTTTGGTTGCATTTCTTTTCTTAACTCATTTGCAATATCTTCAAGAGTAGGAGTATACACTGCTTTTGTACCATTTTTGTTAACAAGTTCAACAACATCTTTTGAAGAAATTGTACCATCATCTACTTCTCTTGCAGCATATATATCCATAATATACACAATATCTGCATCTACGAAAGCATGTGCAAAGTCTTCAAGTAATTCTTTAGTTCTAGAGAATGTATGAGGTTGGAAACATGCAATTATTCTTTTATGTTTCTTTTGTTTAGCAGCAGCAAGTGTAGCTTTAATTTCTGTTGGATGGTGAGCATAATCATCATAAAGCTCAACACCTTCAGCAATTGTTTTCTTGTATTCAAATCTACGTTTTGCACCACAGAACTTAGATAAACTCTTTTGCATATCTTCAAATTTAACTCCATATGCAAGACCAGTAGTAATAGCAGCTAGTGCGTCATATACATTGTGAATTCCTGGTACTGTTAAGTAGAAATTATATGTTTCATTGTTTCTTGGATCTGTAACATCAAAAGAGTAGAACCCTTTCATATTACACTTAAAGTTTTTAGCATAGATATATGCATCTGGCTCACTAAGTGAGAATTTAAATACTCTAACATTTTTTTGTTGAAGTTCATCTTTTATATCTGCTAATACTTCCATACAATGCTCATCATCTTGGTTAATAACTAGTGTGCCATTTTCTGGTAGCATAAGTATAAACTCTTTGAAAGATTTTTTAATATCTTCAATATCTGAGAAATAGTCTAAGTGCTCAGCTTCAATGTTTAGTATTGTTGCACAGTCATGTGGAAAGTTTAGAAAACTATCTACATATTCGCAAGCTTCTAAGATAAAGAAGTCTGAATTTCCAAGTCTATAGTTTGTATTATTTAATTTTTCATATTTAGAACCAACTTGAACGTTAGGATCTAGGCCTGCATCTATGAATATAGAAGAAATCATAGAAGTAGTTGTGGTTTTTCCATGAGTTCCACTAATGCAAATTGGTCTTGCATAACTAGTTAAAAGCATTCCTAAAAATTTAGCTCTTTCATAAGTTGGAATACCTAAGCTTTTAGCACGTACAAATTCAGGATCATGTTGGTTAATAGCAGAAGTATAAACAACAACATCTGCACTTTTAACAAGATCTGCATTTGAACCAATAAATACAGGGATACCATTTTGTTCTAGAGTTTCAATCATATCCCCATAGTTTCTATCTGAACCAGTTACTTCATAACCGTCTTTCTTTAATATTAAAGCGATACCGCTCATACTAACTCCACCGATACCAATCATGTGGATTTTTTTAATGTTTTTCAAAGCTTCAAAGTCTTTATTCCTTAAGTTCACATCCTTCATTTACAACTTTAATTATACTCTACCAGGTTAAAATAGTCAATAAATGCTAAAAAATTAGTTATAATATACGTTATAAGCTTGAAAGTTGACAAAAAATGTTATATAATACTCACGCGGAGGTAGGAACTAAGATGATAATTGATAATATAATAGTAATAGCCGTAGCAATAATTCTAATAACATATTTATCAATCAATTATGTCAAAAAATACTCAGCTCTAAATTTACTTGTAATTGCAATAGTTGCATTTTGCGTTGGAGTATATTTACCTGTAGTAATATATGGTGTTAATTTGAGGGTAAGATATCAAATACCAGTGGGAATTGGTATTTTCGTGTTACCATGCATTGTTGCTATTTTACAATATAATAATATTACATTTGGTAAGAATTTATTATTCAAAAAAGCAGAAGCAGCTTTTAATAACCAAAAATACTCTAAATGTGAGTCTTTATTATTAAAATACATCTCAAAAGAGGGAAGAACACAAGAGGCTGTATTTTTACTTGCTAAATGTTACTATGCAAATAAAGAATATCAAGAAGCAAAAGAATATATTTATGAAGTAGTAGAAAAAGATAATCAAAACTATGAAGCATATTATATTTTAGGTAGAATTCTAGAGCTTGAAGAGGATATAGACTCTGCAATAGACATGTATCAAAAATGTGTAGATATTAAACCTACATATTATGATGCATATGAATCTTTAGGTATTTTACTTGCAGATCAAGGAAAATATGAAGAAGCAGAAAAAATATATAGAAAAGCAATAGAATATCATACAGAATCATATGAGTTATTATTTAACTTAGCAATGATTCAATTAGAACTAGGAAAAACAGATGACGCAGAAAAGAACCTAGAATTAGCACTAGTTATTAATCCAGAAATTAATGATGCTATATACACTTTAGGAAATATTAAATTACTTAAAGGACAATACAATGATGCTTTAAGTTTATATAGTGAAATAACAAAAACAGAAGATTATGGCTTAAAAGCATATTATAAAATTGCAGTAATCTATGTAACTAAAAATGAAATAGAAAAAGCAATAAGTGTAATAGAATACTTAATAAATGAAGATGAAAGCTATGTTCAAAAAATTAGAGATGAGTTTATATTCAATTCAATTCGTTCTAAAATAGATTCAATGCTTACAGAAAGAGAAAACAGAAGCAAAGAACTAGTAAAGGCAGAAGAAACAGAAATAGAAGCAATAAGAGATACTAGAAAAAGTTGGTTTGGAAGAAATAGATTTGAACAAATAGACGATTCTCTAAACTATGACAATGATAACTCAATTTTATATAATGATATAGATATGAGTAGAACAGGATTTAGAAATCAAGAAGACAATAAATAAGTTTTTCTTGCAATAACAAAATAAATATTGTATAATTGATGAAGTAAGCTAAAAGTTTACTTCATTTTTTTAGCCGGTGTGCTGGAATTGGCAGACAGGATGGTCTCAAACACCATTGTCTTCGTGACGTGTGGGTTCGAGCCCCACCACCGGTACCAGCATTTTGCAAGTATGAATCATACTTGCATTTTTTATGTAATAATACGATAAAAATTAAAAGAATTATTGTATATTATTTTTTTCTTTGATATAATCATTAAAAAGGGGTCATAGGAGGATAGAATATGAGAATAGCTTTATATATTGTAGATGCGATAATAGTAATATTGTTTGTAGTTGCTGCTATAGGAACATTCGCATATGCTCAAAAGAACGGAAATAAAAGAGTAGAAGAAGTTAAAGATGAACTATTACCAAGAATAAGAAGAATGAATATTTTAACAATTTTACTTGGTGTTATGACATCACTAACAATAATACTAAATACTCTATTATGGAAATAATATAAAAAATAAGGCCATCACATAAGTGAAGGCTCTTTTTTTATATCTAATCTTTAAGTGGTATTTCAAATTTTTCTATAGCATCAACTAGTTTTGGATGATAAATTACAAAATGAATTGATGGTGCATTTTCTTTAGAAATAATAACACATTTACCATTTATAATAGATAAGTTTATATTTTTAAATGGACTTCTATTAGATTCTTTAAAAGTATAATTTGCATTTTCTTTAGCAAATCTCTTTATATCCTCAATATGTTCTAAATACTCTTCATAGCTATATTGAATTTTTTTATCATAAAAAATATATGAAAGAGATAAAGATACAGGTGCTTTTTCAAATTCATCTTTTGATACAATTGTAATTTCATCGTTAAAAGAACAATCTTTTAAAATAGATATAATTCTTTCTTTTTCTTCTTTTAAATGTGATGATATCATATTTTTGTCTATTTCATCTATATTATTTCTACTTAGTATTTTATCCAATAGCTTTTCAGACATTGTATAAAAAGGAAGCGTAGCAAATATATTTAATCTATCTTCTTTAATCTTTTTGTATTTTTCAAACAGTTTTGCAAAGTCTGCTTTTCTTTCTGCATTATATATATCCATCAAAGGCATAGACTTTTTCCAAACAGTTTTTGTGTTTTCTACATAGTTACTTATTTCTTCTTTTTTATTTGTCATATAAAATACAGCATTATTAATATTGCCTGTAGCATAGTAACCATTCAAAGAAACATTACCATTAGTGCATGTTAAATGACTAAATAGGTCATTGGCATTATTCTTTAAATAGTGTGGCGTAATAAGGCCTGTCATATATAGAGGAAGCCATCCTTCAAGACCAAGCATTAATTCTTTAAAAGGTCTATCTAAATTATGAATAATGTTAATATGAATACCTTTTTTCATGCAAGCAGCAAGCCCAAACATGAATTTTTTAGTAAAGTCCATATCTTTAGATGCTTCAACCATAGACATATTAGAATAAAAGTATAAATCATTATGACTCTTAGAAAGTGCAATTGCCTTTATTGTATCTATTTGTGAATCTTTAAAACCATTAAGCCCAAAGTATGATTTAGACTTTGGTAGAGATACAGGAATAGTAGGAACTTTTAATGTATCAAAATGAATTGCTTTTATATATTCATTTAAATCAAACTCATCAAGCTTACTTAAAAAACTTTCAGTAGGTGAAGAGTACTCAATAGCATCAACTTTAGATAACCAATGAGAAAGACTATTAATTAATTCTTCATTATTTAAAGTAGAAGAATTTTCATCTATCATATAAGATATTTTTTGCGTATTAGTGCTATCAGAATAATTAATACTTACATATTTACATATTGCAGATATAAAGTCACCAATGTTTTGAGGTTTTCTTGAACCAGATCTAATCTTAGATAAATAAGAAGAGTCATATCCAATATATCTTGCAAGCTCTGCAACATTAATATTAAGAGTAGATATTAAAACATTAAAATTTTCTCTAAAAGTTTCAAAATCTATATCTGAAACACCAAGAGTTTCAAGTAAATCTTCCTTAATTACATCTTGTTTGAAATCTATATTTTTATCTTTAGAAAGTATATAAATTCCAGCAACCAATGCATTAAATTGCTCACTTGGATACTTAGGAATTCTTTCACCATTTCTGTATCTACTAATAACTGCAGGAGATATTAAAGAGGCATCAGAAAGCTCTTTTGCACTGCATCCAATTAACTCTATATATTCATTCATTTTTTCGCTAAATGTCATAAAAACACCTCTATTTTTAATAGTTTAATATTTATATCTTATCATAGATTGTCTGAAAGTCAATGACAATTATGGAAATAAATTATAAGTAGACAAATTATATGATACAATAATATCATATAAAGAGGGAGTGAAAATATGGAAAAAAAGAAAAAAATAATAATCATAGTTGTTAGTATAATACTAGCAGTAGCATTAATAGGAGGTATTGTAGCAGTGGCAATTATTCAAATGAATGGAAATAACAATGGAAATGAAACTACAAAGACTTCAGGTGGAAAACTATTCTCAAAAGAACCTAAGGTAACTATTACAAAAAATGAAGCAAGCACAGTTGAATATGATACTTATGATAACTCACTTGTATCATTTAAATATCCTAAGGGCTGGACAGTAGAAATTGCACCAGTAGATTATATACATTATTGCTTTAAAGTATATAATCCTAAAAATCCAGATTATATGTTATTCTTTGGACTAAAACATGAAGGATTTTTAAAAACTGAACACGCAAGAGAAGTGTATGCAGGATATTATCCAGATGCAATATTTTCTAAACTTCCAGCAATAGATCCACAAACAACAAAAGCATATTATGAAAAATGGAATGAAATTGCAAAATACTTAAACGATGTAGATTTTAAATCTATGCCATCATTTGCACCAACATTTAAAAACTTAGAACTAGGAGACAACTTAGGAACAGTTACTATTGGTGGAGATATTTTAAGAGGAACATATGATGGACAAAATGGAAAATGTCAAGGATTATTTACAGCAACTGTAAAAGATATAGGTTCATACTATATAAGTGAAAATATTTGGAATCCACTTGGACCTCAAGTAGATGTATGGCCACTTAATGTATATAACATTATCTTTATGACAGCTCCAGAAGAAGAATTCATAAACTGGCAACCAATACTAGATAATTGTTTAGCTTCAATTGAATTTAGCCAAACATTTATTAATGGTTTCAACCAAGAAGAAACAACTCTAACTCAAACAATAATAGCTAACCAAAAAGTATATGATTCAATTTCAGATATGATTATGGATTCTTGGGAGCAAAGAAATGCATCAACAGATAGAATCAGTCAAAAACAAAGTGATGCAACACTTGGTTATGAAAGAGTATATGACACAGATACAGGAGAAATATACAAAGCACCAAACGGATTTATGGATCACTATGATGGAACAAAATATGAACCAATCACAGATGATATGTATACTGAGCCTACAGCAGGTTATATAGAATAATAAAAAAGTAGAATTTTAGACTAGCATAGAAATATGCTAGTTTTTTTGTCGTAAAAGCACTTGTTTTGTCGAAAATAATTATAATAAAAAATCACTATTTACAAGTACAAAAATGTGTACTAATATTTAGACGAAAGGAGGTGAATAATATGAATGATTTAGAATTAAATAATAGTACTTTTGAAAGCATAAAGCATATAGATGAAGATGGAAATGAATATTGGGAAGCAAGAGAGCTGCAAAAAGCATTAGAATATAAAGAATGGAGAAAATTTTTTGGTGCAATAGAAAAAGCAATTGAAGCATGCAAATCAAGTGATTTCAACGTGTTTGAACATTTTGTCGGCGTGGACAAAACATCACCAATGCCTAATGGTGGTATTAAAACAATACAAGACTACAAACTCTCTCGTTATGCCTGCTACCTAATAGTTCAAAATGGAGATTCAAGAAAAAAAGTTATTGCTTTAGGACAAACATATTTTGCTATCCAAACAAGAAAGCAAGAATTAAGTGAAAAAGAATATAATATGCTTTCAGAGGATGAAAAGAGACTATATAAGAGAGAAATTGCAAGAAAAGGAAACTATACATTAAATCTTGCAGCACGTGATGCGGGAGTCAAAAACTATGCAAAATTTCATAATGCGGGATATAAAGGATTATATAATGGAGAAACAGCTAATGACATAGCTAAAAGAAAAGGTTTAAGATATAGAGAAGACATTTTAGATAATATGTGTAGTGAAGAACTTGCAAGTAATATATTTCGTATAGCTCAAACCGAGGCTAAACTAAAAAGAGACAAAATTAATAATGAAAATGATGCAAATGATACACACTATAATGTTGGTAAAAAGGTTAGAGAAACAATTAAAGAACTAGGTGGAACTATGCCAGAAGATTTACCAACACCAGAAAAAAGTTTAAAAGAATTAAAAAAGGATAATACAAAAAGAATTAAGGCTAATAATGAAGACTAGTCTATTAACATATATTAGATTACCATTTTGTCTAAAAAGACAAAGCGGTAATTTTTTTAAAACTGACCGTTCATTCTAATGACAAATATCGCATAATGTTATATAATAGTGGAGAATAAAAAAGGAAGTTGAAAGTTATGAAAAACAATATTAAAAGAATGGAAGCTACAGAGTATAATAATATTAAGGAAATAATGTATAATTCCGCAAAAGTTCACAAAGATAGAATAGCTTTTGTAATTAAACACAAAGATGAAAACAAAAACGTAACATATGAAAACATTACATATGAAAGAGTACTAGAAGATGTAAATGCTTTAGGTGCATCTTTATATGATTTAGGATTTAAAGGAAAAAGAATTGCTGTAATTGGTAAGAATAGATATGAATGGGTTCAAGCACATTTAGCTAACCTACTTGGTGGAATAGTATCTGTACCTTTAGATAAAGACCTACAAGTAGATGAACTAGAAAACTCTTTAATTCGTAGTAAAGCCAATGCAATTGTGCTAGATAATAAACTAATACCATTAGTAGAAGAAATTAAATCTAGAGGCAATACTGAGCTTACAGAGTACATTACAATGGATGAAGCAGAAGGGTTTAAATGTGTTAAAGAATTAACAGAAGCTGGTAAAAAAATACTAGAATCTGGAGACAGAGAATATCTAGACTGTGAGATAGATAGTAATTCAATGGGAATATTATTATTTACATCTGGTACTACATCTAAATCTAAAGCTGTAATGTTATCTCAAAGAAATATAGCAAATAATGTATATGACTTACAATGTATGGAACCAATAGATAAAACAGATACAAATATTGCTTTTCTACCATTCCACCACATTTTTGGTTCAACATGTATAATACTTATGCTTGCAGTAGGTATTAGAAATGTTTTCCCAGATGGATTAAAATATATTAAACAAAATATGAAAGAATATGAAGTATCTATGTTTGTTGGTGTTCCAGTTTTAACTGAAGCAATATATAAAGCATTAATGAAAGAAATAGAAAAACAAGGAAAAACTAAACTAATTAAAACAGCAACAAAAATTAGTAATTTCCTTTTAAAACTTCACATAGATGTTAGAAGAAAATTATTCAAACAAGTAATAGATGGACTTGGTGGAAAACTAAGATTTGTTATATCTGGTGGAGCACCTGCAGACCCTGCATCAATTAAAGGATTCAATGAAATGGGTATAGTAACATTACAAGGATATGGATTAAGTGAGACAGGACCTGTTATTTGTGCAGAAAACTACAAATGTAGAAAACCAGGAACAGTTGGCCTTCCAATGCCTAGTGATGAACTTGAAATTGTAAATCCAGATGCAGATGGTATTGGTGAAGTTAGAGTTAAAGGTCCAAACGTAATGCTTGGATATTATGAAATGCCAGAACTTACAGAAAAAGTACTAAAAGATGGATGGTTCTACACAGGAGACCTAGGTTATTTTGATGAAGATGGTTACTTAGTACTAACTGGTAGAAGTAAAGATATGATAGTTCTAAAAAATGGTAAAAAAGTATTCCCAGAAGAACTTGAAACTGTAGTAAATAGATTAGAACTAGTAGAAGAATGTATGGTATTTGGTATTCCAGAAAAAGATGATCCAAATGATTTTGACCTTGCAGTAAAAGCTGTATATAACAAAGAAACAATTAAAGAAAAATATAAAGATAAAACAGAAGAAGAATTAAAACAAATACTTTGGGAACAAATTAAAGAAACAAATCTAACATTCCCAAAATATAAACATATCAAAAAACTATATGTTACATACGATGAATTAATTAAGACAACAACTAAGAAAGTTAAAAGACCTGAAGAGATGAAATTAATTAATAAAATGCTTGAAGAAGAAAGCAAAAAATAAAAATTATAAAAAAACTTAATAAATATCCACTTTTATATAGGAAAAAGCCATAAATTATGGTAAAATACCCTATGTAAAGGTGGATATTTTTATGAATAGAACAAAAAGAAGAATTTTTACAACAGCCATTAAGCTATTTGCACAAAACGGATATGAATCAACAGGAATTGAAGAAATAACAGCAGTAGCAGGTGTTGCTAAAGGATCATTATATTATCATTTTGAAACAAAAGAAGAGCTATTTGACCTTCTTTTAGAAGAAGGAAGAAAACTATTATACAATAGTATTGAAATAAAATTTAGAAGTTGTAATAACGCACTAGATAAGTTAAAAGCTATTATTATGATACAAATTAAATCATTAATAAAATATGAAGATTTCGTAACAGTATTAATAAATAATACCTTAGGAGATAATACTAGAAGTAAGAAAAGTCAAAAAGCATTAGATGAATATATGGGAAAAATTCAAGAAGTAATTCAAGAAGGAATAGATGAAGGTATATTCTATGATGGTGATACTGAAGGTATTGCATACGGAATATTTGGAGTAAACTTTTCTAGCCTATTATACAGATTAAAGAAGAATAGAAATGTTACTGCAGAAGAAATATATAAAAGCTATATAGAAATAGTAATTCGTGGACTAACAAAAGCAAGCAATTAAATTTGCTTGTTTTTTTATGTATAAAAATAATTTTTTAACAAATAATACTAATGAATAGAATGGAGGTAGAAAATGAAAGATAATTGGATATTTATAGTTCTTGGAGTAGTAGTTGCTGTAGTTATAATCGCATTAATTGGATTTAGCATGATGAACAATGATATGGAAACTAATACAATGGGAAATTTAAACAATGCAAATAATACAACAAACGAAAGAGGAATATCAGATAATACAAACAATACTGGTAATACTAACAACACTAATAACAATAACACTAATAATTCTTTAATGGATGACAGAGATAATGATGGTATGCTAGATAAAACAGAATTTAATAATCTAAAAAATGAGGCTGAAAAAATTGCAAGAGATATAGGAAATAACGTAGGAAACTTTACGCAAGATGCAATAGACGCTTTTAATAAAGCAAGAAATGATCTTATGACATATGATCAAGAAGAAAGTCAGTCTCAAGAAGAAATAGACAGACGATCAAAAAACTTAAGAGAAGCAATAGATAATTTAAATATGAATAATAATACAAACAATACAAATAATACAAACAACAGATAAAGACTAGAATTAATCTAGTCTTTTTTATGTTTACAATTTAAACAATATATGTTACAATACTCCTTGTGATTACAAAAGGAGGGAGCACATGAAAGTATTAGTTACAGGAAGTAGTAGTGGTATAGGACAAGCTATTGCCAAAAAATTCCTAAATGAAGGACATGAAGTAATAGGAATGGATATCCTTGATTCTACTATTAACCATCCAAGTTATACACATTTAATACAAGATATTTGTGGAAAACTACCAGATATAGATAACATTGAAATAATTGTAAACAATGCTGGAATACAAGAAGGAGAAGTTATCAAGACAAATCTTGAAGCAACTATTAAGCTTACAGAAAAATATATAACACCAAGCATAAAAAGCATAGTATTTATTGCATCAAGTAGTGCAACAACTGGTTCAGAATTTCCAGAATATGTAGCATCAAAAGGTGGAATTGTAGCATATATGAAAAATGTTGCTCTAAGAGTGGCTAAGTATGGCGCAACAGCAAACTCAATTTCTCCTGGTGGAGTAATTACACCTCTAAATTCACATATTCTAGAAGATGAAAAACTATATGAAGCCGTACTAAACGAAGCACTATTACACAAATGGGCAACTGCAGAAGAGATTGCAGAATTTGCATACTTTGTAACAGTAGTAAACAAAAGTATGACTGGAGAAGACATCTTTATAGATAATGGAGAAAAATTAAAATCCAATTTTATTTGGTAGAAAGGTGAAATTATACTAGTTATTCTACGCCGCCTAGTATAAAAAAGGAAAGAAGTATGAACATATTATTAGGAGTTGTAAGCCTTTTATTAACTTTTAGCTTACTAATTATTGTAGAAAAGTTTTTCAAAAAAGAAGGATTATTTGTTTGGGTAAGTATAGCAACAATAATTGCAAATATCCTTGTTTGTAAGAGTATAGGAATATTTAATATTACTACAAACTTAGGAAACATATTATTTGCATCAAGCTTTCTTGCAACAGATATTATGAGTGAAAAATATGGAGCAAAAGAGTCAAGAAAAGCAATTATTCTTGGAGTTGTATCTCAAGTAATATTTGTAATAATGACTCAGATAGGATTATTATACACACCAGCTCCTGAAGATTTAGCTCAAGAGAGTATGAAAGGATTATTCTCAATTAACTTAAGAGTAAGTATCGCCAGCATTGTAATGTACTTTGTAAGTAACATGGCAGATATTTACATATTTGAGAAAATCAAAGAAAAAGTACCTGGCAAACTATGGCTAAGAAATAATGTTTCAACAATGATTTGTAATTCAATAGAAAATTACTTATTCTCGTTTTTAGCGTTTGCTGGACTAATGGATATTACAACAATTTTATCAATAGCAACACTAGCATCAGTGCTAGAAATTGTAATTGCAGCATGTGATACTCCATTTTTATACTTATCTAAAAAATTAAAATAGAATAGAAACTATAAAAAGAGTATAAAACATTAATTAAACATCTAGAGTAAAACTTTAGATGTTTTTTTGTCATATTGTAAATAATAATAAAAATCACTAGTAAAATGTTATGTTTTCTAATATAATAGAATACGTAAATAGGAGAAAAAATATGTTAAAACTAAAAAATATTACAAAAACATATGAAACAGATGGAGTAGAAGATGTTCAAGCTCTAAAAGGAATAGATATAAACTTTAGAAAATCCGAGTTTGTATCAATACTTGGACAAAGTGGATGTGGTAAGACAACACTACTAAACATAATTGGGGGATTAGACAGATATACAACAGGAGACTTAGTAATTAATGGTAAATCTACCAAAAATTATAAAGACAAAGACTGGGATGCATATCGTAATTACTCTGTAGGATTTGTCTTCCAAAGCTATAATTTAATACCACACCAAAGTGTACTAGCAAATGTTGAACTATCGCTAACTATATCTGGATATAATGCTAAGCAAAAAAGACAAAAAGCAATAGACGCATTAGAAAGTGTTGGACTTGGTGATCAAATACACAAAAGACCATCTCAATTATCTGGTGGGCAAATGCAAAGGGTAGCAATTGCAAGAGCAATAGTAAACGACCCAGATATAATACTTGCAGATGAACCAACTGGAGCACTAGACACAAAAACTAGTACTCAAATTATGGATTTACTTAAAGAAATATCTAAAGATAAACTAATTATAATGGTTACACACAACCCAGAAATTGCTGAAAAATATTCTACAAGAATAGTTCGTCTAGTAGATGGAAAAGTTACAGATGATACAAATCCATATAATGAAGAAGAAAAAGAAGAAGAGAGTAAATATGCAAATAAAAAGACGCATATGAGTTTTATTACAGCTTTAAAACTTAGTTTAAATAACTTAATGACTAAAAAAGGAAGAACAATACTTACTGCATTTGCTGGAAGTATAGGAATAATAGGTATAGCATTAATTCTTTCACTTTCTTCAGGAGTAAATAAATATATAGAGGATATACAAAAAGAGACAATGTTGTCTTACCCTATTGAAATAGAAGCAACTTCTATGGATTTATCTAGCATATTAGGAGATACTAGTTTTTATGAACTAAATGAAGCAGACCATGAAAATGATGCGGTTTATTCAGATGTAAAAGGAATTGAAAGAGTAAGTAAAGTATCAATGACTTTATCTAAAAATAATTTAACAGATTTTAAAAAATATCTAGATAACAAAGAATCAAGAATTCATCAATATTTAGGGGAAAATGGTGTAGTTTATTCATACTCAACTAATTTTGATCTTTATTCATATGATCCAGATGGAAAATTAGTAAATGCAGATGGCTCAACATTTGAAACCAAAAACAATGCATCTATGGCAATAACAATGGCAAGTGGATTTACATCATCTGCGTCAGCTTCAATGGATACTTCAAATATAATAGATGAAATAATGCCAGGAACAACAGAAGAAGAGATAATTAGTCCTGCATTTATTAATGAATATGAATTAATAGAAGGAAGATATCCACAACAATACAATGAAGTAGTAATAGTATTAGATAAAAACAATGAAATATCTGCAACAACTTTATACAATTTAGGACTACTTCCATCTAAGGAATATAAAGATATAATTAAAAAACTAGAAGCAGACGAAGCTGTTGAAACTCAAAAGCAAAAAATATCATATGAGGATATATTAAATAAAACATTCAAAATAATCCCTTCTTGCGATTATTATATTAAAAAAGATAACGGATTGTTTGAAAATGTTAAAGATAGTTCTGGAAAAGTAGAAGAATTATTAAAAAGTGCAACAGAACTAAAAGTTGTAGGAATAATAAAACAAAAAGAAGAATCAAAAAATGCATTAATAAGTAGTACGCTAGGTTATACAAAGCTACTAACAAATTATATAATTGATCATACAAACAACTCAGAAGTAATAAAAGCACAAGAAGCAGATTCTTCAAAGAATGTAATTAATGGATTACAATTTAAAATTTCTACAGATGATGAAAAAGTTGAAGAAGCAAAAAAATATCTAAGAAATCTATCTATTACAGAAAAGGCACAATTTGCATCAGCAATTATGATACAATCAGCTGACCCTATGATGCAATCACAAATGATGTATTTATCTGAGTCACAACTTGCAAGCTTTATAGACTCATATGTAGACAATCCAGATAGAGACCTTATGATTAAATTCTATGATGATACAATAAGCCCAGGAACTTATGAAGACAATATGAAAAGCTTTGGAAAAGTGTCATATGATACACCATCTAAAATTCAAATATATGCAGATACATTTGAGGCAAAAGATGGAATTACAGAATGTATTAATGAATACAACAATACAGTAGAAGAGGAAGATAAGATTACATTTACAGATTTTGTAGGACTATTAATGAAATCTGTAACAACAATTATTAATGCAATTTCATATGTTTTAATTGCATTTGTATCAATATCACTTATAGTATCAAGTATAATGATTGCAATTATTACATACATTTCTGTTTTAGAAAGAACAAAAGAAATTGGAATACTAAGAGCTATGGGTACATCTAAAAAAGATGTTTCAAAAATATTTAACGCAGAAACATTTATTGAAGGTTTTGTAGCAGGTGTATTAGGTATTGTTGTTACAATGCTATTAAACATACCAATAGGAAAAATAATTCATGCAATAACAGATACAGATATGAAACCTGTATTACCACTTGGTGGGGCAATAGCATTAGTAATAATTAGTGTAATACTTACTGTAATTGCAGGTTTAGTTCCTTCAAAAGTTGCAGCCAAAAAAGATCCTGCAGTTGTACTTAGAAGTGAATAATATTTGATGATATTAATAATAATTAAAGTCCAAGGAGAAATCTTTGGACTTTTTTATACATTCTTGTAAAATAAATAATTATATGGTAATATCTAAATGTACATTTAAGGGAGGACAAAATGGAAAAAATTGTAATTGAAGTGGGTTCTACTGTAACTAAAGTAGATAGCTTCGATGGAGAAAACATCAATCACATTAAAAGTGTAACTATAACTTTTAAGAAAAACTATAAAGAAAATGGAAATAAACTAAAAAAAGAAGATATAGATAAATTAATTGAAACAGTAAATGAAACAGACAAATCTAATTTGTTTGTATGTGGCACAAGTATATTTAGAGATTTACAAGATGATGAAAGAGAAGAATTCTTAAATTATTTTAAATCTAAAACAGGACTAGATTTTAACATTATTTCATCTGAAGAAGAAAATATATATACAGTAAAAGGATCAACAAAAGTTGTTAAAGAGGCATTAATATTTGTAGGTGGAGGCGGATCTACCGAAATGTCATATGTAAAAGACGGAAAAATCCAAGAAATGGCAAACAACAACGTTGGTGTAATGGATGTAATGCATGAGTTCCCAGATTTAAGTGAAGATTTAGCTACATCTAAACTTGAAGATGTAATGAAATATATTAGACAAAGAATTCAAGTACCCAATATTCAAACAGATATAATGATTCTTGCAGGTGGTGGACATGGACTTTTTGCAAGAGAATCTGGAGTAAGATATGAGAAAAATTCATTATATGAAGATAAAAATGAACCAATTATGATGGACATAGCCACAAGAATAGAAGACACAAAAAGATATTATACTCAGATTTCAATGGAAGAGATTAAATCTAGAGTAGAAGATCCTGCATGGTGGTTTGCAACTCGTGCAATGTGTGCTTTTGTACTTGTTGTAGCAGAAAAAATAGGTGCAAAATATATAGTTCCAACAGATATATCAATGATTTATGGAATTGTTTAGGAGGTAAAATAGATTTATGAAAAAGAAGGTACTTAAACAGATAGGATCAATTTTCTTAATAATTATAGGATGTGCATTAGCAGCATTTGCAATAGGTGCAATATTAATACCAAATCTAATTCTAGATGGTGGAATAAATGGTGTATCAATAATGCTTGCTCAACTAACAAAGCTAAAGCCAAGTTTATTTATAGTACTACTTAACATACCATTTATATTATTAGGATTAAGATCTTTAGGCAAAGAATTTGTATTAAAAGCATTATTTGCAATGTTAGTTTTCTCTGGTATGTTACTATACACAGAAACAATGGAAATTGGAATACAAGATAAACTACTTGCAACAGTGTATGGTGGCTTAGTACTAGGAATTGGAGTGGGGCTAATTATTAGATATGGTGGATGCTTAGATGGAACAGAAATTGCAGCTATAATCCTAAGCAAAAAAACTAGTTTTTCAGTAGGACAAATTGTACTAATTTGCAATATATTTATATATGGAACTGCAGGCTTCCTATTTGGATTTAGCAGAGCTTTATACTCACTTTTAACTTACTTTATTACTTTCAAAGTAATAGACTTTGTATCTGAAGGATTAGAACAAGGAAAAGCAGTGCTTATTGTTACAAACCAAAGTGCAAAAGTTGCAGGAGAAATATATAAAAGACTAGGAAGAACAGTTACATCTTTTGAAGGTAAAGGATTAATAAACGGAGAAACAATGATTCTTTACTCAGTAGTTACTAGACTTGAGCTAACAGAGATAAGAAATATAGTAGCAGCTGCAGATGTACAAGCTTTCGTAACAGTAACAGATGTTTCAGAAATAATTGGAACACATATGAAGAAAAAACCAGAGATAGAGGAATAACCTA
>JAEEGF010329280.1_pt1 | contig 18867 bp, 8 predicted proteins | sample 9134171 | NCBI WGS metagenome assembly JAEEGF01 (sample SAMN16246542, study PRJNA631951) | gut metagenome | biome: gut microbiome; feature: rumen; material: AP-attached | host: Bos | place: Iran: Karaj | collected 2018-10
AGAGGCGCAACAGACCATCATAGTAGGCATCGAAGAAACCGTCGGGCTCTGGCTGGTGAGGCATGGTCCAGAGGTGGTCGATGAACTCGTAACTGATTGGATGCGAGCAACAGATAGAGGCAGCGGCTGCCGTTGCCACGAAGCCGACCGAGTGACGCAACTTCTCGGGGAAGTCGCCGGCACGATAGAGTCGTTCGGGCTTGGTGCCATCCACGTTGTATTGGTCCACGAAAGTGGTCAGACCCTCGCTATAGAGGAAGTTCTGAATCTTGTGGGCATAGTTCTGTTGCCAAACGCGGTCGGCACAAGACCAACTGTAGTCGAGGGCAATGTTCATAGGCACACGCCAAGAGTCGTAACGGAAGGCAGTATTCATGCCGGCCCATGGATGACGGTTGTTGGCATTCTTTTTCGGGTCGAACAGAGAACTGCCATCATACTTGTTGCAATCGGGGTTGAGACCGGTCAAAGGATGAATACTGCGGTGCAGATACTCACGGCTCTTGCGAGCGCACTCACGCCAGTAGGAGGCACGACCATCCTCAGCATAACGCGCCCAAACCTCGTAGAAGGCTGGCAGGTGATAAGAGGGGTCGGTATAGTTGGCACCAGGCACGAAGGTGATGAGCTTCGTTTCAGGATCGATCAACGAGATAGTGCGTTTCACCTTGCGAGGAGTCTCCAACGGACCATTCTCGCCCCAACGTACCTCTTGCTCCACTTCGCGTGGCTGCACCTGGTCGAGGATGTATTGAGCCTCCTTGAGGTAGTTGATTTCGCCGTCATTGCCCCAACGGTTGGAAGCAAAGATGAGCGAGGTGATGAAGTAGAGTTCACCGTCCGAAGCAGGGCCTTGCGCATTGGCGGTACCATCGGTCTTGCACGACCAACGGAAGTAGCCCTTCATCGGACCCTCCTCCATCTGCATATACTTCTTGCTCCAACGCCACAGGCGGTCGAAGATATCCTTCTCGCCAAACTGGACGGCAATCATCATACCGTAGGACATACCCTCGGTGCGGACATCCTTGTTCTTGATGTCGCTGATGTAGGCCATGTCGTTGCCAACCTCGAAGTAGCACTTGTTCTTGCTACGGAAGACGTCGTTGAACACCTCCTGAAGCTTCTTCTCGACCTCCTCGGCGGGGTAACCTGCTTCGACAAAGAGGTTCCGGTAACCACCTGTCTCCAATCCGCCACGAGTGGCAGGTTGCAAGGGGCGACGCGCGTTGAGCGAAACCCAATCAACCTCTTGTGGTTGACCGGCTGGGTTCGAGAGTTTCAAGGTGGCAAGACCATTCTTCTGGGGCAATACCTCGAGTTTGAGAGGAGTCTTGTCGATGGTCTGCACCTGTCCTCGACCGAACCAACCGACGGTGCTCACCCACACCTTGTAGTCGCCTTCGGGCACACGCACGTTGCTATACGTGACAAATCCGCCTGCTGGCAAAATGGTCTTCCAACCCAAGAAGCAGTTGGTGGTGTCGATATAGTCGATGCGGGCACCGCCACCGATGGTGCTGTAGCGGTCCATCTGCACCTGTCCACGGCCATCGGTCACACCGACGCCACGACGGGTAGGCTTCACCTCCTGAATAGTGCCGTCGGCATTGAAGAAGAGCGAGTCACAACATACCGAACGGTTCTTGTCGAAGCGTGGTGAATAGTCGTTGTGATGATAGAAGAGGTACCATTGACCCTGATACTCGACGATGGAGTGGTGGTTGGTCCAGCAACCGGTTGCCGACTCGGCCATGATAATGCCCTTGAACTCGTAAGGTCCCATCGGGTTGTCGCTCATGGCATAAGCCAACGTCTCGGTCGGATTGTCCGTAGGCTTCTCTTTCTTGCCACGCACCCAAGGGAAGGTGAGGTAGAACTTACCGTTGCGCTCGAAGGCAAAGGGTCCCTCCTTGAATCCCTCGGGCAATCCCTCGATGTTGTGGCCGTAGAACTTCATCATGCGGGGAGCCTCGGCTGGAGCATCTTTCTTACCCTTCTTGCCCGACTTCTTGTCGTTGGCAGCAGGAGCACCTGGCATACGGAAAGGCACTTCGGTAGGGTTCTGCAACTCCTCGTCGGCCAGGGCCAACAAGTTGTCGTTCATCTTGGCAACACGGATATTGCCACCGCCCCAAAAGAGGTAACTCTCGCCCTTGCTGGTTTGAAGCACACATGGGTCGATGCCCATCACACCCTCCAGTTGTTTTGGTTCGGCCACAAAGGGGCCGTAAGGAGTATCGCTAACAGCTACACCCACGCCGAAACCACGACCTGGGCCTGCTGGCGCATCAGGGAAGAAGAAATAAAACCTTCCGTCTTTGCCCTTCACGCAATCGGGAGCCCACATCGAGAAGGCCGTTGGGTTGCCCCAAGGCACCTCGGTTTGGTCAAGGATACGACCATGATCGGTCCACTCGGTCAGGTTGGCCGACGAGAAACAATGATAATCTGCCATGCAGAACCAATCCTGCTTCTGATTCGGATTGGCCGATGGATGAATGTCGTGTGACGGGTAGAGGTAGAGCCGCCCGTCAAAGACCCTGGCAGTTGGGTCGGCCGAGAACTGCCCACCGATGATGGGGTTCTGACCTTGCGCCGCCACTGCGCCCAGCAATAGGAACGGCACGAGTAATGTTGTTTTGTTCATGTTTTGTTTACTTTCTCTCGCTGGGTGGACTTTCTTCCTCCGAGCGAGCCTTTTTGATTATTGATTGTTTATTTCATTATATTATTTAAAAATCTCCTCCAGTTTTTGGCCGATTTTCCCACTCAGGTCATGTCCGCGAGCAATGATTCTGCCATCAGGACCGAAGAGGATGAGATGTTGGCCAAGGACACCGTAAAGATTCTGAGACTCCTCTTTGACACCATACATCTGTGGATATGGGATTTGATTCTTGCTGACATATTCGATGGAACGTTCAGCAGGCTCACCGATGGCGGCACCTACGACCTGTAGCCCTTTGCGCTTATATTTCTTGTAGGCAACAACAACGTTCGGCACCTCTTCGGGTAGCCAAGATGCCCAGAAATCGACGAGCACATATTGGCCATGACCGACATAGTCACTCAAATGTATCGTCTTGCCGTCTTGCTCCACGGCGAAGTCTCTGTACATCATGCCCTCCGAAGTCGGCGCCACCAATCCCAGCATTTTCTCTCTCCTTTCTTGAAGCCATGGAGACCTTGCAAGAAACTCCGGATTGAGCATGTCCAGCAGTTCAAGTCCGCGATACGGTGAATATTGCTGGATTTTATCGGCAAAATGCTTTTGATATTTTGCACCGACAATGTCGTTGCCATGAGCCGTCATGATGCGCATGGCGGAACTGTCATCCGAAACGGCCAAAGCCGTCTTTGTGGGCACGCCAAGGCTGCCATCCAGATAAAACAAACGCTCAATTCCGCTGTTTCGTTCCTTCAACATCCAAGTCATAGCTTCTGCCAGAGGGTTTCCTGACTGAATGATGTCATATCTTCCGAATTCGTTAAGTTTCCCTTCTAGGTGGGTCGTGCCATCGGCAAGGACGATGTGGTCCAAACTACATGAACTTTTGCCTTCCCACTTCATGGTAAATACTGAAGTAGGTTCTGGCAAGGTGCCAGTAAGAGGAACAATCTCACCATGGACGATACAAAGCGTGCCTATGGATATACCACCTCCCATTTCAACAAAACGGTGGTCATAGACTTCGAGCGTGTCGGTCACATCTTGACCGATGTTACCCTCCAGGCGGAAATGGATTTCTGCCCGTGATGCCGTTGTGGCACCAAAGGCAAATAACAAGAGACTTGTTATAAGTGTGTATGCTCTTTTCATTTTAAATCAATAAGGTTGTTTATAAGCGATGTTCGATGCACAAATTTCCTTAAAGGCTCATAATACCTTCATAGTAGGGTGAACGAAGGTTTTCCGAACGCATTCCGAAGGCTCGCCGAAGGGTGACCGAAGGAGGAGCAGGGTGCGGAAATTTGTATCTACTATCCCCTCCCCATCAGGTGATCCTCGCAGCTAAAGGTTGATAATCTTCAGCGAGAAGACGAGGCTTTAGCCGAGGGGACAGACAGGGAGAGGGTCTGTGAGGGTATTTCAAAGGGTCAAATCCAGACACTTGAGGTCGGCATCGGCCGACGATGTTCCATAAAAGATTTCGTATTGACCAGGCAGGACGCGCATGGCGTTGGTCGAAGGGTCGAACGTCTCCAGTTCCTCTTCACTCAAGGTGATGCGAACCTGCTGACTCTCACCAGCTTTGAGGGTGACGCGGGCATAACCGCGCAGGGTCTTGACAGGTCCTTGGGTGTCTCCCGTGCGATGCAGATAGACCTGCACCACCTCCGTGCCAGGGCGTTTACCGACATTATCGACTGGGATGGTCAATGTCACGCCCTTGCCGGCACGTTCCATCTGAGCCACACCGATGTTGAAGCGGGTGTAGCTGAGGCCGAAGCCGAAGGGGAAGAGCGGTTTCTCAGTCATATAACGGTAGGTACGACCCTTCATGTTATAGTCCTGGAAGTCAGGCAACTGCGCCAAGTTCTTGTAGAACGTGATAGGCAGCTTACCCTGCGGGTTGTAGTCACCATAGAGCACGTCGGCAATCGCCTCGCCACCACGCTCGCCAGGATACCACGCCTGGAGGATAGCGTCGCAATTCTCGACCTCAGGCACGAGTGCCATGGCAGAACCAGAGAAGTTGACAAAGACGACCTTCTTGCCTGCCTTGTGCAGGGCAGCCAGGAATCGGCGCTGCACAGCAGGGAGTTCGATGTCGGTGCGGTCGCCACCACGGAAACCGGGCAGGTCGATAGGCATCTCCTCACCCTCCAGTCGGGCCGAGATACCACCGGCAAAGACCACTGTCTCGATGCCTTTCAGCTGAGCGATGAGTTCGTCGTAGTTGACTTCCACCTCCTGACCGATGTCCACGCGGAGGTTGGCATTCCAGTTCTCCACCTGGGCATAACGGATCTCAATCTTATACTCCTTGCCCGACTCGGCTTGGAAGAGCGTGCGGGTGTCGGTGGTGCGCCAAGTGCGTTGACGCGCCGTGGATTTGCCATCGACGAAGACCTCAAAGTAAGAGCAACCCTCCACATTGAGCAACACCTCGCCCGTCTGCTTGGGGCGGAAAGTGGTCTCGTACAGACCCGAGAACCCAGTCAGGTTGACACCTGGGGCAAATGCGTAGTTGCCATAGGTGGTCACATTGATGGGACGGGTATGCTGGCGAGTGGCGACAGGAGTACCCTCCCGCTTGCCATTGTTCCAGAAAGTGCCCTTGAAGCCCACTTTGCCATCTGCGGAACATTGGTCATAGTAGGAAATAAGGCGCTTGTCGTTCACCAGATCGCACCCCTTGAAGGTGACCACCTTACCCTTGCCCACCTTCTTCTGGATGCCCTCCAACAGCGTGGTTGTCTGATTAGGCGTGCCGTTGTAGTTGCCCCACATCAGGACATCGTCGTCGGCGTTTGGACCAATCACAGCCACCTTACCCTTGCCGAGTGGCAGGACGTCACCGCGGTTCTGGAGCAACACGAGGGTCTGGCGCGCCATGTCGAGGGCGGTCTGCTGGTGTTGTTTGCTGTTCAACAGCTCAGGACCCAGTTTCGACCATTGTACCAGAGCCGGGTCGTCCATCTCGCCCAACTCGAATCGGCCGCAGAGCAGACGGATGACCTTCTCGTTGACCTCCTCCTCGTTGACCAACCCTGCCTGAACGGCTTCGGGCAATCGCTTGTAACCATAGTCGTAGCCACACTCCACATCGGTACCGGCCAAGACACCCTTGGCAGCGGCATGAGCAGGCGTGGAAGAGGTCTTGTGGGTGGTCCAGAAGTCGGTTACGGCACCGCAGTCGGACACCACCATATACTTGAATCCCCATTGTTCGCGAAGGATACGTTGCAACAATCGGGTGTTGGCACAACAGGGTTCATCGTCCCAACGCTGGTAGGCACACATCACCTCACGCACATCGCCCTTCTGCACACAGGCCTTGAAGGCAGGCATATAGGTCTCCCAAAGATCGCGGGGCGATACATTATTTATATTATCGACGTGACGACCCCACTCCGGACCGCTATGAATAGCATAGTGCTTGGCGCAGGCATAGAGTTTGCGGTATTTGGTATCGGCAGGACCTTGCAGACCCTTGACGACCTGCACACCCATACGGGAAGTGAGATAAGGGTCCTCACCATAGGTCTCCTGTCCACGACCCCAACGTGGGTCACGGAAGATGTTGACATTCGGCGTCCAGAACGACAGCGAGTGAAAGCGTTGGTCCTTGTGCCCCGTCCGGATCCATTCGTTGTAGGCGGCACGGGCCTCGTCGCTGGTCTCGGTGAAGACCTGATAAACCAGTTCGTCGTTGAACGAAGCGGCCATGCCGATAGGTTCGGGATAGACCGTCACATTGCCCTGATTGGCAACACCATGCAACGCCTCGCTCCACCAGTTGAAGTTCTTGATACCCAACCGGGGGATGGCGGGCGAATCATCGAGCATGAGGAGCGACTTTTCCTCCAACGTAAGACGCTGACAGAGGTCCTGTGCTCTCTGCAACGGAGTCAGTTCGGGGTTCTGATAAGGCAACAACTCTTGTCCCGACATCCAGGTGGGACAGGTCATGGCAGCTCCGAGGAGCAACAAGGGAAAGAGGTTTTTCTTCATACTTTTTCGGGTGTTTGTTTCATGAATTATTGGCTTCTCATGGATTGTTTTTTCATCGCATGATTTTGACTGTGCAAAGTTATTGTTTTTCTGCCAAATGTACTTCCTCTTTTTATAACAAAATAATATGTCTATGCAACTTGACTCTCTCCAATTGTTACATAAACCTTTTAAAAGATAGACAGACACCCCGCCTCACCCCCTTTCGGTCGAAAAATAACTCCCTCTCCTTGCCTATCCCACCGAAAATGAGTAACTTTGCACAGGGGAAAAGGATTTCCCAATTGAAAATGGAGAGTTGAGAATTGAAAATTGAAAAATCAATAGATATCCATTTCCCTCTCATTCTCTAAATGGTCCAATAAATGACCAAATAGTAAATGCTAAAATAGTAAATATAAATGACCAAATAGTAAATATCAAAATAGTAAATCCTTTTATGGCTCAAAAGAATTTCATCGTCAATCTCTTCAACGACATTGCGCCGACATACGACAAACTGAACCACATCCTCTCGCTCAACGTAGATAAGAGTTGGCGACGGAAGGCCGTGCGCCGCATCGTGAGCAACCACCCCCAGACGGTATTGGACATTGCTTGCGGCACCGGCGACTTCGCCATCGCCATTGCCCAAGCAGGAGTACCGACGGTCATTGGTGCCGACATCTCGGAGGGTATGCTCGAAGTGGGCCGACAGAAGGTGAAAGCCTTGGGGCTCAACATCGAACTCCGCTTGGACGATAGTGAGCAGCTGCACATGGACGACAACAGCGTCGATGCTGTCAGCGTGGCTTTTGGGGTCCGTAACTTCGAACACCTCCAAAAGGGACTCAACGAGATGCACCGCGTCATCCGTCCGGGCGGCATGGCGTGTGTGTTGGAACTCTCCGTACCCTCCAACCCCCTCCTTCTGGCGCTGTACAAACTCTATTTTCTGTACGTCCTCCCCTTCTTCGGCGGACTCATTTCCGGCAACCGTGGGGCCTATAAGTACCTCCCCAACTCGGTGCTCCACTTCCCCAAGCCGGCTGCCTTCTGTGCCATGTTGCAGGAAGCTGGTTTCCAACAGGTTGAAGCCAAGAGCTTCACCTTCGGGCTCTGCCGGATGTTTACTGGCACGAAGGGCCGGTAAACGGTAATACTGGCGTGTTAATATTCGCTTCGCTCATGTTAATACCTGCGGTGTTAATATCTTCGATGTTAATACTTCGTGTTTGATTTCCATTTTGTCAACTTTAACTAATTAATATATTCCTCCCCTCGGGGTCCTCGCAGCAATTAGGAGGGTTGATAACCCTCCGCGAGAAGACGAGGCTTTAGCCGAGGGGCAATTTAGGTAGGGGTCTATGTCTCTTTCTCACTGGATTTTAGCCGCTCGCCCCAAGACATTGACCGGGGCAGCCCTGCCGGTACTGGCAGGTGGTGCGTTGGCCGTCAGTCAACAAGGTTTTGGCATCTCCTGGTTCCTTTGGGCAGGATGTCTGTTGTTTGCTTTCCTGATGCAGGTGGATGCCAACTTCATCAACGACCTGTACGACTTCAAGAAAGGCACCGACCGCGAGGACCGTCTGGGACCCGAAAGAGCCTGTGCACAAGGGTGGATCATTCCCCAACAGATGCAACGTGGCATCCTGATTGTCACCGTGTTAGCTTGCTTGGTGGGCCTGCTCACCGTCGGCATGGTGTGGCAACAACTGCCCTTCCGTGGCCTCGAGTTTGTCGTCATCGGCGCCCTTTGCGTCCTGTTCGCTTTCCTCTATACCACCCGTCTCTCCTACCTGGGTTGGGGCGACGTCCTCGTTCTCGTCTTCTTTGGTTTCGTGCCCACCTGCGGCACCTATTACCTCCTCACTTTCACTTTGGATGGAGCAGTCGTCCTGTTGAGCCTCATCTGCGGATTGACCATCGATACCTTGCTGATTGTCAACAACTACCGCGACCGCGACCAAGACCGCCTGTCGGGCAAGAAGACCATCGTCGTCCGCTTTGGCGAGACCTTTGCCTTGGACCTTCACCTATGTATCGGCGTTGCTGTCTGTCTCCTTTGCTTCCACTTGGACAACTGGCTGAACGTCGAATCCCGTTTTGCCTCATGGGGTTTGGACATCGCCGGAGTCGTCTATTTTTTCATGAACACCCGCACCAACCGTCGGATGCGCAAGATCCATGCGGGACGGGCGCTCAACTCCTGTCTGGCCTCCACCAGCATCAACATGTTGGTACTCACCCTCTTGCTCAGCCTCTCCCTCGTGCTCTCCGCCCTGGAGAGATAAAGCCCCCCTCCGGCTCCCCGAGGGGAGAGATTGATTAACCACGAAATTCACTAAATATCACGAATATACATAACCACTAAAATAATATCTGTTTGCTATGAAAAAGCTCTTCATTACCTTCCTACTCACCTCTCTGGCAGGAATCGTGTCGGCGCAATCCGTACAGCACGGTTTTGTCAAGGAATACAACGGCACGGCTCGGAAGAGTCCGTTGTCCGAAGTGGAAATCTCGGTGCGCAATGCCAGTCGCACCCAAACCGACCAACAGGGCAAGTTTGAACTCAACTTCCGCACCCTGAAGCGTGGCGACCGCGTTGAAGTAAAGGAAATCAACAAGTTAGGGTTCGAAGTGTTCAACAAAGAGGCTATCGAGGCATGGCGCATCGCCAGCGATGACAGTCCCTTCACGATTGTGTTGTGCAAGAGTGAGTTCTTCAAGGCGCTCAAGGACAAGTACAATGCCATTGCCAGCGAGAGCTATGCCCGACAGGAGGCCAAGGCCGAAGCCCAGTTGAAGGAACTGCTCCAGAAAGGCAAACTCCAACAAGCCGAATACGAACAGAAAATCAAGGAGTTACAGAACAAATACGAGGACCAGTTGGACGACCTCGACACCTACATCGACCGCTTTGCCCGCATCGACCTGGGCGAACTGTCGGACAAGGAGAAAGAGATTGTCTCCCTAGTGCAGGAAGGCAAGATTCAGGAGGCCATCGAGGCCTACGACAAGATGGGGCTGTTGACCCAAATGGAGGAACTGGCCAAACAGAAGAGTTCCGTCGATGATGCCCTCTCCGCTCTGGAGAAGAAGAAACGGGAAATCGAGGAGCAGGAGTCCAAGCTCTACGCCATGATTCTCAACCAGATAGACCTGCTCGGCATGGCCGGCGGCGAGGAGAACCTGGAACGCATTGCCGACCTCTACGACAACGTGGCACGCCAACTGAGCCACCGCCCCGACGTGGTGCTCAACAGCGCCAACTTCTTCATCTGGGAACGTAAGTTCGACAAGGCCATCGAACACCTCAACCACTATCTGGCCATTCCCGACCTCACCCTCAGCCAACGGGGTCAGGGCGAGAAATCGTTAGGGGACGCCCTCTTCCAATTGGGACAGATCAACGAGGGTCTGGAACACAACCAGCAGGCCATCGACCTCATCGCGCAAATCACCTCCGCCCCCACCGTCAAGGACTACATCACTTACGGTGGCGCCATCACCAACCGCGCCCTGATGTTGGAAACGGCGGGTCAGATTGACGAAGCCAAGGCCGCCTACCATCGCGCCATCGCAGTGACCGACAGCCTCTATGCCCAAGGCTACGACCACCCCGACATCGACCGCTTCACCTATACAGCACGCGCCAACCTCTGCGCCCTCCTCATCGACCAAGGCGTGGCGGATGAAGCGTTGACTATCAGCGAGGAACTGCTTGCCCGGACCACCGCCCGTCTGGACGAAAAGGACTTGAACTCCATCCTCTGCCATGCCTATTCGTTGGAGCGCATGGGTCATGTTTCCCGAATCAAAGGCGACTACGCCAAAGCCGCCGAATGGATAGAGCAGTCCCTTGTCCTGTGGAAGAAACTCTACGAGAAGAACCCGCAAGCCGTTACCATCTTCTATGCCACCAGCCTCAATGGGTTGGCCAACATCTATTTCTTCCAAAAGGAATATACCAAGGCCGAGGACATCATGAAACAGTCGCTTGCCCTCTACGACAAGCAACGCAGCGACGGCAGCGACAACGCCCAACATCTCTATGCCTCGCAGATGAACGACATCGGCTACATGTGCTTCACCCAGCAGAAATACGACGAAGCGCTCTCCTGGATGAACCAGGCCCTGAAGATTGAGGAGGAACTCTGCCAACGCAGTTACAACACCTACATCCTCCACTTGGCACGCGCCCGCGTCAACATCATGCTGGTGTACCTCTGCCAGAAGCGCTACGACGAATGCGCCGCCCTGGACCAACAATGCCTCAAGGAGGTCGATTATGCCTTCGACCTCTTGAAGGCCACCGCTGGCACCGTCTATCTCTATGCCTATTGCAACCACGGCGAACTCCTTCTGGAGCAGGGCAAACGCCAAGAGGCCATCGACACCTGGCAGAAGGTGCTTGAACTCTCTCCCAACTTCCCCGACATCTTCCCCGACATCACCTTCATCGCCAAGATCAAGAAGGTGCTGGAGGAAGAGAAAAAATGAACGTCACCACCGAGTGCACCATGAGGTCCAGAAACCAAGAATAACCGTTTTACTGCCGAAGTCGCTAAAACGCGTACAGCCAAAAGGGGTCGAATCCGACCCCTTTTCTTTTTTTGTCGAAGAGTTGAACTACTCTTCCCCCTCCGTCGACCTACCGCTGTCGTACTATTCAGCAAGGCATGAGGAGAGCCTAAGATGACCTCAGGTCCCCCACAGCTCCCTAAAATCAGGGCACCTGTGGGGTACCTGAACGTGAGCTGATGCGTTGCTCGTGCCCCCCTGAATATGGGGGCATAAGGGGGTGAGCGGTAGGGCGCAAAGGATGCGAAAGCCGTAACTGCATTTCGCGAAATGCACCGATTACCAACCCTGCACTACCTTTTTGCTCAAAGAAATAACCTTTCACAAGGGATTTACACCCCCTTATCAATCTTTTTTGGTCCATGCCAACCTGATATTGCTCAATTATTACTATCTTTGCACTTGTTTTGGCTTACAGGAATAAGAGATTATAATAACCATAATAACAAATATGACTAGAATGAACAAATTTACAACACGAACGATGAAAAGGCTCTTGCCTTTGTTGGGTTGCCTTGTGAGCAGTCAGTTGCTCATGGCAAAGACCGTCGGTCCACTGATACAGACGCAGTGGGATCAGGCGGCACCTTTCAACTGTATGATTCCCGAGAAAGAGGGACAGCACTGTTTGGCCAGCTGCGGTGCCGCAGCCATGGCACAGTTATGTTATTACCACCGTTGGCCGGAGCACGGCATGGGTATGGGCATCTGTTACCTTGACGATGGCACCACCTTACATAGGGACCTTACACAGGACTATTACGAATACGACAAGATGCTGCTGAAATACGACGAGAACAGCAGCGAGGAGTCGCTGATGGCTACCGCCTTACTGATACGCGACGTGGCCTTCCTCGGTGCATCCCTCGGTCTGAACGATTCGTACAGTCCTCCGACACAGGAACTGGCCTTGAATTTCGGTTACGACAAAGGCATGCTCCACCTCGACCGCGGCTACTGCACGGACGAGGACTTCAAGAGCACAATCCGCGCCGAACTGGATGCGGGTCGTCCTGTGCTTTTGGGTGGCAGCAACGGTTCCGCAGGTCACTCGCTCATCGTGGACGGTTACAGGGACAACGAAGAATTCCACTTCAACTACGGCTGGGCAGGAAAGTACGACGGCTGGGCCACACTGGAAAACTTTCTCTTCCCCGTCAGCATGTCGATTGACTATAACCTCAAGAAAGATGAAGGCGGCAACTCCGGATTCACTCTGAGTTCCAATCAGGACTTCAAGTGGCTGGGTGGCAATAAGCTCTACGGCAGTTACTACCTGTCCTGCCACATGCCTTGGGACACAAAGTTACAGGTAGCTCTAGCCGTGGAGGATACCTCCACCCATGAAGTCCAATATCACTGCACCTATGACCGGGAAAACGGCGAAGAGAAATTCGATCTGATCTGGGAACTGGATGCCGACCTTGCCGATGGCGACTATATCCTCTATCCCGTAGCACATGATGCCGCTGGCGATTTGGACTGGAAGAAGAGCTTCTTCCGGGACCTCTGCCAGGGTGAGGTGGATCTGACGGTGAAGGACGGTGTGAAGACCTTCGCCAACAAGCACATCTACGACCCCGTAAGAGAGGGAGCCATTGAAGCCGAAGGTCTGTGCTACGAATTGAACGAGAATGCCGGCACAGCTTCGCTCACCTATCGAAACGACAAATTTGCCAGCTATTCGGGCGACGTTGTGATTCCTGAGACCATCACCGTGGGCGACAAGACCTATACTGTAACCAGCATCGGCCAGAGAGCCTTCCAAGAATGCAAGTACCTCGGCAAACTGACGATAGCCAAGACCGTAACCCACATCGGTTGGGGAGCCTTCGACTACTGCACTATCGACCTGGTAACATTTGAAGAAGGATCACAGCTGAAGACCATCGACGAATTTGCCTTCTATTGCGACAACATTCAGGAAATTATCCTGCCCGAGGGTCTGACATCGGTTCGCAGCTCTGCTTTCGGCAACGCCCACATTGGCAGTCTCACCATCCCCTCAACGCTTACCGACTGGGGATCGGCATGTTTCGAGAGCATCAGTCTGAAGTGCGTACATGTCAACAGCACTGTACCACAAGTCATTCAGCCTTGTTTCCGCATGCAAACCGATGGCAATGATTTTACACCATTCTTTGAGCTTGACTGGGCCGCATGTCCCATTTCTTCTACCGTGCTCTATGTACCTGCCGGCACAAAGGCAGCCTACTCCCGAGCTAATGTCTGGAAGGAGTTCGGCTTCATCCTGGAGCCAGGCGACGACGACAGTTTTGTCAGTCTGTTAGACCGCGACGGCATCACCATCGATGGCATCGCTTATCAAGTCAACGGAGCCAAAAGCATCGCCCAAGCCCGCGTCATCAAGGATGAGATGACTGATGTGGTCTTCAAGAACGAGATCAAGTTGGGCGACAAGACTTTGTCCGTCATTAAGATTGACAATCCACAGGGAGCAAGAGTCATCAACAAGGACTACAACAGCGTGATGATACCTGCCAACGTCGAGACCCTTGGAATAAATTTCGCACAGGATGTCACCATTGGCAGTATGGTATTCGAGGAAGGCTCTCATCTAAAAACGATAGAGGATGGAGCACTTTCGGCGTTGACCTTCAAGTCGCCGTTAGTTCTGCCCGACGGTCTGGTGACCATCAAGGGTCTATTCCTATATAATGCCGACATCACTATCCCGGCATCCGTGACCACCCTCGAGGGCAACTACTTCATGAACCTGAAGCATGTCCGTGTGTCGTGGCCGACACCTCTTTCTGCTCCCCTTCTGTTTGTCGAAGGCCAGTTTGAAAGTGGCAACAACATCGACAATGCCACTCTCCATGTACCAGAGGGCACCAAGGCACTCTACGCGGCAGCCGAAGGCTGGAATAAGTTCAAGAACATCATGGATGGCACAGAGCCAGTCTATCATGTGACGATAGCTGCAGGCACGGAGGATTCCGACCATTGGACCATCTCGCCTGCATCTGCAGCAGAAAGGACTGACGTCACCTTGACTTACACAGGCGACAAAGAGGTCATGGGCATAAAGGCCGTTACAGCCAATGGCGAAATCGAGGTCGATTTCAAAGGACAAAATGTATGGACGTTCGTCATGCCTGCCGCCGAAGTGCAAATCGAAGTGGAATACGCCGTCTATTACAATATCGCATTGAAAGAAGGCACAGCGGATGCCGACAAGTGGACCATCTCACCTGCTCCTGCAAAAGCTTACACGGATGTCACTTTGACCTACACAGGAGACAAAGAGGTCAATGAAGTAATAGCTTTCACGTCCAATATGGCATTCTCCGTTATGCCAATGGGTGATAACAAGTTCTTGCTCTTCATGCCTGCCGCCGATGTGCAGATTCGAGTGGAATACGTTGATGCAACTGGCATTGCTACCCTCTATAGTCCTGCCGATGTCAACGACTGGTACGACCTCAACGGTCACCGCCTCAACGGCAAGCCCACTCAAAAGGGCGTATATATTCACAAAGGTAAGAAACTAGTCATTGAATAAATGATAACGCACTAACAAAGAGGGCTGACTCCGAAAGGAATCAGCCCTTATTTTGATTAATGTGTTTGATAAGGGATTGTAAATGTCCCCCAAGTTGGGAAAAAAAATTGCAATCTGTCTTATCGCACCATCTGGCCCAACGCATTGTACCGCACCCCGTTGCACTCCAGAAGGAGTCGACCGCGTTGGATGGTCTTGCGAGGTGACGATGAGGGGGTATTGTCGGGGGTGACGGTGAGGATGTCCGACGAATCGGCTGGTCGCTCGTAGGGACCCAGGTCACGGGCGGTGCCGGTCACGGTGCGACGCAGGAAAGGATAGTCGGCAAGGAGCGACTGATAGACATCGCACGACGCCTCGAAGTCGGCACTGCCGGCATCGACCAAAGGACTGTCGGCACGCAGTCGGCCAAAGCGGCGGGGTAAGGAACCGTCCACGGCACGGGGCAAGAGAGCATCCTCCTCGTCGAGCGAGAGGAAGTCGTCGCGACTGACGCCTGTGACGAGGTGTTGCGACCAACCGTTCTTGGACATGGGTGCCGAGAGGGCGTTGTAGTCGTCCGTGCCGACGCATATCTCTTGCTTGCCCAGGCAGATGTTGTTGTAGAAGAAGGTATTGGCCGACGAACCGCCACTCTCGAACATGTAGTCGTAACTATTGTCGAAGCCCAGACAGCCCACCAGGACGTGACCCTCCTTGTGGTTGTTGCAGTCGAAGCCCTTGACCGAACTGCTGTTGTTGTTGCCGAACGAGATGCAGTTGAAGGCATAGTGGATGCCCTTGGACGAACCGCCGGTGCCGTTGCCGCCCAACTTGATGCCGTTGCCGTTGCCCGAGAAGGACATCGACCCGCCCTTGGTGATGTAGTCCTTGACCCACTGGTGGTCGGCCGCCTTGCCCGACTCCCACGCCCAACACTCGATGAGGACGACGCTGAAATCGGTCTCGAAGAGGTCCCAGGCATCGTCGGAGTTGTGCCAGGCGCGACAACGGATGAAGCGGTTGCCCTTGCCGTTGTGCATCTTGCAGGCAAAGCCGTCGGCGTCCGAACCGTAGTTGCTGTCGAAGTCGCAGTTATAGTAGGAGTCGCAGTCGATGATGTCGTTGTAGGCACAATACGAGCCGTCGTTCTTGGAGCCGAAACCAGTGTCGCTGAAGTTGTGGCCGAAGCCGAGTTGCAGGCCCGTGTCGAGGTTGTAGGAGAACTGACAACGTTCAATGCGATTGTGCGAGCCCTCCAACTTGATGCCATTGTCGGCAGCATGGGTGATGTGGAGACCAAAGAACCACCAATAATTGCCCGTCAGGAGGATACCGCGGTCGCCGATGCTGTTGTCGAGCAACTGCTGCTTGAAGTCGAAGACAGGCACCTCGTCCTCGTAACTGCGGATGACGATAGGTGCGTCGGCCGTGCCCGACGAGGTGATGCGAACGGTATATTTCTGCCCATCCTGCTTGTAGGTGGGGTAATATCGGCCACCTCGGCAAACGATATGGTCGCCAGCAACGGCGTGATTGACAGCGTATTGCAAGTTGAGCCAAGGTTTTTCGATGGTGCCGTCGCCCTCTGTATCACTGCCGTTGGGCGCAATGAAATACTCGTGAAGGGGCGTTGGGAAAGGTCGTGTCGGCACAGGCACGCCCTCGGTGACGTAGGTCGAGTCGGGTTCGCCCTCCTGCGGAGGGACGTTACCCTGTCCGTCGTTCAAGGTTATCTCGATGTTGTCCAGATAGATAGTGGCACTCTGACAGGTGAAGCGTATCAGCACCTCGGTGTCCGCCTCCTCCGACTTGGCATTGAACGAACTGCTGCCATAAGTCGATGAAGATGACACAGTGGCGGTGCCTAACTCGGTCCAAGTCAAGCCTTTATCGGTCGATTTCTCCACCCGAAGTTTCTTGCCGTTGCCCGATGCGCGGTGGTTGAAAGTCACCTTGCCGGGTTGGTTCAGCACCGGCGTGATGACATAGCCGTTGCCCGACATCGTGGCACGTTTGCTGCCATTGTCGGACTTCACATAGACCCCCTTGATGCGCCAAGCGCCGGAAGCCAGTATCACCTCAGTCTCGGTGCTGGGTGCCGACGTGGGCATACCTGTCTCAAACCCCTCTTTCAGACTCTCCGCCCACACATTGGACCAAGCCAAGAGGAGCAACCCAAGAATGATAAGTCTTTTCATGATTATGTTTCTCATTATAGTGATAAGATAAAGTGTCTAAATGCGGTGCAAAGATACAGAATATTTTGGAAAAAACAGAAATCTTTCTAAATTAATGTTTATCGGACAGAATAAAAAGGAAATATGCATTCAATTGAAATCATTTCTTGGTCAACTGAATAAAAATAAGTATCTTTGCGCCTCGAAAAGAAAACAGACAAATATTAACTAACATACAAAATACCAAACATGAATATCCAAGACATTGAAGGAGGCATCCGAAAGGAAGCCTCGACCGCATTGAAACGCATTATTCTATTCCTATTCTACTATTTTTTCCTTATTCTATTGGGCATCGGGTTACTGGCAGGAATGACCTGGATTACAATCCTGCTCATTGATGTCTTAGGCCATTCCACACGTATCCACAGTCCGAAGGCATATTTCATTATGATAATAATCTGGGCTGCCATGTGGTGGTTCTGTCTTCAGTTGTCATGGTATTTGATTAAACCCCTGTTTGTCATTCACAAACCAAGCCATGATAACTACAAGGAAATACAAACTGCCGATTGTCCAGAACTCTTTGCCGTCATACGCGAATTGGCCAAAAGCACTGGCAACGCTATGCCTAAGCACGTATATTTGTCTGCCGAGTTGAATGCTTGTGTCTTTTACAATTCCGTCAGTCTCTGGTCAATCTTATTCCCTACGCCCAAGAACCTCATGATTGGCACAGGCCTGCTGCACGGATTCAGTCAAGACGAATTGAAAGCTATTCTGGCACACGAATTCGGGCACTTCTCTCAGAAGTCGATGAAAATCGGAGTCATCACGTCACGTTTGATGTCAATCATTGGAACTATGGTTGAATATGCTGAACAAGAAATTGAAAAAGCCGAACGCAGCAAAGCCGAGAAGCAAATTTGGTGGCAACGAATCTTCCATGCTGCCAGCGGCACGATGTCGAAACTCAACAAATTGACTATCAAATTCTACAACAGCATCGGAAATAAGCATTACAGTCTCTCACGCTATATGGAGTTCGAAGCCGATTCCGTGGCCTGTCGCTTGGTTGGAACCTCCGTCTTTTACTCCAGTTTATGTAAATTGGAAGCTCTTTACGAACGCCATTCCACCTATCAGGATATTGTTGATAATTTGTTAAGTGACAAACGATACTTGTACAACTACGATATGGGGTACAACACCATGGTGAAGTTGTATAATAGTGACGAAGAGCATCCCATCACCTACAACCAGATGCTTCAGGCTCGCGTTACAGATGCAGCAAAATACCCATCACGCATCAAAATCGTCGACAATTGGGACAGCCATCCGACCATCATCGAACGATTAGAATGCATTGCACAGATTCAAGATACCGCAAATACGAAGGCGCAGCAAGATGCGGCTCTTTGGGTAAGCGAAGCACTGAGACGCGACATGGGTCTTTTCTACCAACGTTATGAATTGCAACAAATTGACCCAGATTCTGCTTGGGATGAGATGCAGGAAATGGCGCCCGAAGACTTTGACCAATCCCTCACTGTATGGTTCAACAAGAAGCACACGCCACACTTCCTCGTCCCATTCACCAATCTTACATTGAAAATAAAGGATAAGCCTAGTGACGAAGAATTGGCCACACCGATAGAATCTCCTCTCTCCCCAGAGAACAGAGATATGCTGCTCCGTTATCAAGCGGATGCAGATGATTGGTTGACCTTGAAAGAATTAAATGAATCCAGCACGAAGCATGTCTTGTTTGATGGCAAAGAGTGTTCCGACATCAAACAAGCAATGCGGATGCTCGATGACTTAATACAGTCCAATTCCAACGAGCGCGTAGCCTTGAACCGCAACCTCTATATTTACCTCAGTCAGAAAAACGGCCAAGGCGAAGAGTTCTGGCAAAAGATCTGTGCAACGAC
>JAEEGF011588374.1_pt1 | contig 18867 bp, 20 predicted proteins | sample 9134171 | NCBI WGS metagenome assembly JAEEGF01 (sample SAMN16246542, study PRJNA631951) | gut metagenome | biome: gut microbiome; feature: rumen; material: AP-attached | host: Bos | place: Iran: Karaj | collected 2018-10
TCCACTCACCATCGAGCAGAAGTATCAACTCCTCTCCTCCAAGACTGAATTGGACAGATTACAACTGGCCATTCAGTACACCAACAACATCATCGAGTTGATGAAGCTCAAACGCAAAATCGAGAACAAGACTCGAAGCGACCTCGACCAGCAGCAACGCGAATACTTCCTTCGTCAGCAAGTTCAGAACATACAAAGCGAACTTGGAGACAAGGACGAGTCGAGTGTTAAACAGGAAGATGTCTCGAACCTCAGGAAGAAAGCCGAAGCAAAGCATTGGAGTAAAGAAACAGCCGAGATCTTCAACAAAGAACTTGCCAAGCTGAACAGAATCAACATCCAATCGCCTGACTACAATGTACAACTGCAATATCTTCAGACAGTTGTGGGACTGCCTTGGGATGAATGCACAAAAGACAATACCGACATAAAAAGGGCTGAGAAGAAACTCAATCGCGACCATTATGGTATGGAGAAAGTCAAGGAACGCATCCTCGAACACCTTGCCGTCTTGAAGATGCGCAAAGACCGTCAAAGCCCCATCATTTGCCTCTATGGCCCTCCAGGAGTAGGTAAAACCAGTCTGGGCAAAAGTATTGCCGAATCTCTTGGCCGCAAGTATGTCAGGATGAGTCTGGGTGGCGTTCATGACGAAAGCGAGATTCGAGGACACAGACGCACTTATATAGGAGCGATGCCAGGTCGTATCATTCAAGGAATGCAAAGGGCAGGCAGTTCGAATCCTGTCTTCATTCTCGACGAGATAGACAAAGTCACAGAAGGTTCTGTTCATGGGAACCCATCTTCAGCCCTGCTCGAAGTGCTTGATCCGGAACAGAATGTGGCTTTCCACGACAACTATGTGGATCTGGATTATGACCTCAGCAAAGTCATGTTCATCGCCACAGCCAACGACACAAGCACTATTCCTCGCCCCCTACTCGACCGTATGGAGCTCATTGAGGTTGACGGGTATATCACAGAAGAAAAGATTGAGATAGCTCGTCGGCATCTCGTTCCAAAGAATCGCGATAAGAACGGATTAGGGGAACACACGGCTCTTAAAATAAGTAAGCCTGCTTTGGAGTTCATCATCGAACGCTACACTCGCGAAAGTGGCGTGCGTGGATTGGAAAAACAAATAGACAAACTCTTCCGCCGAGTTGCTCTCAGAGTGGCAAAAGGAGAAATGAAGAACGAGCACAGCATCTCGAAGGAAGAGGCTGAGGAACTGCTCGGAAAGCCTCTTTTCAGTCGTGACACATATCAAGGCAACGGCTATGCTGGTGTTGTGACGGGTTTGGCTTGGACCAGTGTAGGTGGAGAGATCCTCTTCATCGAAACCAGCCTTAGCAAAGGAAAAGGAAGCAAGATAACCCTTACAGGCAATCTTGGAGACATCATGAAAGAGAGCGCCTTGCTCGCCCTAGAATACATCCGTGCTCATGCCGATCGTCTGAACATCGACAGCCGAATCTTCGAGAACTACAACCTGCACATTCATGTTCCTGAAGGTGCTGTTCCAAAAGATGGACCAAGTGCTGGCATCACAATGGCAACAAGCATCGCCTCTGCCCTAACCCAGAGGAAAGTCCGTCAGGAACTGGCTATGACAGGCGAGATAACACTTCGCGGCAAAGTGCTTCCTGTAGGAGGCATCCGCGAAAAGATACTTGCAGCCAAACGAGCTGGCATCAAGGACATCATCCTATGCAAGGACAACAAGAAGGACATTGAAGAGATTCCAGCAGAATATCTGAAAGGCGTGACTTTCCACTATGCTGCAGACATACAGGATGTCCTTGACTTTGCTTTGCTCGATGAAAAAGTGAAGAACCCAATTACATTTACCTTTGACGAAGAGAAAGAGAAATGACGTTTGAGATAAAGCAGACAGATAAACTTTCCAATGCCAGAGCAGGTCTCATCACAACCGATCACGGACAAATAGAAACGCCTATCTTCATGCCTGTCGGCACTGTTGGCAGCGTGAAAGGCGTTACTGATCGTGACCTCCACAACGAAGTCAAGGCACAGATTATACTTGGCAACACCTATCATCTCTACCTTCGTCCAGGCACAGAAATACTGGAAAAGGCTGGCGGACTGCATCGCTTTAACGGTTGGGACAAACCAATCCTAACCGATAGTGGCGGCTTTCAGGTCTTTTCTCTTGCTGGCATTCGCAAATTGACGGAAGAGGGTTGCACCTTCCAAAGCCACATTGACGGTAGCAGACACACCTTCACACCAGAAAAGGTAATGGATATTGAGCGAAGCATTGGCGCAGACATCATCATGGCGCTTGACGAGTGCCCTCCTGGAACCAGCGACTATAACTATGCCAAGAAGAGTCTCGGATTGACCCATCGTTGGTTAGATCGTTGCATCAAACGCCTCGAAGAAACAGAGCCGCTTTATGGTTACAGTCAGAGCCTCTTCCCTATCGTTCAAGGCTGCACCTTTAAGGACCTCAGGGAACAAAGCGCTGAATTTGTGGCTTCGAAAGGTGCTGACGGCAATGCAATAGGTGGTCTTGCTGTGGGAGAACCAACGGAAATCATGTACGAAATGATTGAGGTCGTCAATGCCATCCTTCCAAAAGACAAGCCACGCTACTTGATGGGAGTCGGCACTCCAGCCAATTTGCTCGAGGCAATAGAGCGAGGAGTGGACATGTTCGACTGCGTAATGCCAACAAGAAACGGCAGAAACGCTATGCTCTTCACCAGTCAGGGCATCATGAACATGCGTAACAAGAAATGGGAAGACGACTTTTCGCCTATCGATCCGGCAGGAACGGCTTGGGTGGACACATTCTATAGCAGAGCATACCTGCATCATCTTTTCAAGGCACAGGAGTTGCTTGCCCTGCAAATAGGCAGCATCCACAACCTTGCCTTCTATCTTTGGCTTGTTGGAGAAGCCCGCAAGCATATCATTGCAGGAGATTTCTCAACATGGAAAGTCGGAATGTTGAAACAAGTAACGCAGAGAATATAAGTGAAGAGGATTGACCGCTACATAATCGCTAAGTTCCTTGGAACCTACTTCTTTTCCATCGTGCTAATCATTAGCATCGGTGTGGTATTCGATTACAATGAGAACATCGACCGCTTCACTGAGTCACAAGCACCTTGGAAGGCGATTATAATGCAGTACTACCTCAACTTCATCCCCTACTACGCCAATCTTTTTAGTGCTCTTTTCGTCTTCATCAGCGTCATCTTTTTCACCACAAAGTTGGCTGACCGAAGCGAAATCATTGCGATGATAAGTGCGGGAATCAGCCGAAGACGCCTTTTGATGCCCTATATGATTAGTGCTGCCATCATTGCAGGTATGACATTCTATCTTGGTGCAGAAGTCATTCCTCGAAGCAGTGTGAAGCGTCTTGCCTTCGAGAACACCTATAAGAAACGTGTCAAGAACCCAACATATGCCGAGAAAGTTCAGTTACAGGTCGACACTGGTGTGATTGCCTATATGGAGCACTTTGATGGGATGAGTAAAACTGGTATGCATTTTTCGCTCGACAAGTTTGAAAACAAAAAACTGGTTTCGCATCTTTCGGCTAATACGGCAATTTATGACACTTTGAGTGACGTCCGTTATCAATGGCATTTGAGGGATGTGACTATTCGCGAACTACGAGGAATGAGGGAGAAGATCACGAATTACAATCAGATTGATTCCATCATCCGAATGGAACCTCGCGACTTCCTCTTCATTCGCAACCAACAAGAGACGATGACAAATGCCGAACTTAAGGACTACATAGAGAAGCAACGAAATAGAGGAAGCGGCAACCTCAGCATCTTCGAAGTGGAGTATTACAAACGTTTCGCTTCGCCTTTTGCCGCTTTCATTCTTTCCACAATCGGCATGTCACTTTCGTCAAGAAAACGTAAAGGCGGCATGGGTTTCTCGCTCGGCATAGGTATTGCCTTGAGTGCTACTTATATCCTGCTACAAGGCATATCGGCAACCTTCTCGACCAATGCTGGCATGCATCCTGCCCTAGCGGCTTGGATGCCAAACATATTATATTCCCTCATCGCAATCTACCTCTATAGAAAGGCACCACAATAGTATATGGATTTCTACGACTTAGACCTCAATGATTATGTCCTCGACGCGCTCGACGACATGAACTTTACTGATACGACTCCTATTCAAGAGCACGCTATACCTCCCATCTTGGAAGGTCGCGATGTGATGGGTGTCGCCCAAACTGGTACGGGCAAGACTGCTGCCTATCTTCTTCCGGTTTTGAGCAAGTTGGCCGATGGAGGATATCCGAAGGATGCCATCAATTGCGTCATTATGTCCCCTACTCGTGAGCTTGCACAGCAGATTGACAGCGCGATGCAGGGGTTTGCCTACTATCTTGAAGATATCAGCAGTGTGGCAGTTTATGGTGGAAACGATGGTGTTCGATATGAGCAAGAGAAGCGAGCCATGCAGAGTGGAGCTGATGTGGTGATTGCCACTCCTGGTCGTCTCATCAGCCATTTGAGTTTGGGCAATATCGACCTGAGCCGAGTTTCGTTCTTTATCCTCGACGAAGCAGACAGAATGCTCGATATGGGTTTCTGCGATGACATCCTTCTCATAGCTAAAGCTTTGCCGAAAGAGCACCAGACAATCATGTTCAGTGCCACGATGCCCGGAGACATATTGAGCTTGGCACACAGCATCTTACACAATCCTGTTGAAGTAAAACTTGCAGTAAGCAAGCCAGCAGACAACATCAAACAGAGTGCTTACCTTTGCTATGAACCGCAGAAACTCATGGTGGTCAAACATATGTTCGAGCAAGAGCCACCTCATCGAGTTATCATCTTCGTTGGTTCCAAAAAGAAAACAAAGGAACTGGCAATAAGCATCATTCGTGCAGGCTACAATGCAAGAGCCATGCACAGCGACTTGAATCAGGCAGAAAGGGATGAGGTGATGTATCTGTTCCGCAGTGGAAAGATAGATATTCTTGTTGCTACGGATATTGTGGCTCGAGGTATAGACATCGACGACATTGCCCTCGTCATCAACTTCGATGTGCCAAGAGATGAAGAAGATTATGTGCATCGAATCGGCAGAACTGCCAGAGCAGGTCGAGGTGGTAGGGCTGTTACCTTCGTCAACGACAAGGACATGCTCTTTTTCAGACAGATTGAACGATTCCTAGGCAAAGAAATCTATAAGGAAAAGATGCCTGAGGAGTTTGGCGAAACGCCTGCCTATCACTCAAAACCCAAGCAAAAGAAGAACTTCAAACACCATCATAATAAAAGAAAACCGAAGAATGGCACGAAACCTAACAGGTGAGCAATATGCTGCCAGCAAATATATAAAGCTCGAAGTCACAGAGCCTATGCCACTTATGGAATTCCTGATGAAGGAGATGAGCGGCATCAGTCGCAACAAGGTCAAGGATTTGTTGCAAGGTCACGGCATTATGGTCGACAGAAAACTTGTCACACAATACGACTTCATGCTTTCGCATGGGCAAACCGTTCTTGTGAGTCGCCACAAACGAAGCACAGAGTTGCTGAACAAGTACGTCAAAATAATCTACGAAGACAAAGACCTTATCGTCATCGAGAAGTCGGAAGGCATCCTCAGTATGGCTTCTGCTCCAGGTCAGTATTGCGTTAAAACCATTCTCGACGAGTACTTCAAGAAACGTCATTTCAAGTGTACGGCTCATGTTGTACATCGTCTTGATAGGGACACAAGCGGGTTGATGATTTACGCTAAGAGCCTTGAAATCAGAAAGATATTCGAGGAAGATTGGCACAATATCGTTTTTGATCGCAGATATGTGGCTGTTCTTTGTGGCGAGATGAAGCAGGAAGGCGGCACAGTTCACTCGTGGCTCAAGGACAACAAGGCTTACATCACTTATAGCAGCCCCACCGATAATGGCGGAAAAGAAGCGATTACGCATTACCGTCGAATTGCAACGAATGGCCGTTACACATTGGCTGAGATGCGACTTGAAACGGGACGCAAGAACCAAATCCGTGTTCACATGAAAGACTTGGGCTATCCTGTTGCTGGAGACGACAAGTATGGAAATGGCTTTAACCCTCTTCACCGATTGGCTCTTCATGCTTTCCGACTCTATTTCTATCACCCAAGAACAGGAGAGCAGATGAAGTTCGAAACGCCCCACCCCACCAGTTTCACAAGACTTTTCACTAATCTCAATACTAATCCTATAAACAAAGAAGAAGATGAAGAAGTTTAAATCTTTCGCAGCCATTATTGCTGCAAGTCTGACACTCGCTTCCTGTGGTTTCGGCACAACTGGCACAACAGCTCCCAGAACTGGCACTACTGCCCAAACTGACGCTCTTGGCGCTATCCTTGGAGGCGCTATCGGACAGAATGGAACAGGCATTCTTGGCACCATTCTCGGCAATATCTTGAATGGAGCCACAACTCAGCAGAGCCTTGTAGGCAGTTGGACTTATGCTGGTCCCAAGTTGGTCTTCGAGAGCGAGAACATTCTGTCTCAGATTGGAGGTCAAGTACTTAGCAACAACCTCGAGCAAAAGCTTGGTACTTATCTCGAGAAGATGGGCTTCAAGGCAGGCAAATCTGTCCTGACTTTCGCTAATGACGGCAAATGCTCGCTCGTTCTTGGTTCGAAGACTATGCCTGGAACCTACACCTACGACCCAAGTTCGAACAAACTGACCTTGACTGGAGTGTTCCTTACAGGTCAGCTTCCTTGCACAGTTACTGTTCAGAACGGACAATTGCTCATGCTTTTCGATGCTGACAAACTGTTGAGTATCGCAACTGCAGTTGGTGCAAAAGGCTCAAGTTCACTTGGTTCACTACTTGGCAGCTACTCTGGTTTGAAGCTTGGTTGGGCTATGACGAGATAAGTCTGACTAGACAAAACAGTTAAGGCGACAAGCTCTTTTTCAAGAGTTTTGCCGCCTTTCTTTTTATTATAATAAGGTATAGGGGGAAACGACACACAGTTAAGTTTAAAAAGTAACACTATACGTTTGCAATCGTAACACTATACAATTGCGATCATAACACTATACGTTTGCATTTTAACTACGTTAACTTTTACGACCCTAAACGGAGACTGTGAGTGATACAATCAGGCAGTTCCTCCTGATAGTGTGTCACCATCACCAAAGTCTTGTGCTTTCTGAGGCAGAACTGCTTGATAATCTGACGGACAAGACTGCGATTCCGATCATCGAGGCCATGAAGAGGTTCATCCAGAATCAGCAGTTCCGGGTCTTTCACAAAGGCTCGAGCCAAAAGGCAGAGTCTTTGTTCTCCACTACTCAACTGCAGGAAAGACTTGTCTGCCACACCATCCACACCAAAGACACGCATCCAATCGAGGCACGTCTGCTTTTGCTCTGGCTTGGGCCGCACATAAAGTCCAACCGAATCGCTTAACCCACTGGCTACCACGTCGATAGATGGGATGTCTTTAAGGTAAGCTCTATGCATCTCAGGACTGACATAACCGATGTGTTTCTTGATTTGCCAGATGCTTTCACCCGTTCCTCTCCGATGTCCGAAAAGTTCGATATTACAGGCATAAGCTTGTGGATTGTCCGCACAAACAAGGCTTAGCAAAGTGCTTTTGCCAGAACCGTTTGGTCCGCTCAAAGCCCATCTCTCGCCTTCATGAACAGTCCAATTCAAGGGCTGGAGTATCGTTCTTTCCCCATATCTGATGCTCACATCCCTGAAACGCAGGATTTCTCCGCCATTATGAGGATAGAAATCGCTCTCTTTAAGCTCTCGAACGGGCAAATCCGCAATCCAATCCTTTATTTTCTCACTCAGTTCTGGTCGAGAAATGGCAGCATATTGCTTCCTGTATTCCTCGAGTCTCATCTTAGGCAAGAGCCGCAAACCCTCTACTGGAAGGACATGTGTGATGAAGTTTGGAATGTCGTCTCGCTTACTCAAAACAAGGATGACGAGCATGTTTGCCTCGCGAGTCAGCGTTTCAAGCAGGTTTCGGAAGTCCTTTCTGGTTTGGGCATCAAGGCCTATAAAAGGGTTGTCGAGGATGAGAATGCGAGGATTCGTAGCAAGCGCCTTTGCCATCTGGAACTTGCGTAACTCTCCGGAACTCAACGAGATAATGTATTTGTCGGCAAGTTCGTCCAGATGAAACATCTGGGAGAAAGTGTTACTTTTCAGGAGTTGGCCTACCTTAGGAGTGTCTTCAGCAATATCATGTTGGTTCCAACGCTGCTGATAATAGTAGGTTCCGTCTTGCTCGCCATACGAATCGCGAAAGGAAATGTACTTCAGATTGTCGCTTACAAGACTGGATTTGCTTGGCGAAAAATCGAATTGGACCTCGTTAAGAAGCAAAGGATAATGGCCCGTCAAGACTTCTACAAGACGCGATTTGCCCGCAGCATTATCGCCGACAATCGCGATTTGCTCCCCTTTCTCAATATGAAGATTGATGGGCTCAGCCATTCTCCAAAGCGGATGACGGGCCACACCATTTGTTATCCTAATCATTGACTCTATCTTTATTTTTCCTCACAAAGTCGGCCCAACCTCGATATTTGTGGTCGCTTTCTGGTTTGCCCAACTGAAGGAAATGGCAATAAGCGGCCCCCAAAGCATCAGTTGCATCGAGGAATTTACCCATCTCCTCTTTCTCGACATGAAGCATCCTTCGCAGCATATCCGCAACCTGCTCTTTGCTGGCATTTCCATTACCAGTTATCGCCATCTTTATCTTTGAAGGAGCGTACTCCGTAATCGGCACTTGTCTCTGGATGGCAGCAGCTATGGCAACACCTTGAGCACGCCCCAATTTGAGCATACTCTGGATATTCTTGCCGAAGAAAGGTGCTTCAATAGCCATACAATCAGGGAGATAGCCCTCGATGATGCTGCAAACGCGTTCATGAATATGTCCCAGTTTCAGGTATGGATCAGCAAACTTGCGCAGATCAATCACGCCCAAAGCCAGCATTTCAGCCTTCTTTCCGTCAACTCGTAGCACGCCATAACCCATAATGCTCGTGCCTGGATCTATGCCAAGAATGATTTGCTCCATCTCCTATCCTTGCCTATTTGGTATGCAAAATTACGAAATAAATGTCAAAAACATGGCATAAAGGTAAAAAAATGCTATCTAAGGAAAGGCTTTTTGGAAATAAGTGTTAACTTTGCAAAGCAAATATGTGAACAAAACAACAGAAAGATGAAAAAGATACTCATACTTGCTTTGGCTGCATTCTTCGGCATGCAAGCTCAGGCACAGACTTTGAAACAGAAAGTTAACGTCAGCGATGTGAAAGCTGTCGCCACTACAAAAGCAGAGAATTATGCAGAAATCACCTTCGACACACTTCGTTACGATTTCGGCAAATTCTCAAAAGACGAACCTGTAGTACATTGCACGTTCCCCTTCAAAAACACAGGAACGGCTCCCCTCATCATTCATCAGGCTTTTGCAAGCTGCGGATGTACCATTCCGACCTATACAAAGGAGCCGATTAAGCCAGGTGAAAAGGGCGTAATTGATGTGACTTACGACGGCACAGACAAGTTCCCAGGTCATTTCCAAAAGACCATCACGATTCGTTCCAACGCCGTCAACGAAGTAGTTCGCCTCACCATCGAAGGCATGATGGAATGAGGTCTTTCCGTCCCCATCAAGCCTCTCTCATATCACTCTTCCTTGTGCAAAACGCAGGAAGAGTGTTCTTGTTTTTGCTCCTTCCTCTCTTCTCCTTATATAAAAAACGGTTGCAAATTCATTGTAAAGTAACTCGACCATAAACGACTACAGTGACGTTTGCAATTTACTAACGTGATGATTGCAATTTACTAACGTGACGTTTGACATTTACTAACGTGATGTTTGGCGACTTCACGTGTGACGTTTGTGAACGACTCTGGCGAAGTTTCTGAAACTTTTTTGTCGAAAAACTTGGAGCGAACTGAAATAAATGCTAACTTTGCGCTACGAAGAACCATTATGTTTAACCCTAAACATTAACTCTATGAAAAAGTACATTGCTGAATGCCTCGGTACATTTGTACTGACATTCTTGGGCTGCGGTGCAGCTGTCAGTCTTGGTTGTGCAGAAGCAAACACAGCCGCAGTAGTTGGAACGGCCATTGCCTTTGGTCTCTCTGTAGTTGCTATGGCTTACACCATCGGCGGAATCTCTGGTTGCCACATCAATCCAGCCATCACGCTTGGCTGCCTCGTAACAGGTCGCATCAGTTTTAAGGACTGCTGCGGTTATATGTGCGGTCAGGTCATTGGCGGTATTCTTGCAGGTGCTCTTTTGGCATTCCTCTATGCAGGTTCTGGTCTGGGAGCAAACGGCATTGCAGGTTGCGACAACAATGTTGTGACAGCTCTGATTGTCGAAGGCGTGCTGACGGCTCTCTTCGTTCTGGTAGTGCTTGGTTCTACGCACAAGACAAATGGCGCAACCAACAACTTCGCAGGTCTTGCCATCGGTCTGTCTCTGATTCTCATCCACTTGGTAGGCATTCACTTCACAGGCACAAGCGTGAATCCAGCTCGTTCTATCGGTCCTGCTATCTTTGCTGGTGGCGATGCGCTTGCAAACGTTTGGGTCTTCATCGTAGGTCCCTTCGTAGGTGCCCTCGTTGCAGCTATCCTCTGGAAGATTGTCGAGCCTTGCGAGAAATAACATAACACATCTCTTATAACACGAGAAACCGCCTACGTTCCAAGCGTAGGCGGTTTCTATGATAATATGGAATATATGTCACAAGAAGGCTACGACAAGATTGTAGCCGAACTACACGAACTCGAAACTGTTGAACTGCCACGAGTGAAGGAAGCCATTGCAGAGGCTCGCGACAAAGGTGATCTGAGCGAGAACTTCGAGTATCATGCTGCAAAAAGAGAGCAAGGAAAGCTTCTCGGCAGGATTCGTTTCATGCAAAGAGTATTGGAGTTTGCCAGAGTGATAGACACATCGAAGCTTCGCAGCGATGGTATCGGCTTATTGAACAAGGTGGAGATGGTCAATTTGAGCAACAACACCAAGATGACTTACACCATTGTCAGCCCTCACGAAGCAAACATGAGCGAAGGGAAGCTCTCCATCAAATCTCCCATCGCACAAGCTCTTTTGGGAAAGAACGAAGGTGATGAGGTCGAGGTTAAAGTTCCTGTAGGTGTCCTTAAACTCCGTATCGAAAGTGTTACACGTTGACGTACTTTATGACGGCATGAGCAACACCATCGCGGTCGTTACTTTCTGTGACAAAAGATGCTGCTTGTTTAACGGGTTTCTTGGCATTTCGAGGGGCACATGAAATGCCTGCCAAACGCATCATATTCAGGTCGTTGTAACCATCACCACAGCATAGCAATTCATCTGTCTTACCTTTTAGCTTTGTAAGAAGCTCGCGAAGGGCATCGGCTTTGTCAATTCCATTCGGCATAACTTCAAGTAGAAAACTCTCGCTTCGGCAAATGCTGAAGTTCGTTTCAAACTGCTTCTTAAGTCTTTTCTCCAGATGCCAAAGCTTGCGAGGCGGGCCAGTAATGATACATTTGTGTTGAGCTTCAGTGATGGTATTTGTGAAGTTCTTTGTTTCGAGCAGTTGCATCTTGTTAGCACTAGAGATATATTTCGACCAATTATCTGGTTCGCCTTGAATGACGATATTGTTGCCTTTGTATCCATGAATGTGAAAGTCGTCATTGATGGCAGCCACGAGTTCAGGAATGACATGAAGAGGAATCGTTTTTTGCTTGATAACTTCCTTTTTTGAACAGTCCCAAACGAGACTGCCATTGAAGGCGATGATGAAGCCATGATGCTTCTGCAATTCCAGCTGCTCGGCAAAAGGCAGGATGCTATATAGGGGACGACCACTTGCAAGAATAATTGTGAGTCCTCGCTGCTGGGCATCTATCAGGACTTGCCTGGTGTGAGGCGTTATTGTCTTGCTTGAAGTGAGCAAAGCTCCGTCGAGATCTGCAGCAAGGAAACGTATCATTCGTCTTGAAGTTTTAGGATGAGTGTTGTCGCGCCAATCGTGATGACAGATCCGTCTTGCAGTCGAATGCGGTCTTGGTCGCGAAGAATCTCGTTCATGTAAAAGGTTCCTGTTCCTGAAGGGGCATCTCGAAGGATGTATTGAAGCTGCCCATCCTTTCCTCTTTGCACTCGAATGATGCAATGACGGGTGTCGACACTTGGGTCGACCGTCTCGATAGGTTTGTTGATGTTCGTGCCATGAACGTATCGGCCAAAGACGTTATCGCCCATTTCCAGCATGATTTCCTGCTTGAAGTGGAACGCGTTCTCAACAACTATGACTGAGCCGAGATTCTCTTGCGGCTCTTCTTGTTCCTCGTCTTCCTTCTTCGGCTCTGGCAATCTGATTGCAAATTGCTTGTTGCATTCGCTGCAAACGAAGACGAGACGTTGACCTGGTTGGTAGCGCGTCTCGTCGAAGACTGTATAGCTGTTGCATTTGGGGCAACGAACTTTCTTCATGATGATGTCTTTTTATTCAAGTGTATTCACTTCGCCTTTAAGTTTCAGAGGCCATGCTTGAGCAAAGTCGCCACATTCTGCTTTGTACTGACGGATTTTTTCTGCAGCTTCATCTTCGCTCGCGAAGCCTGGTACGATGACGCGAACCATCTTTCCTATTGTGCAAGCCTGAGCGTTATAACCCTTTTCCTGGAGTTGTGCTGCATAGTTGAGGGCACGCTTCGGACTGATGGCACTAGCTAGAACTATTGCGTAGTCTTTGGGTGCAGACTGTACTGGAGCTGCTTGTGGTTCTTCCTTTGCAACGGGTTGTGCTTCAACGGCTTTCGGCTCAGGTTTTACTGAAGGCAGGAACTTCGTGGCAAAGAACATTTCCGCTTGCTGACTTACTCCAGATGTGATGGATTTGCCGAAAGGTGAGGTTATGGCGAAGAAGAGTAGAACTGAAGCCGCTACTGCAGAAGCGTAGTTGAAGGCACGACGGTTGATGCGGATTGTTATCGTGTCCTGATCGGCCTGGATGCTGGTCAGCCTTACTTTGTTGGCAGCCTGTTTCTTCGCTCTTTGCTGGCGAACTTCGTGGCTCAGCTTCGCGAAGGGAACTGCATCGAGTCCATAATATGACGGAGATGCGATTCCAGACTGTTGCGGTATGAAGTTGACCTGGCCCGTTTCGGCATTTCGAGTCATATAACCCATGCTGCCAAAGCTGACGGTTCCGTCTTCTTCGAGTGTTTGAAGGAGTTCGTCTACGTACTCGACGCACATCATTCGCGAGTCGTTTCGCGACAGATTGTGCAGTTTCGAGAACGAAAGGATGAAGTCCTCTCCCGTTTCGAGTTCGTTCCACTTGAAGGAGACGGTTCGATAGGGAGGCAGGAAGATGCCCTCTTCATCCACTCGTTTACTGCTCATCTCCCTGACTGTGAAGGTTCCCAACCCTGGGACACTCACTTCGTCACGATGGAGAAGCAGATATTCGATATGTGTTGACAGTTCTATCATTATTCTTTGTTAGCCTTAATTTGCTCAGCCACTTCGGGTTTAATCTTGTATCGTTTGTTCAATCCTTTAACGATATCGTTGGTGATGTTGAACTTGGGATTGGCGATGAGAAGGTTGTCTCCGGCCTTGACAAGAACGTAATCGTACTTCTTGGTCTTGTTGTAGCGCTTCAGGAAGGACTGGATACTGTCGCGAGCTTCCTCGTTGATGCGGGCCTGCTCCATAGCGAACTCGTTCTGCAGACGGTCGGCCAGTTCAGCCAGATCGCTTTGTTCCTTCTGGATGGAGGCTTGAGCGCGTTCCAACTCGTCGCGAGTGGTGAACTCGTTACTCTCGTACTTCTTCTGGACGGAAGCAGCGTGGTTTTCCAGCGTCCTTTGCTTCTGGGCCAGAGTTTTCTGGATGTTATTGCCTTTGCGGGTAAGCACCTCGCTATAGTCCTTGTAGAGCTGGTACTGGCTCATCAGTGTGTCGAGCTCGACGTAGGCAATCTTGAGTTCCGTTGTCTCTTCCGTCTGAGCGTTTTCCTTAGTCGTTTCCACATCGTTTTTGCTGCCACAAGCGCAGAAGAGAAGTGTTGCAGCGGCAAATCCGCAATAGGTCAGATACTTTTTCATAATCATATTTTATTGTTTATTTTGTGCAAAGATACTGCTTTTTTCTGGAAGTTGAAAGTATTTTGGCAGAAAAGAATTTCAAGGGGTCAACATCTCGCTGTAAAAGACGGGCTGGCGTGATTCGAAACGTAACACTATACGTTTGCAATCGTCACACTAGATGTTTGCGATTGTCACACTAGATGTTTGCAATTTAACAACGTTAACTTTTGCATCTTCACTGCAGTCGTTTCCCACCCTAGAGTTTCAGAAGTCCAAATCTATCTTGATAGGGTCGGCATCCTCCTGGCTTTCAGGCGTTTCCGGCTGACCTTCCTTGACGAACTTGAAGGCGTCGGCCAAGGCATCGCCGAACTTCTCGAAATCCTCCTGGAAGAGGAAAATCTTGTGCTTCTCGTAGCTCACTTGAGGCATATCCTGAGGTCCGCTCAGTATCTTCTTGCTTTCCGTGATGCTGAGGTACATTTCACCCTTGCGGTTCTGCTTCACATCGATGTAATAGATACGCTGCCCCGCCTTCACTGTCCGCGAGAAAAGGATTTCGGCATCTCTGCCCTCGAAAGGTTTCTTCTCTGTTTCCATAAGTACTCAAAGTGCTATTGTTTGACAAAAGTACAAAATATTTATGAATTATGAAGCATTTCATTCTCTCATTTTTTCATTCTTTCATTTTTTTTCGTACCTTTGCACGCAAATAAAGATAAAAGCGCTCTATGATAAACCGAGAATTGATACGAATTAAGCTTGTGCAAGTGCTCTACTCCTATCTGCAGAAGGGAACTCACAACCCGGATGTAGCCGAGAAGGAACTGCTGCTCAGTCTGGACAAAGCATACGACCTCTATAACTACCTTTTGCTGCTTATGGTCGAGCTTAGCCGCATGTCGGTCCGCATGCTGGAAGTGCACGAAAACCGCAGCAAGAAACTCAAGGACGGCATCGTCTGGAGCCATAAGTTCGTAGACAACCGCTTCATCATTCAGCTCGAATCGAACCGGCAGCTTCGCGATTACTGCTCAGAACACGAACTCAGCTGGGCCGACCACGAAACCTTCGTACGCAACCTATATAATAAGGTAGAGGAAAGCGACTTCTACAAGAACTACATGGCCAGCGAAACCTCCAGCTACGAAGAGGATCGCGAGGTTTGGCGAGTCATCTACCGCCAGCTCATCGTGGGCAACGAGGAACTCTCCGAACTGCTGGAAGACAAGAACGTCTATTGGAACGACGACAAAGCAATAGTCGACACATTTGTGCTCAAGACCATCAATCGCTTTTCCGCAGACAGCACTCCCACGCATCCGCTGATGCCCGAATACAAAAGCGACGCCGACCTCGACTTCGCAAAGAAACTCCTCTATCGAGCCATAATGGGTCAGGAACACTTCAACGAACTCATCACCAGCACGACTCGCAAGTGGGACTTCAAGCGAATCGCACTCATGGACCGCATCATACTTCAGTTGGGACTCGCAGAGATAACCACTTTCCCCAACATTCCATTAAGCGTCAGCATTAACGAATATGTCGATCTTGCCAAGATGTACAGCACCCCCAAAAGCGACAAATACATCAACGCCACACTCGACGCCATCGCCAAGAAACTGATAGAAGAGGGAAAACTCGTAAAGGAAGACACAAACAACCAACAATAAAACTATGATTACATTACTTCAAGCTCAAGGTGGAGGCAACATGTCGTTCCTCCTGATGATGGTGATCATCTTCGCCATTATGTGGTTCTTCATGATTCGTCCACAGCAAAAGAGACAGAAAGAAATCCAGAACTTCCGTGCAAGCATTACCCGCGGCTCGAAAATCGTCACTGCAGGAGGCATCTACGGAACCGTAAAGGACATCGACGAAGCAGCCAACACGCTCAAGGTTGAGATTGCAAACGGCATCTGCATCACAGTCGACAAAGGCAGCGTCTTTGCTTCCCCTCAGGCAACAATACAGTAAAAGAAGATGGCGAAAGGCAAGAAAACATTCAAGCAAATGGAGGAGAAACTGTTCGGACACAAGAGTCACGAACTGCTCGTCTTTTGCTTCTTTCTTGCCGTCTCGTTTGGATTCTGGATCCTTCAAGCCCTGAATGAAACCCTTCAAAGGGAAGTGCAAGTCCATCTGGAACTCGAGAACGTCCCCTCCGATGTCGTCATCATCGACTCGCTTCCTCCCACCCTCAGCGTCACGCTACAGAACAGAGGTCTAGCCCTTGCGCGACACAGCTTCTCGAGCCTGTTCAGGCCAAATCGTCTGGAACTGGATTTCACAAAATTCGACACAAAAAAGAACGATGGCGAGGTCTATATCACATCTGCCGACATACAAAGAATGTTGGGACGCATCTTCGTGCCTTCGATGAAGATACAGTCCTTCAGGCCCGATACGCTTCGCTTCGCCTACAATCACGGCCTTTCGCGAATGCTGCCAGTCAAGCTTGCAGGAAAATTCAAGGCACACCAGCAGAACTACATTCAGAGCATTCGCGTGGAACCGGACTCAGTCAAAGTCTTTGCTCCAGCAGCAATCCTCGACACAATGCATGCCGCATATACCGAACAGTACCTCTTCGAGGGACTTCACGAAGCAGGCAGTTTCCAGGTTCCCATGCGAGGGCAAAAACTTGTGAAATACGATCCGTCGCTGGTCAGAATCAAAGTCGGAGTCGGTTATTACACGGAGAAAACAGTCGTGGTGCCTGTTATAGGACTCAACTTCCCAGCCGAAAAGAAGCTTCGAACCTTCCCTGCTCAGGTCAACATCACTTTCAGAATCGAGTCTGGACGCTACCACAAAATCTCTTCCGAAGACTTTGTGCTCTCCACGACCTACGAGGACTTGCTCGACAACACAGAAAACAGCAAGTTGACCCTCCATCTGAAAACCGTTCCCGAAGGTGTCTCAAACGTCAGGATATCACCCAAACAAGTCGATTATCTCATCGAACAAGTCGCTCAGGAAGAACAATAAATTAATAATGTATAATGGCAAAAACGCTCGGCATAACAGGTGGCATAGGTAGCGGAAAGAGTTACGTCTCTACCCTACTCCAGCAACAATTCGGCATTCCCGTCTATGACTGTGATGCCGAAGCGAAGCGACTTACAGCCACAAACGAGGAGATTCGCCAAAAGCTCATCGCCCTTGTAGGTCCTGAAGTATTCGAAAACGGAGAACTCAACAAGCCCCTCCTTGCCGAATATCTCTTTGCCGATGTCGAGAATGCCAGCCAGGTTAATGCCATCATCCATCCAGTCGTCTTAGAAGACTTCGTCAAATGGTCTTCTGCAAAAGGGGATCAGGAACTTGTTGGCTTGGAAAGTGCAATACTCTACGAAAGCGGTTTCAACGAAAAGGTTGATTACGTCCTCTTCGTTGACGCGCCAAAAGAAGTCCGTCTCCACAGAGCAACACTTCGAGACTTTGCCTCCGAAGAACAAATTGAAGCTCGAATGAAGATGCAACAACCTGAGATTCATCGTCTTCAGGCTGACTTCATCATCGATAACGGCACGAATGACGACACAAGATTACAGGAACAATTGAAACACATAATTAATAAAATAACATGCTCGAAACAATCTTAGCAATCTCCGGAAAACCCGGACTTTACAAACTCGTATCTAGAGGTAACCACAACCTCATCGTTGAAACGCTCGACACACAGAAGAAACGTTTCCCTGCTTTCGCTGCAGACAAAATCATTTCACTTGCCGACATCGCTATGTACACAGATGAGAAGGAAGTTCCTCTTCGCGAAGTCTTGAACAACATCAAGGCAAAGGAAAGCGGCAAAACGACCTCCATCGACTATCGTAAAGCTTCAAAAGACGAACTCTTTGCTTTTCTTGGCGAAGTGCTTCCCAATTTCGACCGCGATCGTATCTACCCAGGCGACGTCAAGAAGCTCATTCAATGGTACAACATCCTCATCGAAAACGGTTTGACCGACTTTGATGAAGCCCTTAAGGAAACTGAGGGCAACAACATCGACGACAGGAAGGAATAATAATCCGACTCGTCAGAATATAAAACATGACGTGCTGCGTTCTACAACGTGGCACGTCATGTTTGTAAACTAGGCACGTGTCGTTTGCAAATTACACACGTGAAGTTTGTGAATTACACACGTGATGTTTGCGAATTACACACGTGATGTTTGACAGAACAACATTAGTACACGAACACCCTCACGTTCTTCGCACTACCGGGAGCACCTTGTTCTGCTCGAGGAAGATACTCAATGCCCCTAAGTTGCTGCTCCGAGCCAAGATCGATAACCAGCAAATGTGGAGTCTCGGCTCCCTTTTCCGTTTGCCAATAAGTGCTTTCCTGAAGGTCGTAAACCTTGTCGCCAAGGTGGTTGCCGTTCTCGTCTTCGCTATCTGCATACTTAACTGTCCAAGGCTCACGGCTGATACGTTTGCCCTCACCATCAAGAGCATATAGCTCCGCAACAGCCGTCACATCGTTCTCTTTCTGTGTACTCAGCACCTCGAAGGCAAGATATCGGCCACGACGGGGCCATTTGAATTCAAGCCTCTGCCATCCGTTGCCAGCCTTCAATTCACCCTCGAAAACAGGAGATTTCGAGTTAAGGTCGGGCTTGTCACCAGGGTTGTTGTGCTTGTTGTTCTTCTCAAGTTGCAATTTATTCAGTTCAGGTTCTGCCTGTCCCCACACGACACGCTCTGTAGGCCCTGCAATGTCGAGGA
>JAEEGF012441604.1_pt1 | contig 18862 bp, 19 predicted proteins | sample 9134171 | NCBI WGS metagenome assembly JAEEGF01 (sample SAMN16246542, study PRJNA631951) | gut metagenome | biome: gut microbiome; feature: rumen; material: AP-attached | host: Bos | place: Iran: Karaj | collected 2018-10
GACGAGCAACTACGTTTATCACAACATTCCCGGAGACCGGCAGGCATATCTTCTGGAAACGCTGCGAGTTTTGAAAAAAGGCGGGATATTTGCTCTCCACGACATTTTCTCAAGGGCGAAATACGGAGATATGCAGGCCTTTGTGCGTAAGCTTCGGGACATGGGATACGAGAGCGTCGAGCTGATCGACACGACGGACGGCAGGTTTATGACAAGGAAAGAGGCCGCCTGGATGGCGCTGTCCGGTTCGGCTCTGCTCGTGGGCAGGAAGTGAGACGGAAGATGGGATTGTTCAAAGACTTTTGCAATCAGACGAGGAAACCGGAGGGCTTCCTCGGAAAGCTGATGGTCAGCGGCATGAACTGCGGCCACGCGAAGCTGGCGGACTGGGGCATGTCGGCCCTGGACGGGATACCCGCGTCGCGTATTGCCGACCTCGGATGCGGAGGGGGCAGGAACGCCCGGGAACTTCTCAAACGCTATCCGCAGGCCGTGCTTACGGCGCTGGACTATTCCGAAGTCTCCGTTGAGAAGACGAAAAAGACGAATCGGAAGGCCGCGGAGGCCGGCAGATGCCGGGTCGTTCGGGGAGACGTCTCTTCGCTGCCTTTTGACGCGGGGACTTTTGACCTGGCAACGGCATTTGAAACGGTATACTTCTGGCCCGGCCTGGAGGAGTGCTTCAGAGAGGTATACCGGGTGCTGAGACCGGGAGGCTTTTTCCTTATATGCAACGAATCAGACGGGACCGATGAGGTGACCGCCAGATACGCGAAGATCATTGACGGTATGGATTATTACACGGTGGAGCAGCTTACGGACGCCCTTTCGGCGGCGGGATTTTCCGGGATACGGGCGAAACATCACGCCGACATGCCGTGGATATCCCTGCTGGCAGGAAAGTGAGGCGTTCGCGATGCTGACGCTGCTGCTGTCCCTGGTTTTGATACTCGCTCTCTGTCTGCTCCTTTATGCGGCGGTCGCCCTGATACAGAACAGAAAACTGTTTACGACGGCGCCGAAGGATATCCAGGCCGCCGCCGAGGACCATCCGGAACGGTTTTACGGCGCCCGCGCGCTGGGCTGGAAGCTGGCGGTCATCAGCGTCCTGGCCATGATCGGCGCGTTTTTGTACGGCGGATACGACGGCGTCCGGAACGGCTTCACCTTCCGGCAGCATTTCCTCCGCTTCATCGTGATGCTGTATCTCTGGAAGGCGTTTGATATCATCTGTCTGGACTGGCTGCTCCTGACGAAGTCCCGTTTCTTCCAGCACTTCTACCCGGAAACGGAGGGCTGTGAAGGGTACCACCAGTTCGGCTTCAACCGGAAAGAACAACTGACCCGCATCATCCTGTTCCCCTTCGTGGCGGCGCTGATGGCGGGGATCGCCTGTTGGATAGGAGGCAGAATATGAAAACCGCGGAGAAGATCATGAACAAGAAGTCCGTCATCAAGGCGGAGCTGGACAGGGCCCTGCCGAAAACGCAAAGCGACGCCCTGTGGCGGGAGGCGACGGAAAAGCTGGACGGACTTCTGGCCCGGTACGGCTCCCTTCCCAAGGGCGTGCATATGCACACGGACAGCAGGATCCTCCCGTCGGCGGCCATCTATCTGACCGTGAAGGACGTGATCGGACAGGAGAAGGCGTATCGGATCATCGAGGACGCCGCCGTTCAGCTCTGCGCGGGGGTGGAGAAGAAGCTTCAGAAGCTGATGAAGGTGCCGGGGATGCGGAACCTCTTTATCAAGGTCTGGGATCCGATGACAAAAAAGATGTTCGGGCCGGGAAACGGTTTCCAGAACGTGTTTTATCCCAGGAAGAAGGGCGTGTACCGGATGGACGTCACCGCCTGTCCGTACTGCCGGTACTTCACGGAGCTGGGCTGCCCGGAGCTCACGAAGATCTTCTGCGAGAACGACGAGCGGATCTACGGCCGTCTGCCGGGGGTGGTGTTCGAGCGGACCGGGACCCTCGGCAAGGGGGCGGAACGCTGCGATTTCTGCCTCCGGAAGGGATAGACCGCCCCGCAGGCGGCAGAAGCACACAGATCGGAGGGGTCGGATGAAGAGCTGCAGGGGACTGGGAAGGGATTACTGGCTGTTCTGGTTCGCCTCCTCCCTGGGCATGGGGGCCAGCAATATCCTGCAGTACGTGCTTTCGCTCTACGTACTGGATCTGACCGGTTCGGCGACGCTGTTCGCCTCCATGCTGTCCATCATCATCTTCCCGCGCATCCTGCTGACGCCCCTGGCCGGGGTCATGGCGGACAGGGTCCGGAAAAGCCGGATGATGGCGCTGATCCTGCTGGGAGAGGCGGCGGTGCTGGGCGCCTGTTTCCTGATCGGCCGGACGGTGACGATCGGTATAGCCCTGGTCTATCTGCTGGTGGTTGTACTGGAAGCCGGCGAGATCTTCTACGGCGGCTGCGAGGCGGCGATCCTCCCGGAATTGGTCCCTTCGGAACGACTCAAGGACGCTATTTCCGTCTCCAAGGTGGACGACGGTATCGTACAGGTCGCCGCGCCGCCGGGGAGACGGATGAGGAGGCCGCCGCGAAAGAGACAGCCGGAGATTGCTGAAAAGCGGTCTCCGGCTATTCAGCATGGAAAAGGCGGCGCTCGATACGCCCCGTATGCGGATCATGCGGCGCGGTTCTTTGAACAGCGGGCGGCAAAGGGGCGGATCCCGGAGGCATACGACGCCGCGCGGCCGGGATCGGTACGGGAAAACCGTCCGCGCCGCTTTTGGCGTCGACGCCAAAACCGCGAACATGCTTCGGGCGACTTGACAGGGCATATAGTCGCTGATAAGATTTTAAACAGATCAGGAGCACGGAGGCAGCCGGGACGCTTTCGGCTGCCGGCCCGCCGATTGCGGCGCATAGCCTGGAGAGCATATGAAAGAGGTGATTTCTGTGGATTACACGGTAAGGCAAGTCACGATCGATGATTACGACGCGATTTTTGCGCTGTGGAACAGCTCGGAGCAGAGCCGGAGAGCATTGAACCCGGTGGACGACTCCCGGGAGGGAATAGAACAATACCTGAAAAGGAACCCGAACACCTGCTTTGCCGCCGTCGCGGAGGACCGGCTCGTGGGCGTGATCCTGACCGGGCACGACGGCCGCCGGGCCATGATCCACCACTTGTGCGTGCATCCCGCCTATCGGCGGCTGGGGATCGCGGGGCGGCTGGTATCCGCGGCGGAGGAGGCGCTGAAGAAGGAGGGGATCAAGAAGGTTTTCGGTGTGGTGTTCAAGGATAACGACGCCGCCAACGCCTTCTGGGAGCGGCAGGGGTATTCCCTCCGGACGAACCTGAACTACCGCAACAAGAGCCTGCATGAGGCCGTCCCCACAGGTGAATAGACCGGCGGGGCGTATTGCCGAGAATATAAGAAGGAGCGAGTGAACAGCCTTGCGAAAAATCAGCAAACAGTTTGAGGAGGCCTTCTCCTATCTGATGATCGTCCTGGGGGCGCTGCTGGCCAGCTTTTCCGTCATCTGCATCCTGATCCCCAACGACGCCATCGACTACGGCACCGCCGGCATCGCCATCATCATCAGCAAGGTGACGGGCTTCAACCTGTCCCTGTGCGTGGCGGCGGTGTTCCTGCCGTTCCTGGCGGCCGGCGCCCTGATCCTGGGCCGGCGGTTTGGCCTGAAGGCCCTGGTGGGCAGCCTGGTCTACACCCTGGGTCTGTCCCTGTTCGAGCGGGTCCCCTTTGAGCTGAACACGGAGCACTTTCTGGCGGTGGTGTTCGGCGGCGCCATCCTGGGGGCGGGGCTGGCGCTGATCCTCCGCCACGGCGGATGCATCGACGGCTCGGAGATCTTCGCCAACGTCATCATCAAGAAGATCTATGACCTGACCGGCAAGAACTTCAGCATGACCTATATTCTGGTGGTGTTCAACGCCTGCGTCTATTTGGCGGCCTTCGTGCTGATCAACCGCAACGCGGCGCTGATGAGCCTGCTGGTCTACGTGGTGGCCACCTCCATCATCAACCACTTTACCGACCACTTCGAGGCCGTCAAGCAGGTGACCATCATCACCAAGGATCCCGACCAGATCATCAAGGACATCAAGACGGACATGAACAAGACCTGCACCATCATCAACTCCTACGGCGCCATCGCCGGGGAGAACAAGACCCTGATCTGCTACGTGGGCTATTTCGAACTCCAGAAGATCAAGGAGATCATCACCAGGAACAAGAGCTCCTTCAGCACCGTTTCCACCATCGACGAGATCCTGCGGTAAAAGCCGGGAGGCGGATATGACAAAAACAGATATTTACGTGGGTCTCAACGACCGGAGTACGAAGAAGCAGAAATTTGAGACGGAGAAGTATATCTCGATCCTGAAGAACGTCTGCGTCAGCTACAAGGTGCCCTTTTCCTTCAATCTGATCGAGGGCGGCTATATCCACGAGTCCGGGGAATACACTAGGAGAACACCCTGGTCCTGTCGCTGATCGGCGTGGACCGGGAGCTGATCCGGGGGATCACCAAGGATCTGTGCGTGTTCTTTCACCAGGAGTCCGTTCTGATCACCTCCGGCGAGGTGGACACGTACAGCGTCACCGGCGAGCTGTGAGGCCGGCGCGATCCCCGGACAGAATCACACACGACAAGACAAAAGAGCGGAGAACGGAGGCAGAGCAATGAGAGATTTGGACAGATTCCGCGGCTGCCTGCTGGGCGGCGCCGTGGGCGACGCGCTGGGCTACGCGGTAGAGTTCTGCGGCGAGGAATATATCTTTTCGCAGTACGGCCGGCGGGGCATCACGGAGTATGAGCTTCGGGGCGGCGTCGCCGAGATTTCCGACGACACACAGATGACCCTGTTCACGGCGGAGGGCCTGATCCGGGCCGGCGAGGGCCGGGATTTCACGGACAGCATCTACCGCAGCTATCTGGACTGGTACCGCACCCAGACGGAGCGATATCCCCTCCCCGGGGGACACGGCCCCTCCCGGCTGCTGGACGTCCCGCGGCTGTTCAGCCGGCGGGCCCCCGGCAACACCTGCCTGTCCGCCCTGGGCTCCGGCGGCTGCGGCTCCACGGCGCAGCCCATCAACCGCAGCAAGGGTTGCGGCGGCGTCATGCGCGTGGCGCCGGTGGGGCTGTTCTTCTGTGACAGCGCCACCCCCATCGCCGACTCGGACCGCCTGAGCGCGGAGGCCGCGGCCATCACCCACGGCCAGGATCTGGGCTGGCTTCCCGCGGCGGCGCTGGCCCATATCGTCCGCCGTCTGGCGGAAAACGAGGGGGAGACCGTGGCCTCGGCGGTGGAAAGCGCCATACAGGCGCTGGGGGAGCTGTACCCGCACGCGGAGCGGCTGGACGTCCAGCTGGCCCTGCTGGAGAAGGCGGCCGCCCTGGCCCGAGCGGACGGGGACGACCTGGACGCCATCCACCGGCTGGGCGAGGGCTGGGTCGGCGAGGAGGCCCTGGCCATCGCCGTCTACTGCGCGCTGAAATACCCCGACGACTTTGAACAGGCGATGATCGCCTCCGTCAACCACCGGGGCGACAGCGACTCCACCGGCGCCATCACCGGGAACATCCTGGGCGCCGCCCTGGGCCGCGCCGCCATCCCGGCCAAATACCTGGAGAAACTGGAGCTGCGGGAGGTCATCGAGGACACGGCGGACAGGCTGTTCTTCGCCGGCGCGGAGCGTTGAGCTGCCCGGTCTTATCCTGCCGCGGATATGTGAAAAGCAAGATCACTATTGAGAAAAGAGGTTTACATAATGAACAGCAGAGCTGCGCGAATCGCGGAGATGGAGCGGTGCCTGGACGCGTCCCGCCGGGCGGTGGATGACCTGGCGGCGGCCTTTGAGGTCTACGAGGCCACCCGGAAGGACTACAAGAAGCTATCCAACTACTACGGCAGCACCCGCTGGATGGGGGATTACGAGGCCGACGAGGCGGGAAAGCTGCCTCCGGACCTGAAGCGGGGCGTCCTGTCGGAGGACGCGGTGTATGATCTGCTCCTGGACAACCGCGATCTGCTGGTCCGGATGATGAAGGTCATCACCAAGTCCCTGGAGGACCGGGCCCTGTGACGGACCCGGGCCCGGGGAAAGGGGAGTTTACATAACCCCGGAAAAAGAGCCTGGGAGAAGAGCTCGGGGAAAGAGTTTACATAACACAAACAACGGATAGAGCAAAAAAGGGAAGTCCGCAGGCGGGAGCCTGCGGACTTCCTTTTTTAGTTTTCGTTTTCGGGGCGGCGGCGATCACACGATGGGGATCTTGATCTTCACGTCGCCGGTGGGGTAGGCGGCGCAGGCGTGGACGTAGTTGAAGTCCCTGTCGGCGCCCCGGCGGCCGTCGTTCTCCGGGCAGATGTACACGCTGCCGGAGAGGACCTTGGTGCGGCAGAAGCCGCACTCGCCGCTGCGGCAGCCGGTCTCGATGCCGATGCCGGCCCGCTCCAGGGCCACCACCAGACTCTCGGTGGCCTTGGCGGGGATGACCTCCTCGTGGATGCCCCGGACCACCGTCAGCCGGTAGGTCTGGTCCCTGCACTCCATGGGATAGCCGGGGAACTGGGTGATGTCCTTGGCCTGGCCGAACACCTCGAAGCGGATGCGGCGCTTGGGGATGTCCAGCTTCTTCAGCTCCTCCCGGAGGAAGCGGTACATGACCTGGGGGCCGCAGATGAAGTAGGTGGTGTCCGGGGCCGAGTACTTGCGGATCAGCTCGGCGGTGAGGAAGCCTCGCTCGCCGGGCCAGTCGGGCTCGTCGCCGGAGAGGACGTGGACCACGTGGACGTGCTCGCCCTCCAGCTGGTCCAGCTCCGCCTTCAGGGTGATGTCGTCGGAGGACACGGAGCCGTACAGGATGGTCAGATCCATGTCCAGGGTGCCGTTGGCCACCTCCCGGGCCATGGAGGCGAAGGGGGTGATGCCCACGCCGCCGGCCAGGGCCACCACGTGCCTGGCGTCCCGGAGGGGCTCATAGTAGAACTGGCCGCAGCCGATCAGGCCCCGGAAGGTGTCGCCCACCTTCACGTTGTCGTTGATGTGGTCGCAGATAAAGCCGTCGCCCTTGGACCGGCGCACGGTGATCTCCACGAAGCCCTTGTCCAGCCGGGCCTGCCAGGGGGCGGAGGAGATGGAGTAGGGCCGGGAGATGAGGCTCTGCCCCATGGGGAAGTCCAGCACCATGAACTGGCCGGCGTAGAAGGGGGGCAGCTTTCCGCCGCCCACCTTCTCGAAGCGGAAGGTTTTGGCGGTCTTGCTGGCCTGGCGGATCTCCGTCACCACCAGATCCAGCTTGCCGGGGTGCCACTCCCGGGCCACGTTCCCGATGGGGTCCTCCCGGACCGGCACCGGAGAGGCGGCTTCAAACGCGTTTACACGGGCCTTTGCCACACGGGAGGCGCCGCCCACGTCCTTGATGAATCCCTTGACTTTCATTTCTGCTGCGCCTCCTTTGCCACGGTGTCCAGCACGTTCTTGGCCGCCTTGCGGCCGTTGACCACCGCCGGGCCCATACCGTCGCCGCTGATCTGGTGGGCGCCGGAGAACTCCAGGTGTCCGATGAACTTCTCCTTATCCTCGGTCTGGAGCCGGCCCACGATGTGGTCCTCCATGGTGTGGGCGTAGCCGTAGATGCAGCCGTTCCACATGCCGGTGTACCGGGCCACGGTCATGGGCGTCTCGATGACGATCTCCAGCACGTGATCCAGCAGGTTCACGCCCAGATACTCGCTCATGTCGTCGATCATCTGCCTGGCCACCTGGTGCTTGATCCGGTCGTACTCATCGGCGGTGACGGTCTTCCAGCCGTCCACCCGGGGCAGTACCGTGATGGAGAAGGAGCAGGTGCCCTCCGGCGTGGCGTCGGGGTTGCCGTAGTTGTGGCAGATGCAGGTGAGGTAGCTGTAGGGCCCCAGGCCCTTCAGCTCGTCATAGATCTTGTCGGTGTCCATGTGGGTGCCCCGGAAGATGCTGTAATCCTTGATGTTCAGCTCCTCCGCCGGCTTGTCCAGGATCAGGATCACCGAGAAGGCCGTCAGACTGATGCGCCGGCCGTTGACCATCTTGATGGCGCCGGCGGGCACGGCCTCCGCCGGCTCGATCATGTCGGTGTAGACCTTGTTGGGGTAGGCCGAGCAGATCACGTAGTCGGCGTAGATCTCATCGCCCCGGGCGGTGCGCACGCCGTATGCCCTGCCGTCCCGCACCAGGATCTTGTCCACGTGCTGGCGGTACTCGATCTGCACGCCCATCTCCTCGGCCTTCTCCGCCATCTTCAAGCTCATCTCGTGGCTGAACTTCCGGGGGATGTAGGAGCCGTTGCCGATGTACTCGCCCATCAGCACGGCGTAGATGGTGAAGGGCAGATCGGTGAAGCCGCTGCCCACGTAGATCCAGTAGGGGGCGATCAGATCCAGGGCCTTCTGGGGCAGGTCGAAGGTGTCCAGCACCTCCTTGGTGGAGTAGCCCGCCGTCTTCACGAAGGCCTCGTGCTTGAGCAGCATCTTGGGCTTGCTGGCGGGGTGGATGGACAGCTCGTTGACGCTGTCGTACACGGTGGCGCACAGGTCCATCAGCCGCTTGACCTTCTCATAGGTGCCGGGCACGGCGGCGTCCACCTCCCGGGAGAAGGTCTCCATGCCGGGGTGCAGGGTCACCTCCAGGCCGGGCAGACTGGCGTGGTAGGCCTCGGGCACCCGGAGCCAGTCGATGTCGATGCCCAGCTGGTCGAAGAACACGCCCACCTTCTGGCGGTTGTCCTTGGCGCCGATGTACATCATCTCGTGGAGGGCCGCCTCGATCTCGATGCCGCCCCGGACGAAGGAGGTGGCCACGCCGCCGGGCAGATTGTGCCGCTCCAGCACCAGCACGTCCTTGCCCTTGTCGGCCAGCTGCAGGGCCGCGGAGAGGCCTGCCAGGGCGCCGCCCACCACGATGACGTCGTAGTGGTCTTTGTAGAATTTCATAGACATCATTCCTTTCCGAAAAGCGGAGGGCGGCAATCCGTCCTCCGCTTTTCCGATCTATCAGAAGAAGCGCTCCACCAGCTCGCGGGAGTACTCGGCGGTCTCGTCCATATCGCCGAAGGACATGACCTCACCGGCGTAGTAGGTGTCGTACTTGCCCTGCATGGCCTCCACCTTGTCGTACCAGCCGGCGGCGTAGTCCTCGGAGAAGACGTGGGGGAAGTAGTACACGGACCACTCGTTGATGACCTCCCTGGCGGGGTTCTTCATGACCTTCAGGTCCTCCTGGACCATCCGGCGGCACTCCTCATAGGGGATCTCCTTGGAGTTCTTGTGCTTGCGCAGGGCGTAGGTGGTGATGACCTGGTCGATCTGATCCTTCCAGCGGCGATAGTAGACCATCAGGTGGCCCAGCTTCTCGGGCACCATGTTGTCGAACACGTAGTAGGAGATCTCGGGGTGATCCTCCGGCTTGGTCAGCACGGCCTGGACGTCATAGCGCTCGTAGTCGATCTTGGAGAACAGGGCCAGCTCGTCCTCCCGGGCGTCGAAGTAGTCCACCATGCCCTTCTGGCCGTCCATGCGGGTGCCGGGGATGTACAGGGGCGCGGTGACAATGATCTTGTCGTACTCCTCCACCTGGCCGTTGACGGTGACGTAGACCTTGCCGTCCCTGCGCTCCACCTTCTCGATGGTGCTGTTGAGCCGGGCGGGGTTCTTCAGGTGGGCGTTGAGCTGCTCCCAGATGTACTGGGTGCCGTCCTTCCAGGTCCACAGGTTGACCTTCACGAAGTTCATGCAGGTCTGGAAGTCCAGATACTTCAGCACGTAGCCGGCGGGGATCTCGTCAAAGTAGCCGTAGCCGAAGGAGGTAAAGGGCCCGATCCAGATCTTCTGGATCAGAGGCACGCCGTTCTTCTCGCAGAACTCCTTGAAGGGCAGGGCCAGATCCTTCAGATTGGGGTTGAAGCCCTCCACCTTCTCGCGGCCGGGGGTGACGGCGTAGCCGTCGTACCGGCCCTCGGCGACGCCCCGGTGGCCGTTGACGTCGTAGCCCTTGTACTTGGTCTCCAGCAGCTCGCCGAACTTCTTCAGCTGGCCCTTCATCTTCAGCATCCAGGGGTTGCGGATGATGTTGCCGATGGTGCGGGCAAAGGGCTCGATCACCTCGCCGGCCGCGTTCTTGTAGTTGCGGTTCAGCTTGGGTCCGTCGTGGGTGATGCCGCAGAACTTCTCCACGTCCTCCACGGCGTAGTAGGAGGGCACGCCCATGATGGCGCCCATCTCATAGCGCCGGCCGTTGTAGTAGGGGGACCAGCACTTGCCGCCCACCCGGTCCTGGCGCTCCAGGATGGTGTAATTCTCATAGCCCTTCTGCTCCAGATACATACCGGCGGACAGGCCGGCGGGGCCGCCGCCCACGATGCAGATGCGGATGTTTTTGTCCATAAGTGAATACCTCCAAATCAATTTTGCGAGAGATTCTCAACATTTTTATTATACACCATCTCCTGCCGGATTTCACCATGTTTTTTTCGCTTTTTCCGCTTTTTTTGGCCAAACTGCCGAATAGCTCTTTTCTATTTCCAGGTTCTGTGCTATGATAGGGGCAGGAAAAGGGGGGATGCCGCTTGCGCTTTGACCGTTTCGAGGATCTGCTGCGCCATTGGGCGGAGCAGACGCCCGACGCGCCGGCCCTGCGGTACGGGCAGCGCCGCTGTTCCTACCGGGAACTGAATGAGTTGATCCGGAGCCGGGCGGACGCCCTCCGGCTCAGCGGGAAGACCTGCGTGGGCATCCTCTCCGACGGCAGTCTGGACTGCGTGGTGGAGATCTTCGCCGCCAGCCTGGCCGGGCTGCAGATCGTCATGCTGGACGAGAGCGCCCCGGAGGAGCTGCTGCGCCGGCTGATCGTCTACACGGACGTGGATATGCTCTGGGGCGACCCGGATCTGACGGAGGAGCTGGCTCCGGCCCTGACCCGGGGCGTGGAGGGCGGGGAGGGGAGGATCCTCTTCTTCACCTCCGGCACCACGGAGCGGGCCAAGGCGGTGGTGCTCACGGACCACAGTCTCTGCCAGAGCGCCTGGAACGGCTCGGCGAAGCTGCCCCTCTCGCCGGAGGACACCCTGCTGTGCCTCCTGCCCCTGGGCCACGTGTTCGGCTTCGTGTGCGGCCTGCTGTGGGGCCTGGCCTGCGGGGCCTGCGTCGCCCTGGGCCGCGGCCCCCGCCACTATATGGACGACTGCGCCTTCTACGCCCCCACCGCCGTGTCGGTGGTCCCCCTGCTGCTGGGGTTCCTGCTGAAGACCGGCGCCGTCAACCCGGAGCTGAAGCTGATCCTGGTGGGCGCCGGGGACTGTCCCGCCGCGCTGCTGTCGGCCGCTGCCGCCAGGGGGATCCGCGTGAGCTTCGGCTACGGGCTTACGGAGACCAGCTCCGGCGTGGCCATCAGTGTGTCCGGCGACCCCTTCGCCATGGAGATCTGCCCCGACGACACCGTCACCCTGGCCGGGGACGGGGAGATCCTGGTCCGGGCCCCCACCTGCATGATGCAGGGCTACTATAAAATGCCGGAGGCCACCGCCGCCGTGCTGAAGGACGGCGTGCTTTACACCGGCGACCTGGGCCGGTTCGACGAGACCGGCCGGCTCCACGTCACCGGCCGCAAGAAGGAGATGCTGGTCCTCTCCGACGGCACGAAGATCTTTCTGCCGGAGTACGAGGGCCGGATCATGGCGGCTCTGGGCCACAGCGAGCTGGCCGTCGTGGAACGGGAGGGCCGGCCCGTGCTGGTATTCAGCGGCGAGGCGTCGGCGGAGGACCTGGCCGCGCGGCTCCGGCCCCTGATGGCGGAGCTCCCCCGGGGCCAGCAGCTGGCCGGCATCATCATCACACAGGACCCGCTGCCCCGGACGGCGACGGGCAAGATCAAACGCTGGGAGATCCGGCAGAAAGCAGGTTTATGATGACAAGACAGGAGATCCTTGACAAGACCAAAACCGTGATCTACGACTGCTTCCCCGATATGCGGGACGCGGACCTGCGGGAGGACACGGTCATCAACACCGAGACCGCCATCGACTCCATGGGCTTCGTGCTGATCATCTGCAAGCTGGAGGCCCTGTTCGACGTGCGCGTCCCCGAGCGGCAGTGGAAGAAGCTGGCCACCCTGGGCGACGTGGTGGACGCCATCGAGAAGAGACTGCCGAAAGCATGAGCGTGTACCGACAGGAGCTGCTGCTGCGCAGCAAGCACGTGGATATGTACCGCCGCCTGCGGACCTCGGAGCTGTTCCGTCTTCTGCAGGAGGCGTCCATCCGCCATACGGAGGAGCTGGGCATGGGCCGGGACAAGACCCTGGACCGGGGCATCCTGTGGGTGCTGGGCCTCCAGCGGGCGGAGATCGTCCGGATGCCGGAATATGACGAGGAGATCGTCCTGAAGAGCTGGCCGGGGAAGACCATGCACGTGCTGTTCCCCCGGTATTACAGCCTGGAGACGAGGGCCGGCGAGCCCCTCCTCCGGGCCAGCGCCCTGTGGACGCTGGTGGACGAAAAGACCCGGAAGATGGTCTTCCCGGAGAAGGCCGGCATCGTCATCGACGGCGTGACCACGGGGGAGGAGATCGCCCTGCCGTCCCCGCCCCCGAGCATGGAGTGCGGCGAAAGCCTGGTCTTCACGGTGCCATACAGCTACGTGGACATCAACGGCCACATGAACAACTGCCGGTTCTTCGACCTGGCGGAGGACGTGACCGGCGCCGCCGCCGCGGGCAGGACCCTGCGGGAGATCCGCTCCGAGTACTCCAGCGAGGCCCTGCTGGGCCAGGAGCTGACCGTCCGGTGGGGGAACCGGGGCGGCCGATACTTCGTCTCCGGCGAGACGGGCCAGCGGGTCTTCCGGATGGAGCTCGTCTACAACGACTGATCACAGCCGGCCGCAGAGCGGCGGGGCCTTTCCCGCCGCTCTGTTTTTTTGCCCGCGGCGGGGAAAAACGAGAAAAAACGGGAAAATCTCCACGAAACTGTGGAACGGCGGCGGATTTTGTGATATACTGCATTGTTGGATATTACAATGGTGGATTGCGGCCGCGAAAGACGGCCCGCCTCCGCCTGTGAGACGATTGCGATAAGGCCTGCCGGCGGCTCCGCGCCGGGCAGGGAAAGGAGTTTCCATGGAGAAAACGAAGAACCGGCTCGGCATCATCCCCCAGGTCGCCGTCCTCTTTATCATCGGCATACTGGCGACGGGGCTCCTGACCTATTTTTCCCAGCGATCCAGCTCCGAAGAGAACATCGAACGGCAGATGGAGGACTTGTGTATCGAGATCTCCAACGAGGTGCGGCTTGCCATAACGGAGTATCCCGCCGAAAAGTGGCTGGTGGATTACTGGTATCAGAACAGCGACGCGCTGGAGATCCCTTATGACGAGGTGTTCGGCGCCGGGACGCGGACGGAGGAGCTGGTCCGGGAGTTCTCCGCCCGGCATCCGGAGATCCAGATCAAATACGCCGACGAGGAGACGATCCGCTCCCTGCCGGAGGAGGATCAGAAGCTTTACGCGGAGATCGCCTACTCCTGGCTGATCACGCGGATCAACGAGATCAAGCGGGCCCACCACGTGGAATATCTCTTCTGCGTGGTGACGGACAACGCCTTCCAAAGCCAGTTCTTCCTTCTGAGCGCGGCGGAGGTCGGCTCCATCCGGGGCACGAAGTATGAGCAGGTCTATCCTCTGGGCCACGTGGTGGAGGTGAGCCCCAGCCAGCAGGCGGCCATGCGCGTCGCCGTAAAGCGCCAGGGCTATCTGGCGGACGCCGGCAGCTACATGGATTACTACTACTACATGGGCGACACCGCCGACTGGGACCACGTCCTGGTGGGCATGACCTACGGTAAGGCGCACATCCGGGAGAACATCAGCGCCAGCACCAGGCAGGGGACCACCCTGGCCGTGACCCTCCAGCTGATCCTCTCCGCCATCTGCCTGGGGCTGATCTATCTGTTCGTGCTGCGCCCCCTGCGGACGGTCCAGGAGAACATCCGCCTGTATAAGGACACAAAGGACAGCGGCGCCGTGGTGAGCAGTCTGTCCCGGATCACCGCCCACAACGAGATCGGCCAGCTGTCGGAGGACGTCAAGGGCCTGGCGCTGGAGATCGACGACTACCTCCGCCGCATCGAGGTCATCACCGCCGAGGAGGAGCGGATCGGCGCGGAGCTCTCCCTGGCCACCAGGATCCAGGCGGCCTTCATCCCCCATATTTTCCCGCCCTTCCCGGAGCGCCGGGAGTTCAGTCTGTACGCCTCCATGGAGCCCGCCAGAGAGGTGGGCGGCGACTTCTACGACTTCTTCCTGATCGACAGCGACCACCTGGGCCTCGTGGTGGCCGACGTATCCGGCAAGGGGATCCCGGCGGCGCTGTTCATGATGGTGTCCAAGATCATCCTCCAGAGCGTGGCCATGCTGGGCCGCTCCCCGGCGGAGATCCTCACCAAGACCAACGAGGCCATCTGCTCCGGCAATACCGAGGATATGTTCGTCACCGTCTGGCTGGGGATCCTGGAGATCTCCACCGGCACGCTGACCGCCGCCAACGCCGGGCACGAGTACCCCGTGCTGAAGAGGCCGGACGGCGGCTTCGAGCTGATCCGCGACAGACACGGCCTGGTCATCGGCGGTCTGCCCGGCACGAAGTACAAGGAGTACGAGCTCCGGCTGGAGCCGGGCGCGAAGCTCTTCCTGTATACGGACGGCGTGCCGGAGGCCACGGACGCCGACAACAACCTGTTCGGCACGGAGCGTATGCTGGCGGCCCTGAACGATTCGGCGGACGGCACGCCGGGGGAGATCCTCCGGGGCGTCAGACGCGCGGTGGACGGCTTCGTGAAGGAGGCCGAGCAGTTCGACGACCTGACCATGATGTGCCTGACCTACCACGGACCGGAGGAAAAAGCATGATGCGGGAGATCTCCATTCTGGATTTTGACAAGCTGGGCATCGGCCAGACGGAAGACGCCCGGGCCGGTACCGGCTGCACGGTGCTGGTGTGCCCCGAGGGCATGCGGGCCGGCCTGGACGTGCGGGGCGGGGGCCCCGCCTCCCGGGAGAGCCAGCTGCTCAACCCCCTGGCGGCCGCCCAGGCGGTCCACGCCGTGGTCCTGTCCGGCGGCAGCGCCTTCGGCCTGGGCGTGGCCGACGGCGTGATGGCCTGCCTGGAGGAGCGGGGCATCGGCTTCGACGTGGGGGTGACGAAGGTCCCCCTGGTGGCCCAGGCGGACCTCTTCGACCTGACGGTAGGGGAGTGCTCCGTCCGCCCGGACCGGATCATGGGCTACCGGGCCGCCCGGCTGGCCCTGGACGGGCCCAACTACCGGGACGGCAACTACGGCGCCGGCTGCGGCGCCACCGTGGGCAAGATCGCCGGCATGGCCACCTGCATGAAGACCGGCATGGGCAGCTATGCCGTGCAGCTGGGCGAGCTGAAGCTCGGCGCGGTGGTGGCCCTCAACGCCCTGGGCGACGTGTTCGACTGGCGGACGGGCCGGCAGGTGGCCGGCCTGCTGACGGAGGACCGGACGGCCCTGCGCAGCACGGCGGAGTATATGAAGTCCTCCATCCGGGTGGTGGAGAACCGCTTCGCCGACAACACTACCCTGGCGGTGGTGGTCACCAACGCCGATTTTGCCAAGCCCCAGCTGTGCAAGATCGCCGGCATGGCCCACGATGGCTGCGCCCGCTCCATCCGCCCCGTCCACACCTCCGCCGACGGCGACAGCATCTATGCCGTCTCCGTGGGCTCCGTGGCGGCGGACCAGGATCTGGTGGGCGCCCTGGCCGCGGAGGTGGTCAGCGAGGCCATCCTCCGGGCCGTGGAGAGGGCGGAGAGCGCCTACGGCTTCCCCGCCGCCCGGGACCTGGACCTGACCTAACGTCCAGAGGAGAAAGGAGTATGCTGTGATTATTGTGGAGGAGCCGAAGCGGGGCGACATGTATCAGCCCGGCTGGGGACTGCCCCTCAGTCTGTTCCTGGCCGCTATGGCGGCGGCGTGCGTCTGGGTCCTGATTGCGGAATACCGGAAGGACGGAAATGTCGGCGCGCTTCTGTTCTACGGGGTCTGCGGGATCGCCATCTTTGCGCTGGGAGTGTGCGGCGTACTGTCCTGGGCCAACCAGAAGATCCAAATTCTGGACAACACCACCTTCCGGTATACCACCATGTTCGGGCAAAAGCGGGTTTACCGCTTCTCAGATATCCGGGACATCGAGCCGGGCCGCAGCCGCGGTGAGCGCAGACTCCATATGCGGGATGGATCGAAGGTCTATATCGACGATCACGTCCGTATGACGGACAAGTTGCGTCGCCGGATCAACGCGGAGCTGGCGAAGACCGGCAGGAAGCTGTGACCGGCCCGGAAATGGTTTACATAACTATTCCGACAAACGAGAATACGCTGCGGAGGTATCTGTCGATCATGATCGGACTGTTTCTCATCGGCGCCGTGTTCCTGGCGCTGATGGAGCTGAATAAGAACAGCGTCTGGGGCTGGCTCCTGGCCCTGGCGGCCATGGCGGGCTTTCTGTTCGTGCGCCGGGTGGCCCTGGCGGACAAGGCCTGGTACGTGAAGGGCCTGGGCTGGCTGGGTCTCGTCGCCGTGCTGACGGCGATCCTGCTGTTCACCCGGGGCCCCTTCCTCCGCCGCCCGGCGGTGGAGGGGAAGGACCCCCGTGTGACGGAGATCGTCACCGTGGAGCAGGGGCAGCTCACCGGCCTTATCACGGCGGACGGCGCTGTGGAGGTCTATACCGGCATCCCCTACGCCAAGCCCCCGGTGGGTGACCTGCGCTGGCGGGAGCCCCAGGACCCGGAGCCCTGGGAGGGCGTGCTGGCGGCGGACCGCTTCGCCCCCATGAGCATGCAGCCGGACAACGGCGCCATCTACAACTCCCTGGCCGCCATCATCGGCTACCACGACTATACCATTACCCTGAAGGACAACTTCCGGGACGTGATGAGCGAGGACTCCCTCTATCTCAACGTGTGGAAGCCGGCGGGGAAGGTGGACAAGGCCCCCGTGCTGGTGTACGTCCACGGCGGCTCCCTGATGACCGGCCAGCCCTGGTACGCCGATTACAGCGGCGCGGGCCTGGCCCGGGACGGCGTCGTGGTGGTGAACATGGGCTACCGGCTGGGCGTGTTCGGCTTCTACGCCGACCCGGAGCTGGCGGCGGAGTCCCCCAACGGCACCACCGGCAACTACGGCCTTTTGGATCAGATCAAGGCCCTGGAGTGGGTCCGGGATAATATCGCGGCCTTCGGCGGCGACCCGGACAACGTGACCCTGGCCGGCGAGTCGGCGGGCAGCGCCTGCGTCACCGCCCTGTGCACCTCGCCCCTGGCCAAAGGCCTCTTCCGCCGCGCCGTCGGCGAGAGCAGCACCACCACCGCCCGGCAGCCCGCCCACTCCTACCGCACCCTGGAGGAGGCCTATAAGGCCGGCGCGGCCACCAAAGAACAGTTCGGCGCCGGATCCGTGGCGGATCTGCGGGCCGTACCGGCGGAGAAGCTGGTGGCGGCCACCGGCCAGCACCACCACGTCACCGTGGACGGCTATGTTCTCACCGAATCGCCCTGGGAGTCCTATCAGAAGGGGATCCACAACGAGGAGGCCATCCTCCACGGCTACAACGCAACCGAGAGCGCGCTGTTCACCATCCTGGACAACGCCAATATGAAGAACTACGAGAAAAAGGTCCGCTCCTACTTCGGCGAATATGCCGACCGGGTGTTGGCCCTCTATCCCGCCTCCACCGACGCCGAGGCCAAGGCCCAGTGGATCGACGTCTACTCCGCCGTCTTCTTCAACTACGGCCACTACTGCTGGACCCGCCAGGCCCTGGACAACGGCATCCCCGCGTACGAGTACTTCTTCACCAAGGACAACGGCCGCCTGGGCGCCAACCACGGCGGGGAGGAGGTCTACTTCTACGGCAACATCCCCGCCGGCTCCCGGCACTATGACGACAGCGACCGGGCCCTGGGGGAGCTCATGCGGTCCTACTTCCGCAACTTCATCGCCTCCGGCGACCCCAACGGGCCGGGCCTGCCCGCCTGGGAGGCGGTGAGCGATCCCGCCCGGATCATGGAGCTGGGCGGCAGCGTGGGCCAGACCGACGAGCGCTGGATCGCCCTCTATGAGGTGCTGGACGAGATGCAGTCGGCCAGGTAAAAGGGTTTTTCCGAAAAAAGAACAGGAGGGGCTCTCCCGGAAGCGGGAGAGCCCCTCTTTTTTTGAAAAAACGGCCATAAAAAACCCAAATCCCCTTGACAACGCAAACAGGATTTGGTAGAATAAAGCGCTTATGTTCGGATAGTGGACCTATAACCCCTTTTAACTATTCGTATGATAACACCTTACCCCGCAAAAAGCAAGCGGAAAAGCTGCGAATGATACAACTACCCCGTGTGTATCATTTTACATAACAACTTTTCCGCCCCCGTATTCCCCAGATTAAGCGAGAAGAAAGGCGTGAGTATTGAAGATGGCCAAGGACAAGTACTACGGCAAGACCCTGCGCAAAAACTTCGCCAGGCACGAAGAGGTCATGGCGATGCCCAACCTGCTGGAGATCCAGAAGAAGTCCTACAAGTGGTTCCTGGATACCGGTCTTCACGAGGTGTTCGCGGACGTAGCCGCCATCACCGACTATGCCGGCAACCTGGAGCTGAGCTTCATCGACTACAGCATGGACGAGGAGCCCAAGTACTCCGTGGAGGAGTGCAAGGCCCGGGACGCCACGTACGCCGCCCCCATGCAGGTGAGCGGGCGCCTGCACAACCAGGAGACCGGCGAGCTCGAGGAGCAGGAGATCTTCATGGGCGACTTCCCCCTG
>JAEEGF011879654.1_pt1 | contig 18859 bp, 12 predicted proteins | sample 9134171 | NCBI WGS metagenome assembly JAEEGF01 (sample SAMN16246542, study PRJNA631951) | gut metagenome | biome: gut microbiome; feature: rumen; material: AP-attached | host: Bos | place: Iran: Karaj | collected 2018-10
AGTACAATCAGTTGGTTGCCCGCAGAGTCAGAGAATGTAACGTCTATTGCGAAATTTATTCTTATCGCACCCCCATCGACCAGATCAAGGCGATGAATCCCAAGGGTATCATCCTTACAGGCGGTCCCAATTCCTGCTATGAGGAGGGAGCACCCACCTACACCAAGGAACTTTTTGAGTTGGGAATCCCAGTCCTGGGTCTTTGCTACGGAGCACAGCTTATGATGCTGCTTCTTGGCGGAAATGTTGAGAAGGCTCCTGTCAGAGAGTACGGCAAGACAAGAACCCTCATCGACGGCTCCAAGGACGCTCTTTTTGCGGGCGTTGGAGATGAGACCATCGTATGGATGAGCCATTTCGACTACATCAGCAAGATCGCTCCCGGATTTGAGGTTATTGCCCACACAGCGGACTGTCCCGTTGCAGCAGCAGCCTGCCCTGAGAAGAAGCTCTATGCGATTCAGTTCCATCCTGAGGTTCTTCACACAGTTAAGGGAAAAGAGATCCTTCACAACTTTGTTCGCGGTATCTGCGAGACATCAGGAACCTGGAGAATGGATTCCTTCGTTGAGAATACAGTTAAAGAGATCCGTGAGAAGGTTGGAGACGGCAAGGTTCTTCTTGCTCTTTCCGGCGGCGTTGATTCATCGGTTCTCGCAGCTCTTCTTGCCAAGGCCATCGGCAAGCAGCTTACCTGCGTATTCGTAGACCACGGCCTTCTTCGTAAAAATGAGGGCGACGAGGTTGAGGGCGTTTTCGGACCCAATGGTAATTTCGATATTAACTTTATCCGCGTAAATGCGGCTGAGAGATATTATGCCAAGCTCAAGGGCGTAGAAGAGCCCGAGCGCAAGCGTAAGATCATCGGCGAGGAGTTTATCCGAGTATTTGAGGAAGAGGCCAAGAAGATCGGTAAGGTTGACTTCCTTGCCCAGGGAACCATTTATCCCGACGTTGTAGAGTCCGGACTTGGCGGAGAATCCGTTGTTATCAAGTCCCATCATAACGTAGGCGGACTTCCCGACTATGTAGATTTTAAGGAGATCATCGAGCCCCTTCGTCTTCTTTTCAAGGACGAAGTAAGAAAAGCAGGCCTTGAGCTTGGACTTCCCGAGTACCTGGTATACCGTCAGCCATTCCCCGGACCGGGCCTTGGCATCCGTATCATCGGTGAAGTTACAGCTGAGAAGGTTCGTATTGTTCAGGATGCCGACTACATCTACCGCACAGAGCTTGCAGCAGCCGGCCTTGAGAAGCTCCCCGATCAGTATTTCGCAGCTCTCTCCAACATGCGCTCCGTAGGCGTTATGGGCGATGAGCGTACCTATGACTACGCAGTAGTCCTCCGCGCCGTAGAGACCATCGACTTCATGACAGCCGAAGCCTCACAGATTCCTTTCGAGGTGCTCCAGCGCGTTATGAGCCGCATTATCAACGAGGTCAAGGGCGTCAACCGCGTAATGTACGACCTTACCTCCAAGCCCCCGGGAACTGTAGAGCTTGAGTGATAACGAGCCAGGCACGAGATAATTCATATGAAAAACCACGCAGTGGTTTTAGTCGATAACAAAGGAGTCAGGATGAATGCTCGCATTCAGTCCTGGCTCCTTTGTTATCGGCGGAAATCCTGAAGGGATTTTCATATGAATTATCGAAGTATCTGGCGACAACAGACGCTTATAGAAATCGCGTTTTTAGCGATTTCTATAAGAGGAGTGATAAACCGCTTTCTATAAGAGGAGTGCACCGCCTTCCCACAGAGAGGGCATTGTAGCAAAAAACGGATACCTGTCAAGGACAAGCTATCGTGCGCATAGGCGCATCCTTGACAGGTATCCGTTTTTTGCATTTTGGTGGTCAAGGGGGAAGGCGGAAATAGCTAGCCTTTACTTTCATGTTTTTTTGCTGTATATTATGCATTGTATTTTCAAGAGAATTCTTTTTTCAAAGTATCTTTTGAAGTGGTTGCTCTTTCTGGAGCGGCCAGGATTTCACTTGTTGAGTATTTTTGTAGATTATACAGATAGAACCAGGAGATTTGTGTTATCTATCTGCAAGTAAATGCATTTAACAATTATTATGACGGATAGCTTGGTTGTTTTGGCACAACCTATCTGTATAAAAGAGAATTATGTTGAGAATGTTGGCGGATAGCTGAGGCAATCTGTGCGGTTATATCTGCTGAAGTTCCGAGATATAGAGCGAAATTGACGGATAGATAAGCCGGTTTTTGGAATCATATCCGTTTGAGCGAGCTGATTAAAGAATTTACGACGGATATGAGAAGGATAATTTCCGAATCTATCTGTCAATATAACTAATACTAAGGGGAAATGATAATGACAGTAAAAACGTATAATGAAATTATTGGAGCAAATAAAGAAAAAGAGCTTCTTGAAGCGCTAAAGGCGAGAAACTTATACCTAAAAAAGATAATCACTGAAAAAGAAAAGACAATAGCCAAAGCGCCGGAAGGGCTATTACGGATCTCAAGAAGTGGAAATCGTATTCAGTATTATTATAGAACTGATCCGAAAGACTTTAATGGAGAGTACATTAAAGATGATAATTGCCAGTTAGCCTGTAAACTTGCCCAGAAAGACTATGATTCAAGAGTATTAAAGATTGCAGAGGCAGAAATAAAGCTAACAAAAAAATATGAAAAACTTCTAGAAAAAAATATGATATCCGACGTCTATGAATCATTACATGACGGCAGGAGAAGGTTGATTGTTCCGACAGAACTATCTAGTGAGCAATTCGTTGAGCGGTGGACCGGCGTGAGTTATGAGCCGATGTCAGTCAGCGAGGATATAAGCTTTTATTCAACTTGTGGAGTCAGGGTAAGATCCAAGTCAGAGCTGATTATTGCTAACATGCTTGAGCAAAAGGGCATCCCTTATCGTTATGAATATCCAATCACCCTAAAGGGACAGGAAACGGTTCGTCCTGATTTTATGTGCCTAAATGTGAGTACAAGACAAGAGTTTATATGGGAACATTTTGGAATGATGGATAACATAGCTTATGCCAACAAGAATGTAGCGAAGATTAATACCTATGAACAGAATGGATATTTTCAGGGAAAAAACATGATAATGACATTTGAAACTTCTCAACATGCCTTAAGTTCTAATATAATAAAGGCTATGATTGAAAATTACCTGTTTTAGTTAAAACTCGCTGGGGGCAGGAGGACTTAATATAGATGGAGGATATGTTGGCACAGAATAAAAGCGGATGGACGCTGCTTGAATATTTAAAGGTCAGTGAGGAAGAAATAGAGAATTACGATCCGGTTACAGGTGCGTTTGCTGTTATATCGGTAAATGGAGAATTCCTTATTGGATATAATTCCTGGAGAGGGCAGTGGGAATTTCCTGCTGGAAGAATTGAACAGGGAGAAACAGCCCGTGAGGCAGCGATTCGTGAGCTGTTTGAAGAGACGCATCAGACACAAAGGGATTTGGACTTTGCTGGGTTGTTTAAAGTCAGAGATTCAAAGGGAATTATCAAGTACCAGGCAATTTTTACAGGAGAATTGGCGGAGCTGCAAGCTTTTAATCCTACGGATGGGGATGAGATGGACAAAATCCGTTTATGGGATTTAAAAGAAGATATTGGATATGTAGATGAATGTGATCTTAAGATGGCCGAGATGACTGCAGGCAATAGAGATAGAGCCATTCACCTTACTTCGATGACTCCGGAAATGTATCATAGATATTTTAAAGAATATGAAAATGACCCGGATCTATGGCTTGATAAAACAAAGTACGTTCCGTACGAGTATAGTGAGGAAAAGGTTGATCAATATATTAAACGCCAACAGGATCTTAAGAGAAAAACGCTTGCAATAATGTGCGGGGAAGAGATTGCCGGCGAAGTGATCATAAAGAATATCGAAGAAAATAAATGTGCTACCTTGGGAATATGTTTAAAGAATGCGGCATATAAAGACCATGGTATAGGGACGCAGGCTGAGAGGCTTGCTATTGAGTATGTTTTTAACGAGTTGAATATACCGGTGTTATATGCGGATTCAATACAACCCAATACGAGAAGCCAGCATGTCTTGGAGAAAGTTGGCTTTAAATATGTGAATGAGGATGCTGACTTTAAGTATTACCGAATAGATCGGGGGCTATAATCACCTGATATTCAAAAAGCTCAGCTGGTTACAAATTGTAACCAACTGAGCTTAAGTTATTTAGTGCCTGTCATCCGGTATGTAGTGATATTTTAATTTACCAACTGTTATGTCCAGAGAACCGTCCTGGTTGTAGGTTCCGCTGCCACCAATAATCGGGAATGAGACGCTTATGGTTCTGTCAGAGTCGATGTGGTATGTTCCTGTCATACCGGCCTGCTCTACGGTACCATCTTTTTGGAAATGAAGGTCATCGCTGGGATCAGGATGTTCAGGGCAGTAGTATGTGCCTTCAAGATATAAAACGTTCTTTTCTACGTCAGAATTATCGTAATCCTTATCGCGCTCCATGTGATAGACACCTCCCATTTCTGACATTTCAACTGAGTTTTTGTATATTTCAGATGATACGCATTGTCTGAAATATGCAGAATGCTATTATGAGAAAAAACAAGAAACGAGTCGGGAGCGTTATGTTTATGAAAGTGATGTTGAAAAATATAGTTTACAAAAGCGTCGGAGTTTTGCTTTCCATGGCAATGCTTTGTGGATGCGCGGCACAGGGGAACAACGGTGCTATCGGTGGGGACGATGGCATTTCCGCAAGTAGCATATCAGCAAGTAATGCTTCAGTAAGCAGCACAGAGGTGAGTGTTTCACTTCTTTCAGAGGATGTGACTGAAGAATCCGTTAATAAAGTTAAGGATGCATGGCGGAGATTATCTGAAATTGTCCCCCTTACAGACACTGAGTTTGCGATTGGTCCAGCTACAGAACATGTAAAAAGAGACGGTCGCGTCAACTTTACTGAGAAGGAGATCAGTGATGACAATTTTAATGAAATATTCACTGATAAATGCACAGACTTAGCATACTGGAAAACGGTTGGCCTGACAGAATATGCATTTGGCTATACACCTAGTAATACAGAGAATCAGGTAAAAGAATACCTTGATAAAAGAGAAGAGAAAACACTTCCTCTTTTTGCTTTATACTTTTTTGGGGAATTTTCAGAATAAAGTGACCTGCAAATGTCCAGAGACTGCGCATATTACCTGACTAGATACGCTCTGGATAAATACTCATTTAACGACTTTTCCGTAAATGATCACAGAGGTGAATGGCTCGCAGATATTGGATCCACAGGCAATTTCAGATTCGATGAGATAGATGAATTAGTAGAAGCTGCCACAGCCGTTAAAAGCCAAACAGGCGCCACTGTTAAGTGCGCCGGAAACATCTGGGATATAACAGAGGTTGAGTGGCTGAAAACTGTGGATGATGTTTACTGTCTTCTGTACGAGGCGGAGGAGGGAATCCAAAATCTGTGTAAAAGAATCGCAGCAGAATCAGACATTTATACTGAAGAAAGCTTTCGCAAAAGTGTCCAGATTACTCTGACAGACGAGGGCGAATTATCAACATATAGAGATGGAGTAATAAGACTACTTCAGCCAAGTGCTTTCGTTCATGAGTATATCCATCATACGTTAAACTATTCCTTTAAGGAAGGCTGGATTGCTGAAGGGCTGGCAGTATACTACAGCAGGGACTATGAGGAGGCCTATGTGCGTGGTCATAACATGTTTGGTGACTCCTTCCAGAAATGGTATGAAGAAGGCATTATAGATGATGAATCCATGGCAAAAATGGAACAGGATGGAGCCGCAGAATATGAATTGACAATAGTAGATTACTATCAGAAATTGAGAGAAAAAGATAAGGATCAGAATAATCAGTATACCTGCTATGAATATGCAAATGGTCTTACCGATCTGTCTTTCTTTGGAACGGAAACCCGTGAGAATCTGAAGTATATAAAAACAATAAGAGACGTATACGACATAGCCGGTAGCATGGAAAAAATGGATGACCTTGGATTTGACCTTACCTACCAAGCAGCCATGGTTATCACAGAAGACCTTATCGCAAAGTATGGCCTTGATAGCCTTGTTGAATCCTCGGGTTCCTTTGAAGAAGATTTTGGAATGACCTCAGACGAATACATCAAGAACTATATAGACAACAAGCTGTATATGCACTTCCTTGAGGATTGATGCATGCGGATGGACCCCAGGGACGGGGGTGGTGGTCCATTTATATTTTTTTTAGAATATCAACAAACGTAAAATGGTAAAATTAATCTGTATTATTATGTAAATCACATTTTTACAGAGGATGCAGATTGAAGAAGAGATATATTATCATCATTAATATTCTGATAGTAGGGTTGATTCTTTTTATCATCGTGAAGTACGCCAACGATAGAGCGACAGAATCAAACCATGCTTCGATTGCGTCTTTTGAGAAGATGACCACCACCACGGAGCAGATCATCGCCAACTATCTGGAGGATGAGCAGCATCTGTGCGATATCTGGTCCAATTACATCAACAGGTCGGCGGAGGCAGGAACTCCAATGACCGTTGATGAGGCCATCTCCTATATCAGAAAGGCCAAGATTTCTCCTGAGATCTCAGGCCATCTTATTTACATTGATGACGGCTCCATGAAGGGCATTTCCACATCAGCCAGTACCACGGATCCGTCCAATTATTTCGTAAATTATTCCCATATCAGTATTTTTGGAGATTTTGAGATCGATAACGTGGCAGAAGGTGCGGTTAACCTGACAAGGGCTTATACCAATCCTTTAAATGGCGTTCAGTCCATCGCTTTTTTGAATAAAGTAAAGGTTCTGGATAACGAGAACGGCGCTATGCGTGAGGGGCTTATCATCCGCGTGGTTCCCGTAAGCCGACTGGAACAGAAGCTTGTTTTCCTTAAGGGCGAGTATGAAAAAGTGGAAATATCCCTTATCGACTGGGACGGCGACTACATGATCCACGGCAAATCCTTGAAAAACAGCAATTTCTACGAATATTTCAAATCCTACAATCCCATGTCCACCCAGGAATACAACAAGGTGGTGGATACAATCCGCACAGGCATCGGATCCATGCACATCCGAAATTCCAAGAACGAGGACTGCGTAATCGCCTACACTCCGCTGACAGGCCTTGATTCCTGGTTTCTGGTGGCTTATATCCCGGCAAAAGAGCTGACGGTAAACAGGTCCGTTGACTGGCTCCTGCTGGGAATAGTATCCGCGGGACTGATGGTTCTTTTACATTTCAATCTCTTTATACTCATGGGCTTCAACCGCAAGCTGGCGGTGGCAGCAGAGGCAGCGAATCAGGCAAATGAAGCCAAATCCTACTTCCTGTCCACCATGTCCCATGACATCAGGACCCCTATGAATGCCATCATCGGCATGAACGAAATGATCCTGAGGGACAGCCATGAGGATTCGACCCTGACCTATGCAGAGAGCATCAGGGCCGCGGGCAATACCCTTCTTGGAATCATCAATGATATTCTTGATTTTTCCAAGATCGAAGCCGGCAAAATGGAAATCATCGAGGTGGATTACAACTTTGTATCCCTTTTAAACGACCTTGTGAACATGGTTCAGCGAAAGGCCGACGAGAAGTGCCTAAGCTTCAAGCTGGAGGTGGACAGGGATATACCCAGAATCCTTCACGGCGACGAGATAAGGATAAAACAGGTCATCACCAATATCCTTTCCAACGCCGTCAAATACACCAAGGAAGGCAGCGTAGTCTTTTCCGTATCCGGCACAAAATGTGAGGACAAGCCGGATCACATAAACCTTCATGTCAGCGTAAAGGACACCGGAATAGGCATTAAGAAAGAGGAGCTGGACAGGCTCTTTGTGGCCTTTGAGAGGATCGAGGAAAAGAGGAATCGAAACATCGAAGGTACGGGCCTTGGAATGGCCATTGCCCAGAGCTTTCTCAATATGATGGGCAGTAAGCTTCAGGTGGAAAGCGAATATGGCGTGGGTTCCGAGTTCTCTTTTGACCTGGAACAGAAGGTGGTGAAATGGGAGCCCCTGGGTGATTTCGACACCGCCTTTAAGAGTTTTATCAGGAAAAGAAAGATCTACAGAGTCCAGTTCGTGGCTCCCAAGGCCAGAATACTGGTGGTGGACGATATGGAGGTCAACCTCAAGGTATTTGTGAACCTTCTTAGCAGGACAAGGATGAAGATAGATACGGCGGACAGCGGCGATACCTGCATAGCCCTTTTTAAGCACAATCTCTACGACGTGATTTTTTTGGATCACATGATGCCGGACAAGGATGGCATCGAGACCATAAAGGAAATGAAGGCCTGTACGGACACCCCGAATCAGAAGACCCCGATTATCTGCCTTACAGCCAACGCTGTCTCCGGAATGCGGGAAATGTACATTAACGCAGGCTTCGACGACTATCTGACAAAGCCCATCGATACAGGAAGACTGGAGAGCATGCTTCTTAGGTATCTGCCTCCCGACCTGGTGGAGCCGTCGGAGCAGCACAGCATTCTTCTGGTGGCAGCTGACGTGGACTTTTTGAAAAAGGCCAGGGAGTGGCTGTCGGACATCTATAATGTGGTGGTGGTCAAATCGGGAGAGCAGGCTATTTCCTATCTTGAGAAGCATGACACCGAGCTGATACTTATGGATTCTGACATTCCTGAGCCCGACGGCCTGGATAAAGCAAAACTAATACGAGATCATTTCAAGGAAATCAGCAGAGAAGAGATTACATCACAGGTAAAAGAGTTTTTTGAAAGGAGCGAACATGAATAGATCATTTAAGAAGATTGTTTCAACAGCCCTTGTGGCAGCAACAGTCCTGGGAGTTGCAGGCTGCGGACAGAGCCAGGAGGCCGCAAAGGAGTTTTCTCCCAAATACTCATCGGATACAGAGTACAAGCTGTCTGTGGTGGGGACTTATTCGAATTTTGAGTCCCTTGAAAGAGAGTTTGAAAGATTCTATGCCCATTATCCCAACGGCGAGATTCAGTACACATCTCTTGATGACTATAGCAATACCATAGGCCAGGCTCTGGCAGGCCAGGAGCCTCCGGATATCTACGTTGTCCAGCCCTGGATGTACGGAAATGAGAAGTTCGAGTCTTTATTTGAAGCAGCTGAGGTGCTTTCTGATCCAGACCTCAAGATCAATCTTGACTGCTTAAGGCCCGGAGTCAAAAGGGAGATGGAGGATGGAAGCATGCTGACACTGCCCGTTTTTGCCACCTCCTACGGAATGCTGGTGAATATGGATATCTTTGAAAAAGAGGGACTAAAGGTGCCTCAGAATTTCAGCGAGCTTAAGGAAACCTGTGAAAAGCTTAGGGCAGCGGGCTACGAATCCCCTCTCATGGGCAGCAATACCAATACCACTCCCGGAATCGGCTATGCCTTTGCTTATCCCATGTTTGCAAATGTGGTAAAAAGTGACAGGAGCGTAGAGGCGGACCTCAATAATCTTGTACCCTCTGCAGGGGAAGCCATGAGAGAGCCCCTTACCAGGTTAAAAGAGCTTGTGGACAGCGGCTGCATAGATATAGATAAGTGCAAAGCCGAGATTGAAGATGATTACAATGCGGTTATCATGCGGTTTTTTGAAGGAGATGTTCCAATGATGCTCTGCTCCGGTGACGTGGTTTCCGGAACAAAAAAGCGTGAGAGTAAGTCGGAGGCCTTTTCAGCCAATCCGTTCAAATATGACTTCTATGTGGCTCCTTCAGGGGATGACGGCGGATATTACATGGATTCAGTGTCAATTACCTTCAGCGTAAATAAGAACAGTGCAAACCTGGACATGACCAATGAATTCATAAGATTCCTGACCAGCGAAGAGGAGCTGGGGCTTATGGCGGAAATGAAGAGACTTATAACCCCAACCAAGGATTATTCCCTGGATGAGGTATATGCTTCACTTTCCGGCTTCCCGGAGAAACGGACCATCAGCGCAAGTGACACAGAGATTCTTGATACTGCGGTAAAAGAGTTCAGGGCTGCAGCTTATGCAGTTATAAACGGTGAGCTGACTGTGGATGAAGCAGTGGCAGGGTATGGAACGTTAAGTAACTAAGCGTTAGAGTATCTGACGAATCAGCTCCTTGGCCTCATCATAATCAAGATTGGCCACAAGCTTATCCAAGGTGGCAAGCTTGTCTGCCAGCTCCTCATCACAGTTGTAGGAGCATAGCTGCTTCATGGCTTCTTCGGCCTCTCCGAGATTAAAGTCATCTATGGCTTCAAGAAGTTTATTAAGAAGGACCCAGAAGGCTTCCTTGTTGAATTCTTTTTTTGCCCCGCCGGTATTTGGGGCATAGGGCTCAAGATAAGGCTTAAGGGCTCTGAAGGAGCTTAGAACACCGGGAGTGAGCCTTTCGATTTCCGGAAGGTTGTCCTCTTTTCCCAGCTTTTCAAGGGTAAAGAACTCCTCTCCAAGGTCCGTGGCGCCGATCATGCGGCAGGTGGTCTTCAAGGCGTGAACCTGGACCGTGTAGTTTTTCAGGTCTTTGTCCTTAAGGCAGGTTTCCACAAGCTCACTTTTTTCATCCATGAGCTTGTAAACATCGCCAAGAAGCTCAATGAAAAGCTCCTCGGAACCTGAGTTTAAAATAGCTTTATCTATATCAATACCGGGGATATTTATGTTCATAAAATAGCATCTCCTTGGGATTTACCAGCATTTTTGTACATTTTGAGTATACCACTATTGAGTTGATGAATAAACGGTTTTGAGATATCATTAATTGGGGGAATTATCATTTTGGAGGTTAATATGATTCCACAGATCATAGTTGTTGACGATGACCCTATAATCCTTAAAAAAGCCTGGAACACCCTTACAGATGCCGGCTTTAAGGTTGTAGTTCTTAAGTCCGGAAAAGCTCTTTTGGACCATATCAAGGACAATGCTGCGCCGGATCTTATCCTGATGGACATCAGTATGCCTGAGATGGACGGCTTTGAGATAATCAAGGAGCTGAAAAAGACCGAGACCGGCTGGCGGGATGTGCCGGTGATCTTTTTGACTGCCAATGATGATGAAGATACAGAGACCAAGGGCCTTTCCCTTGGGGCAATGGATTTTATCAGAAAGCCTTTTGTGCCCAGCGTTCTGGTGCTGAGGGTAAGGCATGCGGTGGAGCTTGTGAGGCTGCAGCGTGACCTTGAGAGCATGGTGGATGAGAAGACCAGGGAAAATGAGAATCTTTTCCTTCACGTGGTGGAGAGTCTTGCGGACGCCATCGATGCCAAGGATAACTATACCAACGGCCATTCAGGAAGAGTGGCGGTTTATTCCAAGAAGATCGCAGCCAGGTACGGCTACGACGAGAAGAGACAGGAGAAGATCTTCATGATGGGCCTTCTCCATGACGTAGGAAAAATCGGTGTTCCCGATGAAGTCATAAATAAGCCCGGAAGGCTTACAGATGAGGAGTTTGCCTGTATCAAGAAGCACCCTGCTATCGGAGGTAAGATCCTCAGCAATATCAAGGAGATGCCGGAGCTGGCGGCGGGAGCAAAGTGGCATCACGAAAGATACGACGGCAGAGGATATCCCGAGGGCCTTGCCGGGGAGAACATCCCTGAGGAAGCCAGGATCATCGCCGTGGCGGATGCCTACGATGCCATGACCAGCAACCGAAGCTACAGAGGCGCCCTTCCCCAGGAAACCGTCAGAGGCGAGATTGAAAAGGGCAAGGGAAGCCAGTTTGATCCTAAGTTTGCGGACATTATGCTGGGAATGATCGATGACGACAAAGACTACCTTATGAGGGATAAACCGAATAACGAATAACGAGCGGAAAACCCGGAAACTACTGAAAGTTTCCGGGATTTTTTTGCTTTACTTTAGGGGGCGTTTAGTGTACATTTTTGTAGTCGATTACGCCAAATTCAAGGCGACGACAAAGAAATATTTGGGTTATATAGGAGAGAGTTTTAAATGAAAAAAGTATCGGGATTTGACTATTTGTGGTGCGCATTATACGCCTGCGCAGGATTTGCATTTGAGCTTCTTTTGGTGCAGATCGAGAAGATGATGGGACTCAGTGTCGGGGAATTGACTACCACGCAGAACATTATTCATCTTATCGTAACTACCATCGGCTGGATCGCCATAGGAATTCTTGTTATTTTCATCGGAAAAAAGACCACCGGCTTCGAGATATTGGAGACAAAAGCAAAGATCAAGGGCTGGCAGTACTTCGCTATAGCAGCTTGCTTTGTTGTTAATATCATTGCCAAGTATCTTGACTGGAACGGCTTTAAGGTTGCACTTGAGTTTCAGAGATTAGGTCTTACTTTATTTATTTTCCAGTATATTTACTATATTGCGGAAGGTTTTTTGATCTCTCTTGTGATCGTGTATGCCCAGAAGGCCTGCGAGAAGTGGTTTGGCAACGAGAAGATCCCCTACGGCGGCATCATTCTTGGCCTTACCTGGGGACTTGCCCACATCGGTTCAAGGGGAAGCCTCATGATTGGCTTATTTTCTATGGTTGCGGGATTCCTTTTTGGAGCAGCGTACCTTTTTGTGAATAAGGATTACAGAAAGGCACTTCCGCTTATCATCCTGTTGTTTATTTTATAAAGCTTTTCAGTTTATATAAGCGACTACATTGGCTTTATTGTTTTTTTCATAAAATTTCACTCTGAGTTTATATGTAATCTTGCAAAACATATTATCATAATTATGCACACAATAACGCTGATAATGGGATTATTTTATACTTGGAGCCTTATATGAAGGATAGAATAAATCAAAAGACCAATGTGCATTTGGCTTTGATGATTCTTATATCTGTGTCCGGCACCGGTTTGGTGATAGAGAGTATATCAGAGGGGTGGGAATTCTGGGTTCCGCCTCTCTTAATTGCCGGGCTCATTGCATCCTGGGCGATGCACTTATTTCAGTATTCTACAGTAGATTTTCGCGAAAATTTCTATTTTTTCTTTGCCGCATTAGCGTCGCTGTTCCATGGTGTTCACGGAACCAGTTTCTTTGACCTCGAGGTGGTATCTTCACTTATGTTGGTCGCTTTTTCAATGCTTGATAAACCTGTTTATCTTAATTCCATAATGCTGGAATTCTTTGCTTTGATAATCCTTAACCTTATCATGGCGATCAGAGGCAATTCTATTGAGTTCAGCTCCCTTGTGATATCAAGGATTATCTTACATGCTGTTGCAGAACTGTGTATTTACTATGTCTGCATCAGGGTCATGAAGCAGAGGGAAGGCTATGCTGAGGTCATAGGGGAAAATGAAGAAGAGAGAAAGACCGCGGAAAAAGATACGGATGATTTCCTGGTCAACATCTCTCATGAGCTCAGAACCCCCATAAATGTGGTTAACGGTCTGACAACCCTGATCCTGCAAAAGGAAGACAGAGAGGATATAGCATCAGTCCGTGAAGCTGGACTTAGGCTTGCCCAGCAGATAGAGGATATCCAGGACTACACTGATATTCAGAGGAAAGAAATACCCCTGGAAGAGGAGAAGTATATGATCACTTCTCTTATCAATGATATTCTGGTGGAATTATCGGGGTATGTAAATCAGGATAAGCTGGATTTCATAATCGATCTAAATCCCAATGTCCCCACAATGATGAAGGGAGATATCAAAAAGCTTCACAAGATAATAAGGCACCTTCTCAATAATTCCCTGCAGTTCACAAGGCATGGAGGTGTGTATCTCAAGATTGATGCCACCAGAAGAAAATACGGAATAAACCTGAATATTGAAGTTTCCGATACCGGAATAGGCATGTCCAGAAAAGAGGTTGCCAGCGCTTCTAAGGGGCTCTATCAGGCGAATAAAACAAGAAACAGGAGCACCGGCGGAATAGGAATAGGCCTTAATATTGTCTATGGTTTTGTCCGCAGAATGAGCGGCTTTGTTCAGATAGAGAGCGAAAAAGGCAGGGGAACCACTGTAAGTGTCAGTGTACCCCAGGAGGTTATCGATTCCAGTCAGTGCCTTTATGTAGATCAGAATGTTGCAAGAAACATAGTTTTTTACGTTAGAAGTGAGAAATTTAAGATACCAAAGCTCCGTGAATTCTATGATGCCATGGCTCTTAATTTTGCCTCGGCTGTAAAGCAGAATCTTTATTCTGTAAATGGCATCAAGGAACTAAAGAGGTTGTTGGAAAAGAAAAACATCACTCATATTTTTACAGGCCCCGAGGAGTATTCGGAGATACCCTTCTTTTTTGACAAGCTCAGCGATGAAGGAATAATAGTTGCTGTTTCTGCAAATCCCGGATTTAAGGTGAATCTGGGAAGCAGAGTTATTGTTATGCAAAAACCTCTTTATGGTTATCCTGTGGCCAAGGTGCTTAACGGAGAGATCACAAGAGGCGTTGTTGGTACAGAGCTCCTTATGGAGAAGCCGGAATTTGAGGGAATTCGTGCCCTGGTTGTGGATGATGAACCCATGAACCTGGTTGTTGCGACCGGAATCATGAAGAATTACAAGATGGTGACCGATACGGCGGGCAGCGGGAAAGAATCCATACAGAAGATCTCCGAAAACCACTATGATGTTGTTTTCATGGATCACATGATGCCGGAAATGGATGGCGTCGAGGCCATGAAGGCCATTAAGCAGATGGCTCGCGATAACGGAAAAGATATCAAGGTGATTGCCCTTACAGCCAACGCAGTAGCCGGCGCCAGGGAAATGTTTATCAGAGAGGGCTTTGACGGTTTCATCAGTAAGCCCATAAATATTAGTGATTTTGAAAAAGTCATGATAAAAGTACTTCCAAATTATATTTCGAATGATGAGGGAGGAAAACAGTCATGAAGCTAATTTTGGATAAAATTCGTTACATTGACCAACAACTCCATAGCCCCGAAAGAAGCTTTGAGGAACGAACCATAAGTTTCATGGCAATTATGGGCGGCGTGACGGCTGCTCTGGCCTTTATTGTGGATCTTCTGATAAAAGAGCATCCTGTGGAAGTTATTGTTCTTGGGATTGTTATTATAGCCTGTCCTGTTGTGACATGTCTTAGCGTTCACTTTAAAAAGATCACAGCCGGGGCGCTTATTCAGGTTGCGACCTTGATCTTCATTATTGTGCCGGTCACATTTTTCTTCGGAGGAGGACCTAAAGGTGGCGGAATAATCTGGGTTCCGTTCATCTATATGTATGTAGGTTTCACCCTTTCCGGAGCAAAGCGCACTGCGTTCAGGATAGTTCTTGGTCTTCTTACAATAGTGAACTATGTAGTGTACTTTTTCCATCCTGAATATATCTATAGCCATACTGACATGCAATTTTGCGTGGATTCTATAGCTTCAGTGCTTTTGGTGGGCACCGGTATATATGCCATGGTTCGTTTTCAGAAGGATATGTTCATGCAGGAAAACAGGCGTGCCCAGGAAGAGACCAAGAAAGCAGAAGAAGCAAGCAGACAGCAAAGCCGATTCTTTTCCAATATGAGCCATGAGATCAGGACGCCCATCAATTCTATCCTTGGTCTGAATGAGATCATTTTGAGACAGAATGACGCTTCTGAAGAGATCATAAAAGATGCAAGAAATATTCAGGGCGCCGGAAAAATGCTGCTGGCGCTGGTAAACGACATTCTTGATATCAGTAAGATCGAAGCAAATAAGATGGACATCATACCGGTGAATTACAGCGTGGCTTCTTTGGTATCAGAGATCGTCAACATGATATGGCTTAATGCAGAGCAGAAGGGCCTGCAGTTTGAAGTGGATATAGATCCTGCAATACCCACGGAGCTCTACGGAGATGAGGTTCGTATAAAGCAGATCCTGGTCAATATTCTGAACAATGCAGTCAAATATACCAATGAGGGGCAGATAAGCCTCCATATGGAAAGAGAGAAGATAGAAGAGGACCGGGTTTTTATTGTTTTCAGCATTTCAGATACCGGAATGGGCATAAGGCAGGAGGCATTGCCTCATCTTTTTGATGCATTTCACAGAGAAGATGAAGAAAAGAACAGGTTTATAGAAGGCACGGGACTGGGATTATCCATTGTTAAGCAGCTTGTAGAGCTTATGGGTGGAAAGATCACTGTTAACAGTGTCTATACCCAGGGTTCGATCTTTACGGTTTCCCTGTGGCAAAAGATAAGTAATGCGCAGCAGGTTGGGGAGATCAATATAGCGAATTTTGGTTCCACAAGATTCCAGAATGCCTATGAATGCAGCTTCGAGGCTCCTGAAGCAAGGCTCCTTATTGTAGATGACAACAATATGAATCTTGAGGTTGAAAAGAAGCTTCTTGAATCCACAAAAATGTCCATTGATGTGGCTCTTACAGGGCAGCAGGCACTGGAAAAGACCCTTACCAGAACCTATGATGTTATTTTGATGGATCACCTCATGCCTGAAATGGATGGTATCGAATGTCTTGAGAGGATCAGAAGGCAGACCGGCGGTCTGAACAATAATGCGCCGGTAATTGTCCTTACCGCAAATGCCGGAAGTGAGAACAGAGAACTGTACACTAACAGTGGATTTGACGATTATCTTGTAAAACCGGTATCCGGTAAACAGCTTGAAGATATGCTTATAAAGTACCTGCCGGATTACAAGATCAGCACCGAAGACTACGTTGAAAACTCCGGTAAAGAAATGAACATGGCCAGGGGATACAGCCGTAAATTGCCTGTGCTTATCACCACAAGCACAATGTGTGATCTGCCCAAGAGCGTAGTAAGAAATCTTATTCAGCTTGAGACAATACCTTTCAATATTCACGTGGATGGGAAGACCTTCTCGGATAATGTGGAAGCCGGCGCCGATGAGCTGATCTCTTATATGAATAACGATGGCAAGATTTTTGAATCTGAGCCCCCTACCGTTGAAGAGTTTGAAAAGTTTTTTGCAGACAACATAAAGAAGGCCCATAACATTATCTATATCGCATTTTCTTCAGGTATGAGCAAAGAGTACCAAAGGGCCGGAAAAGCTGCCAGTGTTTTCGATAATGTAACGGTTGTTGACTCAGAGTGTATTTCAAGTGCTTTGGGACTTATGGTGCTTATAGCGTACAGAATGGCACAGCAGAACCTGCCTGTGGAGAAGATAGTAGAAGAACTTGAAACTGTTAAAAAACATATTCACTGCAGTTTCATTGTATCCGATCCGGAGTTTATGATGAGGCAGGGCTTTATGAGCCATGCGGTTTACAGCATTATAAAGAATCTGGCTCTTAAGCCTTCGATTATAGTCAGGAATAATAAATTCAGATTGTATAAGATGTTTACCGGTGGTAAGCGGGAATGCTATGAGAAATATATAAATACTGTGTTCCCACCGGGGATATCCCCGGATCTGGATGTGCTTTTTGTGACCTATGCGGATCTTAAGGAAAAAGATCTTGTCAGGGTTGAGGAGCAGATAAAGAAAAAATATAACTTTGCAAATATCATTTTTCAAAAAGCATGTGCAGCTTCTTCCCTGAACTGTGGTCCAGGGACCATAGGAATGGCTTTTATTGACAAAGGTGAACAGCACTATAATCTGGGGCTGCTGCTTCCTAAGGAGCAGATAATACTGGACGAAGAAGATGACATTCCGGAAGAGAGCGATCAGGAGGATTATCAGGAAAATTATCAGGAAAATAGCAGTTTTTCAAGTGCCTTAAACGAAGAAAGCAAGCAGGAAAGCGGCTTGGGCTGGTATGAAAACATATCCGGAATAGATGTGGAGGAAGGGCTCAAAAACAGCGGATCCCAGGATTCCTTTAAAACAGTGCTGAAAATCTTTTATGATTCAATTCCGGGTAAACAGGCAGAGATTGAGAGATATTATGAGGCCGAGGACTGGGAGAATTACACAATTAAAGTTCATGCTTTAAAGAGTTCAGCCAAACTGGTAGGTGCCATGGAGCTCTCTGAGGATGCCAAGCAGCTGGAATTTGCAGGAAAAGAAGGAGATATTTCTTTTATCAGAGCAAATCATGAAAGAGTTATGGAGGAATACAGTGAGTACCTGACCAGCCTTGCAACATGCTTTGAAGGGGAAGATCCTGAGGCTGCCAACGATGATTCCAAGCCTATTGCCAATCAGTTCCTGCTTAAGACTGTATATCAGGAACTTAAAGTGGGAGCAGGGTCAATGAACCTTGATATGATAGATGGAGCTTTTGAAAAGCTGGAGGATTGCATTCTTTCCGACGAGGAAGCGGACAAAGTGGCCAGACTAAAGGAGTGCTATGACAGCTTTGACTATGACGGGATGCTGAAAATACTGGATTTTATAGAGGAGAACGCGGATGATCAGTAGAAAGATTAGAGGTAAATTCGTAAAAGTTATCACTTTTCAGCAGAATACGGAAGTGAGAGGTATTGAGAAAACCATAAAGGATCTGGGGCATAATACTGAGATTCTGATGGCGGATATCGACAAGATCCTGAAGACCCTGGATAAGACCCACATGTATGTAATAGCTATTCCTGAAGAAATCATGAGTGATTCTGTGGAGCAGGAAGTTCTTGAGGAAATTATCGATAGCATCCTGAATAAAAATAAATATCTTATCGTGTTAGGCAATAAGTCTTTTCACAATGGATTATTAAAAATCATACCTGAAATCAAGCTGGCTCATTGGATCAACAGGCCCTTGAAGCTTGAAGAAGTTTCTGACACGGTAAACAAAATCTTCAGGCTGGAAGTCAAGATGAAGGAGACAAAGAAGATCCTGATTGTTGATGATGACCCCTCCTATGCCAAAACAGTAAGGGAATGGCTTAAAGATACCTATTCTATAAGCATTGTTACTGCCGGCATGCAGGCAATTACTTTTCTTATGCAGAATCAGATCGATCTGGTGCTTCT
>JAEEGF010665779.1_pt1 | contig 18858 bp, 13 predicted proteins | sample 9134171 | NCBI WGS metagenome assembly JAEEGF01 (sample SAMN16246542, study PRJNA631951) | gut metagenome | biome: gut microbiome; feature: rumen; material: AP-attached | host: Bos | place: Iran: Karaj | collected 2018-10
AGCCCGACATGCTGATCGACAGCATCCCGCCCGTCTCCGAGGTCCCGGAGATCCAGATAACCAGACCCGAGATCTGCTACGGCGAGTCGACGGGAGAATACGCGATAGTCGGCGCCGACGAGGAGGAGTTCGACTATCCCGCGGGCGAGACGAACGTATACTGCAGCTACGAGGGGACCGGCGGCATACCGCTCGGCTTTTTCAACCGCCTCATGTTCTCGATACGCGAGCACAGCCTTAAGATGCTCGTGTCCAACAACATAAACAGCGATTCGCGCATAATGATCTACCGCAACATAATGCAGCGCGTCCGCAAGATCGCTCCGTTCCTCTATTACGACGACAGCCCCTACATGGTCGCCGACGGCGGAAGGCTGTTCTGGATAATCGACGGCTACACGCAGAGCGCGTACTATCCTTATTCCGAGCCGTACATGGAGGGCAGCGCGAACAATTACATAAGGAACTCCGTAAAGATCGTCGTCGACGCGTACAACGGCACGACGGATTTCTACATAGCCGATCCCGAAGACCCCGTCGTCATGACGCTCTAGAGGATCTATCCGAAGCTCTTCAGGAGCCTCGACGAGATGCCCGAAGGCCTGCGCGCGCACATCCAGTACCCGAACGCGCTGTTCAGGATACAGGCGGACGTATACACGAAGTACCACATGACGAACGAGGAGGTCTTCTACCAGAACGAGGACCTCTGGTCGATCGCGAACGAGATGTACGGAAGCACCTCCGCGAAGATGCAGCTGACGCCGATCAACTTCATCATGAAGCTGCCCGGCGAGGACAGCGCTGAATTCGTGACGACGCTGCCGTACACGCCGAGCGGCAAGTCCAACATGACAGGCATCCTGATGGCCCGCCACGACGGCCCCCTCTACGGCCAGCTCGTGCTGTACAGGCTGCCCAAGGACCGCATAATCTACGGGCCCGAGCAGATCGAGGCGCAGATCAACCAGGACGCCGAGATCTCCAAGGAGTTCTCACTGTGGAACAACTCCGGATCCTCGTACCTGAGGGGCAACATGTTCGTCATCCCGGTCGAGGATGAGCTGCTCTACGTCGAGCCCATCTACCTCGAGGCGTCCACCGGAAGCCTTCCTGAGGTCAAGAGGGTAGTCATGTACTACGGCGACCAGCTCGCCTACGAGCCGACCCTCGCGGAGTGCCTAGACAAGCTCTTCGGAGCCGGCGCGGGCGATCCGCTCAAGACCGCTAAACCCATCATCACCGGCCACCAGATGGCCGAGGAGCTCGCCAGGGCGGCCGAGGAAGCGGCAAATCAGCCGCAGCAGCCCGAGCAGGGCGAACAGCCGGAGGTGAGCCCCGGCGTCCAGCCCCTCCCCGTCGATACCGACGGCGCGGACATCAGCGAGCTCGCGGCGCTGGCCAACGAGGCCTATGAGAACGCCCTCAAGGCCATGTCCGAGGGAGACTTCGTCTCCTACGCGCAGTACATCGAGCTCATGGCCAAGTACGTTCAGCAGATGGTGAGGTAACAATACATGGCATACGAGAATATGCTCTATCGCATAGAGAAGGACGATCACAGCCCGGAGCGCATCCGGGCGATACTGGAAGCCCATCCTGAGGTGCGCTTCGTCTCCCTGGTGGGAGTAGACATCTACGGGCACGATACCGACGAGAAGATCCCCGTGAGGATCATGCTCGACGACATCGAGGACTTCCTCCTCCACGGGGTGCGCACCGACGGCTCGTCGGTACTGCTCTCCAACATAGCGGACATCACGAACGCCAGAGTCGACCTGATCCCCGACTGCGGGGTCAACTGGTACGTCGACTACAACTTCGACAACTTCGACGACGCGAACGGCGAGTATCTGCCGGTCGGGACCCTCAGGATCCCCGCGACCCTGCTCCACAACGGCGTCGAGCCCGTGGGCTCGCGCTCGGTGCTGATCAAGGCCGAGAAGAGCTTCGAGGAGCGCATGATCGCGGTGCTGAAGAGCCGCCCCGACCTCGCGGAGAAGATGGGCTTCGACCCCGACGACGTAACGGGCATAAGCATCACAGCCGCGACCGAGCTCGAGTTCTACGTCCGCACTCCGCACGAGGCCGCCGACGTCAAGCGCCTCCACACCTCGCAGGAGATGAAGGAGCAGTACTGGAAGAGGACCGTTGGCCCCGTCAGGAGCTCGCTCGAGCAGTGCATCGCCCTGCTCGACAACTACGGCTTCGGGGTCGAGATGGGCCACAAGGAGGCCGGCGGCGCCAACGCCGAGATGGGCCGCGGCGGAGACTACGACCACATCATGGAGCAGATGGAGATAGACTGGCACTACTCCAGCCCTGTCCAGGCCGCGGACAACGAGAACCAGATCAAGTACATAGTCGAGGACAGCTTCGCGCAGAACGCGCTCGAGGTCACCTTCCAGGCCAAGCCGGTCGAAGGCATCGCGGGCTCGGGCAAGCACGTGCACCTCGGCATCATGGCGGTGCTCAGGGACGGCAGCAAGGTCAACCTCTTCACCGCGTTCACCAGGGATGACTACATGAACCCCGTAGGCTACGGCGCTCTTATGGGGCTGCTCAAGAACTACGAGATCATCAATCCCATAGCGAACTGCACCATAGACGCGCTCAACCGCCTCAAGCCGGGCTACGAGGCTCCGGTCTCGACGGTCTGCTGCCTGGGCCGCGACGTGAACACCCCGTCCCGCAACAGGACGGTGCTCATAGGCCTGATCAGGGACTTCGACGCGCCCAAGGCGACTCACTTCGAGCTGCGCTCGCCCAACCCCAAGAGCAACACCTACCTCGTCATGGCGTCCTGCCTGCAGGCGATGATGGACGGCATCGAGGCGGTCGCGGAGTCGGGCTTGAGCGCCCGCGAGCTCGAGGCCTGCATGAACAAGAGGCGCGGCGAGGAGTGCTTCTATCTGGAGAAGGACAGGGAGTACCGTTCCGAGAGCGACATCTTCGAGGACTACGACAGCGAGGAGAGGGACCTGCTCTACGGAAAGGCGCCCCGCACAGTCTGGGAGAACCTCGCGGCGTTCGAGCGCTGCCCGGAGAAGACCGCCGTGCTCTACAAGGGCGGCGTCATGAATCCCTCGCACATCGCGTCCTTCAGGACTGCCGCGCTCGACCTCTGGGCGACCGAGGTCAGAGACCGCATGATCCCCGACATGAGGAACAAGGTGATCTCCTTCAAAAGGCTGCACCAGCCCGGAATCAACCCGCTCGACGACGTGCGCTGGGAGTCCGTGAACTCCCTCAGACGCAGGCTCGCCAAGGACTGCAGCGAGGACAAGCCCTGCATGCTCGACGAGCTCACGGAGCTCCTCAACGCGAGGCAGGACGAGAAGGCCTCCGACCTTCTGGTCGAGACCGTCGAGCTGCTCGCCAGGCTCGAGACGATGTACGGAAGCTACAGCCAGAACATCATAGACTGACGGGCGCCGCGCGGACGCGGCAGCGGCTTTATGAACAGGCCGCCCGGCACGCGGCCGCGGAAACTGCCGCGGCCTGAACGCAGGCAGAATAGAGAAAAGCAGGAAAAAGACCCCCGGGCAATACGCCCGGGGGCTTTCTTATGACAGAAGAGCCGCGGCCCCGTTCAGCCCGCGCATGAGGCGCTCCGGGTCGAGCGAGTAGCCTATGACGGCGGTGCGGAAGGCGTCTTCGGGCGGCTCTCCTATGTACATGTCCGAAAGGAGAGGAGCGGAGATGCCTGATGCCGCGAGGGCGCTCCTCAGCGCCTCTCCGCCGTCTCCACGCCGCAGCCGCAGCAGGAAGTGGAGGCCGGGTCCCTGCCGGAGCAGCTCGAAGAGCTCTGAGGCCGGGCTCGCGCCGAACAGCTCCGCCGTCTCCCTCCGCGCCCTTGAGAAGGCGCGGTTCATGCGGCGAAGGTGCCTCTCGTAGTAGCCCTCGTGTATGAAACGGGCGAGCGCCATCTGCTCGTAGACCGGCACCGCGCAGCTGTAGAAGCCCATGCGCTCGTCCCAGGCGTCCAGAAGGCCTTCGGGGAGCAGCATGTAGCTCATCCTCAGCGAAGGCGCGAGCGTCCTCGAGAAGCTGTTGAGATAGATCACGCGGCCGGTACGGTCCATGCTCTGCATGCTCGGGACCGGGCGGCTCATGAAGCTGAACTCTGAATCGTACTCGTCCTCGATTATATACCGCTCTTCGCTTCCCTCGAGCCAGCGGGCGAGCTCGCCGCGCCTCGCGATGGGCATGACCGTCCCCATGGGGTAGTGGTGCGCCGGCGATATGTGGAGGACTCCCGCTCCGGAGGCTTCGAGCCCGGCGGGGATCACGCCCTGGGCGTCGGCCTTAAGAGGGAAGACCTCCGCCCCGCTGCGCCGGTAGCTCTTCGCGATCTTGTGATACGAGGGGTCCTCGAGAGCCCAGCCGAGACCTGGGCCGAGGAACTGCGCAATCTGGCTGTAGAAGTATTCCGTGCCGGCTCCCACGACGATCTGTGCGGGGTCCACGCGCACGCCGCGCTCGCGCAGTATCTCGCCGGCGATAGCCTCCCTAAGCTCGCGCAGGCCGTGGGTCGGAGCCGGGCTGAGCAGGCTCCCTCCGCCGCTCATGATGACGGAGCGCATGAGCCTGGCCCACACTGAGAACGGGAAGCCGGTCTCCTCTGACGGGGCGCTGCCGGATGCCGCGATGTCCCGCGAAGAGCCGCCCGGGGAATCCGTACAGGCCCCGCGGGGATAGGCGCCTGCAGCTTCGCGCGCCGGGACGGGCATCGACGCCTCCTCGGCGAAGTAGCCCGAGCGCTCGCGCGAGCTGATGTAGCCCTCGGAGAGCAGCATGGAATACGCGGTCTCGACGGTGAGCTTGCTCACCCCGAGGTGCTCCGCAAGCGCCCGCTTGGAGGGGAGCTTTTCCCCGGCGGGTATGGCGCCCGACAGAATGTCCGCCTTGATGCCCTCATAGATCTGAAGATACAGGGGCGATCCGCCCCTTTTCAGCGCGTAAGTCCTCACAAGCAATTCCGCCTTTCCGCGGCCTTCGGCAATCTGGCCTTGTTAAAATATATCGAACTGGCGATTTAGACCATGCCAGCCGATAGTATAATAAGATACATGCAGGGAGGAAGTCAATATGAGGACTGAGGACAGAAAGACCTATGACATAGTGTTCACGGGCGTGATGGCGGCGATCATCTTCGCGGTCACCTATCTCAGAGTGCCGTTCTTCGGCTCCAAGCTCCACTTCGCGAACGCGATGTGCCTGCTCGCGGGGCTGCTCTTCGGCCCCGTGACCGGCGGACTCGCCGCCGGAATAGGTTCCGCTCTCTACGATCTCGCTTACTACGACGCCGTGCAGGTGTGCATAACCTTCGTGTCAAAGTTCGCGATGGCCTGGGTCTGCGGCAAGCTGGCCGGCACCGCGAGGAGGGATTTCGAGCCCGGACATCTGCGCCTTGCCTTCTCCTGCGTCATCGGAGCCTTCACCTACGTGGGGCTCTACATGCTCAAGACCTTCGTATACCAGCGCTATGTCTACGGCTTCGCGCCGGACGCGGTGCAGCTGACCATGATGAGCAAGCTACCTGCGTCCCTGATCAACGCTGTGACCGCGCTTATAGCGGCGCCTATATTCTACAGGGCGGTGCGCCCCGCCATCAGGAGGCTGGGGAGATAGGAGCTTCAGCGTCCAGTCTTCGTTGTGTAAAGTAAAACCCCGCGTCGGAACGCGGGGTCGTTTTTTTATGGTTCCGGAAGCGCCTACTCTATAACGAAGCTCTTGCGCTGGGAGGGGTCGGCCATCCTCGTGATGATGGCGGCCGCCTCTGCCCTCGTTATGTAGGAGGAGGGACGGTAGCTGTGCTGCTTGTCGCTGCCCTCGGCCACGCCTGATCTGTACAGGGTGAAGATCTCGTTGCGGTAGGGGGTCGTGATCGTCACGTCGGGGATGGTGTTGACGACGTTCTTGATGTCGAGGCCCTCGGGGGGAAGGCACCTGGCGAAGATGTAGGCCATCTCAGCTCTGGTGCAGGTGCGCTCGTAGGCTCCCTGATCCCTGTAGGCGTTAAAGTCGTAGGCGGTGATGATGCCGTTCTCTATCGCGTAATTGACGTAGACGCTGTACCAGTTCCTCGGATTCTGCGTGAAATCGCCGCTGTCGCCGCGGTAGATGTTGTGCACGCGGCAGGCCATCGCCAGAGCCTGGGCTATGGTGAGGTTGCCGGACGGATTGAACTTGCCGTCCATGCCCTGCATGAGGCCGAGCTTGTAGCAGGTCTCGGCGTAGCTGTCGTACCAGGCGGGGGCGTCGAAGCCCACGTCGAGGAAGATGCCCTTGTAGTAGCGGTTCCTGATCTGGAAGTTGCTGAAGCCCTCATTGCCCGAGGAAGAGGAGGGCTTGTATTCGTGCTCCTCCAGAAGCTCTTTCAGTCCGGGCCAGCCGTAGCTGCTGTGGCTGTCGAGTCTGCCGTTGCGCAGGAAGTGGGAGACCATGTCGTCGTTGAGCACGAGGATGAAGGGAAAGCCCACGGCGCCTGCGCCGAGCTCGCTGCGGCCGGCGGCGAGCATGGATTCCGCGTCGGCGTAGCCGTACTTTGCGGCGAGGTCCTCAGCGCTCGATGCCCCGTAGTTCGAGGGCGAGTAATAGAAGCTCGCGAGGGCGGTGTAGAGGCCCGGTCCCTCGAGGAAGTTCATCTGCAGGCTCGTGGAGTCGAGGATGTAGATGCCTCCCGCGGTCGGCAGGAAGCCGCTGCTGTAGTACTCGTTCCACTTGATTATGTCTTCGTAGGCGGGATAGATGGTGTTGAGCCCGCTCTTTATATTCGCGGTAATGCCGCTGTAGTAGCACTTTCCGTCCCACTTGTCGTTGGGGACGTAGACGACGATGACGTCGATCTTGCCGCTGCCCTCGGAGGTGTTGAGCTCGGCCGTCAGCTCGCCCAGATAGCCCGGGACGGTGAGGGTCGCCTTGACGGAGGAGACTCCCTCCGCCTGAACGGTGGTCTTCTTAGTCTCGGTGCTGTAGACCTTGTCCGCCGCGAGCGCGGGGACCGCCGACGCGAGCAGCATCGCGGCTGTCAGAACGGCAGCCAGAAGTCTTCTCATTTCTTCCCTCCTTTCGGATTATTTACAGTCTCCGGTCTCAGTCCGGGCGGCGGGTGCCGCAGCGGAGCGCGGGCGGGGCCGATTGCCGCTTCGCCTTAAATCAGCCCAGATAAAGGTTGTTCGAGGAGAACTCGGGATCGCAGGTAGCGTCTATGCCCAGGTCGTGGAAGATCTGCGCGTCCTGTTCGCTGAGTATCGCCGTGCAGTGAGCCTTGCAGCCGGCGAGCAGGGGCAGCTTTTCCAGGGCCATCGCGGCCATCGGGTTGATCGCCGCGGAAATTGTCAGCGCGGAGAGTATCTCCTCCACGTTCAGCGTGGCCTTGGCGCGGTGCAGTATGTCGGTCTTGAGGTGCTGAATGGTCTTCAGGATGTCCGGGGAGATCAGCAGGACCTCGTCCGGGAAGTTGGACAGCACCTTGATGGCGTTGAGCAGCAGGGCGGCTCCGGCGACCATCCTGCGCGAGCTGCGCCCGGTGACGATCTTTCCGTCGGGGAGCTCGAGGGCCATGACGATGACGTTCTCGTACTTCTTGTCGAGGGAGCGCTTGTACTCGGCGTAATCCCTCGCGGGCTGGACGACCGCCCTGTCCTCGGGCCTGCACTCGACCTCGTCCATGAGCAGCTTGGCGCGCTCGAAGGATTTCTGCTCGATGACGCCCTTCTTGAAGTCCACCTGCGCGAGCAGGTAGCGCCTTATGATCTCCTGGCGGGACGCCTCGCGGCAGGCCTCGTCGTCTGTGATGCAGAAGCCCGCGCGGTTTACGCCCATGTCGGTGGGCGACTTGTACTCGCAGGGGGCACCGGTGATCTTCTCGATGATCCTCCTGACGACGGGGAAGATCTCCATGTCGCGGTTGTAGTTGACCGCGGGGACCCCGTAGGCGTCGAGGTGGAAGCTGTCTATCTGGTTGAAGTCCTGGAGGTCGACGGTCGCGGCCTCGTAGGCGATGTTCACGGGATGCTTGAGCGAGAGGTTCCAGATCGGGAAGGTCTCGAACTTGGCGTAGCGGGCTTTGACCCCGTGCAGGTTCTCGTGATAGAGCTGCGAGAGGCAGGTCGCGAGCTTGCCGGAGCCCGGGCCGGGGCCGTTGACGACCACGAGGGGCTTGGTGACCTCGATGTAGGGGTTCTGGCCGTAGCCCTCGTCGCTCACGATGGTGTCGACGTCGGTCGGGTAGCCCTTGGTGTGGTAGTGCTTGTAGGTCCTGATGCCGCGGCGCTCGAGCTTTGTGATGAAGGAGTTGACCGCGGGCTGGTCCTGGTAGCGGGTGATGACTACGCTGTTGATCTCCAGGTCGTAGGAGCGGAACATGTCGATGAGCCGCATTACCTCCAGGTCATAGGTGATGCCGAAGTCCTGGCGGGTCTTGTTCGTAAGTATGTCGCCGGCGTACACGGGGATGATGATCTCCGCGTGGTCCTTCATGCGGGCGAGAAGCTTGATCTTGGCGTTCTCGTCGAAGCCGGGGAGCACCCTGGCCGCGTGCTTGTCCTGCACCAGCTTGCCTCCGAACTCGAGGTAGAGCCTCTCTCCGTGGCAATCGTTGATCCTCTCCAGTATATATTTCGACTGTTCCTCGAGGTATTTCTCAGCGTCAAATCCGATCTTCATAAAAAATCTCCCGCCTCATGAGCGATGTCCCATACATATGTAAGTATAGCAAAATGACGCGGCCTATTCCAGCATGAAAGAGCAAATGCGGGGGCAAAATCGCTGGAAATATTTGTAATGCGGCCTTGCGCGGGGCGCCTTGCAAATGGTAATATTTAGCAAAAGGAGGTTGGGAATATATGGGAATTGTGAAGAGATGGACGGTCCCGGCGCGCGGCGCGGGGAGGCGTCCGGAAGGGGAGAAGGCGCCGGCATCCCGGAGGCTCAGGCTGCAGCTGAAGGCGCTGGCGGCCGTGATGGCGGTGCTGCTTGGCGCGCGGACGCCCCTCGTATGGGAGGCGCACGCGCAGGCAGGCTTCTTCGACGTGCCCGGGGGTGCGTGGTACGCGGAGCTCCTGGAGGAGGCTGCGGCGTCAGGCAGGGTCCGCGGCTACGAGGACGGAAGCTTCAGGCCGGACCGCGAGCTCAGCTTCGGGGAGTTTCTCGCCATGATGACGGGGCAGAGGACAGCGGAGTACTCGGGCGGCTTCGAGCACTGGGCGACGGGGCACTACGCCTACGCCGCGGGGCAGGGCTGGATCAGCGAGGGGCGCTTCCCGGCGAGGAAGCTGCCGTCGGGGATCAGCAGGAGGGAGATGGCTCTGATCGCCGCGGCGGCCGCGGAGAGCGCGGGGCTCGCTCCCGACCCTCTGCCGCGCTACATCTATACGGACATGGATAGCTCGGACAGCGCCGAGAGGGCGGTCTCCCTGTGCACGGCTCTGGGGATACTCAACGGCTACGAGGACGGGAGCTTCAGGCCTGACGGGGCGCTGAGGCGCTGCGAGGCCTTGAAGGTCGTGATGAGCTGGGAGAAGGCGCTGGAGAGAGCCGCGGCAGTTCAGGCGCCGGATCATGCGGCTGTGAGCGGAGTCGTGTACGGAGGCGCCGCGGAAGCGGATCCTCAGGCAGGGACTCCGGGACAGGGCGGCGCAGGCGAGGTATCTCAGGGCGCGCCTGCCCTGGGACTGGACGCTCTGCGCGCGCTTGCGGAGGCGGCGCGCAGCGTGCGCTGCGAGAGGGACGGCAGACGCTTCAGCGTAAGCTTTGAGCCGCCCGCCGCGGCGGCTCCCGGTTCCGGGCTCGAATTCAGCCTGCGCTTCCTTCTGTACGGCTCGGAAGAGGAGGGCAGGGACCAGCTGCTCTGGTACGAGTACGGAAAGGATACGCCGGACTGGGCGGCGGACGAGCTCCGGCCGGAGGAAGGCAGGATAACGGTGCCGCTCAAGGGGATCTCGAGCCTTGACGGAAGGGAGTTCGTGCTCGTGACGCGGCTCAGCCGCGAGGCGGACCGCGCCGACGGATACGAGCTGAGCTTCAGGTGGGAGAACGGAGCGGGCCGCCTCGCGCGGGCCAAGGGCCCGGGCGGCGCGGAAATCGCGCCGCCGCTGAGCGGCGAAGACGCCGGGAGGATGTTCCTATGGTGACGAAGAAAAGCAAAGCGCTGCGCAGGGCAGCGGTATCGCTCATCGCGGCGCTCGCGCTTGCCGGACCCGCTTACGCGGAGACCGGGGCCACATACACGGAGGAGGAGCGCAGCGCGCGCGTGCGCCTGGAGAATTCCGTCGAGATGTGGCACTACAGCGGGAGCTACTGGATGGCAATGTTCGACGCCAGCACGGAGAAGATCTAAGGCAGCCGCGTCGCGGGCGGCGACGTAGGCGATTACCTTCAGGAGGAGGGGATATCGCTCTCATACGGAGCTGTCTGGCCGGCCGAGGTCGCGGAGGCGCTGAGCGGCGGGGGCTCGGTGCGCTCGGTCCGCTTCTTCCCCGCCGGAGCTCTTCCGCTGAGCTCGCTCTTCAGCGCGGAGAGCCTCGCGGATCCGGGGCTCGAGGCGGACGGAGATGGCTTCAGCTTCTCGCTCTGCCCGAAGCCCGAGTTCAGCCCCTGGCTCTACAGCGACTTCGTGGACGGCTACTCGAAGCCCTTCGCGCTCGTCTCGCGCGAGCGGGGCTACGATCTTTACTCGGTCTTCGGCAACGGCAGGAGCGCCGCCAAGGGCTGGGGCCTCTTCGACGCCTCGGCGCCGGGGCGCGTGATCTCGCCCTACATCCATCCCTCGATGATAGCGGACCGCAGCGGGGCGCTCAAGCCCGGCTTCAGCGTAAGACTCGAGAGCTCAACGCGGGACTCCTCTGGCTTCTCTATCGGCTCGGGGACCTTCGCGGGCGGAGGCGCGATAGGATATCTCTTCGAGTTCCCCGTGATCGCGGAGATCAGCTACACCGCTCTCGTCCCCGCCGTTCAGCCTCCCGCGGGGCCGGACGCGGGGCAGAGCGCCCCCGGGGCAGGACAGCCCGGCGCGGAAACTGAGCCGCAGACGGGACAGACTCCTCCCGAGGCCGAGCCACCGGAAGGAGGGATAAGCGCGGTCTACGCGATGCTGGACGCGCCGATGGTCAGCTACGAAGGCCATTCGGTGAGCGTATTCGACGTATCCGAATTCGCGCTGGGCACGGACAGGATCAGCGCGGAGAGGGCTTACGGCGACAGGCTCGCGAGGAACAGCTTCAGCTTCTCCTCGCCCTCCGCGGCTGAACTCAGGCGACTCAGCCGCACGGAGGCGAGGCTCAGCTTCCGCCAGGCGGGAGAGTTTACCATAGGCCTGAGCGTGACCGCCGGCGGCATGGAGGAGAGGGTGAACAGCCCTATCGAGATACGCCGCACCCCGAGCGTCTCGGCGTCGCTGTCGGGGAGCCAGAAGCAGAACCGCAGGCAGCTGCTGCAGATCAGCGCAGCGCAGGATCCGGATCATCCCGTCACGGAGCTCATGATAGTTATAAGCAGCTCCGCGGACGGGGACATCGCGCGCATCGAGAGAAGCCGCGCGCCCGGCGGGGCGCTCATGCCCGCCGGCTCTTCCACGGTCTCAGGCGGGATCTTCTGCCGCGCGCCGGAGGACGCGGGCAGCGACGAACTCTTCTTCATCGCGGAGCTCGAGTTCCTCACGAAATACGCTCAGGACAGGACGCTCGATTACCGCGTGACGGTGCGCGACGACCGCGGCCGCACGTCGGACTGCAGAGGCAGCTTCAGAGTCGAGGCGGACAGGGCGCCGGAGGCGAGGATAGGCATCGCGGAGCGCTATTTCCGAGAGCCCGGGACGAACATCGCGCTCATCGAGCTCAGCGATGCGAGCGAGGGCGACGGGGACGGGCTCGCGCGCGAATGGTGGCTCGATCCCGGGACGGGGGACTTCGTCAGAGCGTCGCAGATCCCGGGCTTCCGGGATCTGAGCCTCGGGAGCGGCCAGAGGATACTCGTCCCCAAGGAGGGCGTGGGCGAGTTCAGGGCGGCGCTCAGCGTGACGGAGCTCTGGGCTGAGGAGACGCTTCCTGAGTTCGTGAGCGACGCGGACAGGCTGAGCTCCCGCGCGGAGGCTTCGTCGCTCGTGGACAACGTGGCGCCGGTCGTGAGCCTCGGACTGCGCGCGGCTCCCTCCGCGGAGCTTCTGCTGCTCTGCCCGCCCGGAGAGCTCGCGGCGGTCAGGAGCCGGATCCCCGCGCTTGAGGCAGCCCTGATCGAGGTGGGATTCGAGCCGGAGATCTCGGCCGAGGCGTCCCTTCGCGAGGGTGAGGAGGAGTCCGGAAGGGTGCAGAAGCTTCCGCAGGTCAACGAGACCTCGCTCGTCACCGGCGGCGGTACGCGCTACGGCTACCAGGTCATGGTCTCGCCCTTCTGGGGCGTGAAAGGCGGGATGGACGGGCGCCTCATGGGCTCGCAGTCCGCGGTGACCGCGGATATCCGCCGCGTCTACTCCATGAAGTCGTCGGTGCGCCTGCTCGATGACGACGACCCAACGGTGAGCCGCTACGGGCGCTGCGCGCCGTTCACGCTCACCGCGAGCTCGACCGGTATAGGAAGGGACGGCGCGGCGGGCTCGCTCCCCGAGGCTGGCACGGTGCTCTGGCGCACGGTCATAGGCGCGGACAGCCTCCCGCCGGGAAGCGATCTCTCCAAAGCGCGCTTCGCGCACGACGAGGAGGGGCTCTGGCTCTATCTCATCTGCGGCGGCAGGACCCTGCTCTTCGACAAGGAGAGCGGCGCGCTCATCGGCTCCCTCGCGGGGGAGCTAGGCCTGCTGAACAGCGCGCGGGACGGCGCGGTCTACAGCGTCACGGAGCGGGGCGTCGTCAAGGCCTCGCTGTCGGACGGGAGCGTGAGGCTCGTCGCGCCCGCGAACGCTTTTACGGGCTTCGGCTGCGGGCGCATGCTCGGCGGCAGGCTCTGCTTCGCCGCGGTCAGGGACGGGGGGCTCGCGAGAGCCCGCTTCGACCCGCGCAGCGAAAGCCTGGAGCTCGAGCCTCTGGGCAGCCCCGCCGCGGGGCTCATCTGCGCGGGCATGGGCTCCGACGGGAGGCTGGTCTTCGCGGGGGAGTTCGGCGGCGCTCTCTGGTGGAACGCGGACGGGAGCCGGGGCGAGCTCGCCGGCAGCCCGAAGGGCAGGCTCGGCTCCGCCGCCCCGGTGAGGGATCCCTCGGGCAGGATATCCCAGCTCGTCACCGTTACTTACAGCAGCTCTTCGGACAGCAGCCGCTGCTGGCTGAACTACTACGGCCTGGACGACGGGAGCTTCAGGAGCCATTCAAGCAGCCATCCCGGCCGGGAGCCCTACGACGCTTCGATAATAAGCTACGCGGCGCTCAGCGACGCGGGAAGCCTCGTGAGGTTCTCGAGCGGGTCCCTGTACGAGGACGAGATCTGGCCGGGCATGGGAAACACGAGGCCCAAATACTACTCGCTCGCGGTCCCGGGCGGAAGGGAGAGCGAGCGCGGCGGCGTGCTCACCGGAGGCCTTGCGGCGGGGCACAGCGCGGGCTTCGTCGACGGAGGCCTGATCTGCATGAGCACTGCCCTCAGGTCCAGCCTCTGTCACCAGTTCACGGCGATAAGCGAGACCGGGGAGGCCGAGGCGGAGCGCCTCATGGCGAAGCGCCTCAGCGGGAGCGCGGATTACACGCTCTGCTGCAGAGTGAGGAGCGCTGAGGACATATCGGAGCTCGCCCGCCTCATAGCGGAGGCGGGCGGCGCTCCTGATCTCAGCGCCTTCAGCGTCATCCGCGAGGAGTCGAGGCTCCGGCCTTCCGGCTCCGGACAGGAGCAGCGCAGCTTCCTCAAGGGGGAGCTCGTGAGCTATGAGCTTTTCTACAGCGACTACGAGGGAGATCCCTCCGCAGCTTCGTTCTGGCGCTACACGCACGAGCCGCTGAACGACGGGCTCTTCGAGCTGGACGGGCAGATCCTAAGCTCGCCCGTGCGCCGCTTCTACAAGGACGGGCGCTACACGCTCGAGCACTGGCAGCGCGACGAGGCGGGCTCCTTCAGCAGGGATTCAAACGTCGTCCGTGTGAGCTTCCTCGTCAGCGGAAGCCTCGCGGGAAGGCCCTTCATCGAGAGCATGAGGCTGCTTCCGGCGCGCGTGGAGGAGGGCGATCCCTTCAGGATCGAGGTAAAGGCCGGAGACAGCGCCGGCTCGGAGCTCCGGCTCGAGCTCAGGATCTACAGGAACGGTGAGCTCTTCGATCAGGGCTCGCGCTCTGGCCTCATCCCGGGCGTGGATGGGGAGTATCCGGCGGTCAGCTTCGGTCCGTCATCCCCTGCAAAGGCGGGCGAGTACAGGGCCGTGGCCAGGGTCTACAGCGCTCATGGCGCGGGCGAGGCCGAGCTGAGCTTCACCGTCGTCCAGAAGCGTAGCGTCCACGGCAGGGTGAGGCACACCGATGAGTGGGACGCGAACCGCAGGCGCTACAACCTCGCGCGCTGCGGCAGCGAGGGCGCGGTCCTGAACGTGGGCTTCGAGGACTACGCCGCGCAGCCGCAGCCCAGGCTGAGAGGGGAGAACGTCTTCTGGCCCGGCGAGCGGCTGGAGCTCAGAGCTTCGGTCGGCGGCGACCCGCTTCACGTGAGGGCTGAGCTAAGGGGCTACGGGCTCTCCGTACGCCTCAGCGACAGCGGAGAGGCCGACGCGGACGAGCGCCGCGTCTTCACAGGCTCGCTCTGGGACGAGGGGCTGCAGAGCGCCCTCTGCGCCTCGGGCGCGGAGGAGGTAGAGGTCGTGTTCACCGCGGTCTACGAGGACGAGCAGCTCAGCTTCAGCTCCTTCGTCATCTTCGACGACGAGGAGGGCGGCTACCGGCAGATAAGGCGGGAATTTTAGGGAGGATCCCCCGGTCCACACTCGCCTGGCCGCCCGGGCAGACTCTTCCGGGGCGCTCCACCGTCCGCGGCGCGGCCTCTGCTTCTCAAACATTTACAATCCCGCGCGCTTGTGCTATCATACAGCCAAAGGAGGATAACGACCATGAAGCTTATGATCGCAATTGTCAACAAGAACGATGCCGGCAAGGTCTCCGACGTCCTGAGAGAACAGGGCTACAGGTTCACCAAGATCGCGACCAGCGGTGGTTTCCTCAGCACGGGCAACTCCACTCTGTTCCTCGGAGTCGAGGACGAGCAGGTCGAGAGCGTGCTCAGCATCATCCGCGAGAACAGCCAGAAGAGGACCGAGATGGTCTCCTCTCCGCTCTTCATAGAGGCCGGAAACATGGCTATGACGGCTCCGATCCCCGTAGAGGTGGGCGGAGCGATCATCTTCGTGACCGACGTCGAGAGATTCGAGAAGGTCTGAGGACCGGGATCTCCGCGCGCCGGGATCGTCAAAAGGCATCAAAAGAGGGCAGGCCATCAGGCCTGCCCTTTTCGTTCTACAGATCCGCCAGCGATACGCTGTCGAGATAGTCGTTGATTATGATGTTGAGCTTCTCCCATACGGGGAGGGTCGGGCACTCGGCTGCCCTTTCGCAGGGAGGAGCGCCGCCGCCCATGCAGGATACCGGCGCGAGGTCGCCCTCGGTCACGCGCAGGATCTCGCCCACGCTGATCTTTTCAGCCGGCCGCGTGAGCCTGTAGCCCCCGGACTTGCCCTTGGAGCTCTCCAGAAGCCCGGCCTTGCAGAGGCTGTTCATGATCCCCTCGAGGTATTTCCTCGAGATGTCCTGCCTCTCCGAGATGTCCTTGAGGGAGACGTAGGACCGGGGATCCTGCCCGCAGGCCGCCTGGTTTTCCGCGATATCGCAGAGCACGCGCAGAGCGTAGCGCCCTCTGGTGGTGACGGTCATGGCTTACTCCTCGTCTTCCCCTATCCCGGCGAACAGGCTCTCGTCGTAGGAGATGCCGTTCTTGTCGTAGTAGTCCTTGAGCGCGAGCTTGATCGCCTCCTCGGCGAGCACGCTGCAGTGCATCTTGTGCGCGGGGAGCCCGTCGAGAGCCTCGGCGACCGCCTTGTTGGTCAGCTCGAGCGCCTCGGAGATGCTGCGCCCCTTGATCATCTCGGTGGCCATGGAGCTGGAAGCGATCGCGCTGCCGCAGCCGAAGGTCTCGAACTTGACGTCGCTGATGATGTCTCCGTCGATCTTGAGATAGATCTTCATAATGTCTCCGCAGACGGGATTTCCGACTTCGCCGATGCCGTCCGCGTCTTCGATCACCCCGACGTTTCTGGGATTTCTGAAGTGATCCATTACCTTGCCGCTGTAAAGTGCCATTGATTTTCCTCCGTGTATCTGCCGGTTCCGGCCTGCGGGCGCTTCCCCTCGGGGACGCTCCGTGCCCGCGTACCTTCCGCCGTTTCTTTAGATGATGTGCTTCCTCGTTCCGTTCTCGAGATCTCTCCAGAACGGGGACATGCTTCTGAGGTACTCGACGACCTCCTTGACGCTCTTGATGAGGTAGTCGATCTGCTCCTCGGTGATGTCCTCGCCTATGCTCAGCCTCAGCGAGCCGTGCGCGATGTCGTGCACGCGGCCGATTGCGAGCAGCACGTGGCTCGGGTCGAGCGAGCCGGAGGTGCAGGCGGAGCCGGACGAGGCGCAGATGCCCTTGTCGTCGAGCAGGAGCAGCATGGATTCACCCTCGATGCCCTCGAAGCAGAAGTTGACGTTTCCTGGGAGCCTGTGCACCCTGTCTCCGTTGAGTATGGAGTGGGGGATCTCCTCGAGGCCGGCGATGAGCTTGTCCCTGAGGGGGATGAGCCTCGCGGCGTTCTCGTCGATGGTGGCGCAGGCGTCCTCGAGAGCCTGGGCGAGGCCCATGATCCCGGGGATGTTCTCGGTGCCGCCGCGCTTTCCTCTCTCCTGAGCGCCGCCCTCGATCACGTTGACGAGAGGAATGCCATTTTTGCAGTAGAGCACTCCGACGCCCTTGGGGCCGTGGAACTTGTGGCCGGCCATCGAGAGCATGTCGATGTGCTGATCCTGGACGTCGATGTGGAGGTGTCCCGCCGCCTGGACCGCGTCGGTGTGGAAGATGACTCCCTTCTCCCTGCAGACCGCCCCGATCTCCTTGATCGGCTGGATGCTTCCGATCTCGTTGTTTGCGTACATTATGGTGACGAGCGCGGTGTCGTCGGTGATCGCGGCCGCTACCTGCTCGGGGGTCACGATGCCGTTCTCGTGGACGTCGAGCAGATCGACGGTGAAGCCTTCCTTCTCCAGCTTCTTGAGCGTGTGCAGCACGGCGTGATGCTCGAACGCGGTGGAGATGAGGTGCTTCTTGCCCTTGCGGGCGCCGAAATAGGCCGCGGAGATGATGGCCTGGTTGTCGGCCTCGCTGCCGCCTCCCGTGAAGTAGATCTCAGAGGGCTTGCAGTTGAGGCAGGCGGCGACGCGCTCCCTGGCGCTCGTCATGGCCTCGTTGGCTCTCTGGCCCACGGTGTGGAGGCTGGAGGGGTTGCCGTACTCCTCGGTGAAGTAGGGGAGCATGGCGTTCAGCGCGCTCTGGCTCACTCTGGTCGTCGCGGCGTTGTCTGCGTAGATCTTCATGTGGAATCCCATCCTTTCAGGCCCTTAGGAGGGCGCCTCTTCCCTGCCCGGGAAGCCGCTCCGGCGGGGCCGCAATTATCCTTCGGGCGGCTCCTGTGCCGCTCCGTTCAATGCCACGGATATATTACGATATAAATCCTACTTAGTCAATAGGTAATTAAAAGCCGGGCGCTGCCGCCCGGCTTTCGTTTCTCGTTCTTCTGTTCGCTGGCTGAGTGTGCGCGTTTTGTGCCCGCGGCAGCCCGTCCGGGATCCTCCCTATATCCTCTCCAGCTTCGCCCTGAGCGCGAGCTTCCTCGGAGTCGCGAGCCCGTCGAACTGCACTATGTGCGCGTTCTGCCCGCGGTCGAAGCCCTGAACGGTGCCCTCGCCGAATACGGCGTGGCGGACGCGGGTCCCGGCCGGGAGCACGGAGGCGTCCAGGTTCTCGGGAAGCAGGCTGTCCTTCTCCCCTATGTGCTCCCTCGCGGCCGCGATCAGGTCCTCCGAGGGCGGGTTCTCCATGTCGAGCAGCTCCCCGTCGATGTCCAGCAGGAAGCGGGAGGGGTACCTCGGAGCGCCGGTGTGGGTCCTGCCCTCGGCCTCCGAGAGGTAGAGCCTCTTCTCCGCTCTCGTCAGGGCGACGAAGGCGAGGCGCCGCTCCTCCTCCATGCCCGCGAGGGTATCGATCTTCTTTGAGGGGAAGACGTCCTCGTTCATCGAGCAGAGGAAGACCACCGGGAATTCCAGTCCCTTAGCGGCGTGGACGGTCATGAGCTTGACCCTGTCCCCGGCCTCGGGCTCGTCCGCGCTCGTGAAGAGCGCGACGTGCTCGAGGTAGCTCGCCAGCGAGGTCTCCTCACCGCAGCTCGTCTCGTACTCGTAGATGGACTGCCTGAGCTCCGCGAGGTCGTCGAGCTTGACCTGGTCGCCCTCGGTCCTCAGCATCTGCTCGTAGCCGCTGAGCTCGAGGGTCTTCGCGCATAGCTCCGAGATGGGGAGCTTCTCCGCGAGCTCTGTCAGCTCCTCTATGAGGCCTATGAAGGACGCGGCTCTGGTGCCGCGGAAGATATCGTCAGAGAGGTGAGCCTTGAGGGTCTCCCAGAGGCTCCTGCCCTCGGCCTCGGCGGTCTCCTCGAGGTAGCGCATGCGGCGCTGCCCCATGTTGCGCTTGGGGGTGTTGACGACGCGGCGGAAGCTCAGGTCGTCGCGGCAGGCGATGAGTCTCAGGTAGGAGAGCGTGTCCTTTATCTCGGTCCGTCCGAAGAACTGCACGCCGCTGTAGATGCGGTAGGGGATCTTCTCCCTGATGAAGGCCTCCTCTATGCCTCGAGTGGTGTAGTGC
>JAEEGF010881525.1_pt1 | contig 18857 bp, 11 predicted proteins | sample 9134171 | NCBI WGS metagenome assembly JAEEGF01 (sample SAMN16246542, study PRJNA631951) | gut metagenome | biome: gut microbiome; feature: rumen; material: AP-attached | host: Bos | place: Iran: Karaj | collected 2018-10
GTGGACAAGAACGGCTATTTGGGCGGGAACATGACGATCGGTCTGCCGCTCTTGGGCTTCCTTGACAGGGAAGGCAAGACGGTGATCAAGGGCATTCCCCAGGAAATTATTGATGATCTGCGCGCTTACAAAACGCCTTATGGTGTCGCTGCTTCGGATCATCTGTTCTGCCCTATGCACAATTCGGTCACGCTGTACGATCATGAGATCTTCAAGATCGTAATCCTGAAAAAAGTATTGGAAGCCGGTATTGAAGTATTACTGCACACCGAAATTGAAAGTGCAAACGTAGACAACGGTACGCTGAAATCTGTGATCCTTACCGGTAAGGGCTGGAAGATCCTGGTCAGCGCAAAGGTCTTTATTGATGGTACAGGAGATGGCGATCTTGCTTACCTTGCCGGCGCTCACTATGAAAAAGGGCAGAAGGATACTGGTATTATTCAGCCGCCTACACTGATGTTTACTGTGCGCGGTGTTGAATATGATAAACTGATACAGTTTATCGAAGATGATCCTGAGCAGATGAAGCTGTGCGACACGATAGAAATCGGCGACGGATTCAATGCTGATTTCTTCCGCAAGAATCCCAATCATGCACTGGTGGGCCTGCGCAAACTGTTCATGCAGATGAAAGCGGAAGGCAAGCTGCCAATCGACCGCGATACACTTATTGCTATCAAGAGCCTCCTTCCTGGCGAGATCCATCTCAATTGTACACGTCATCTGGGAACTGATGGTAGCGATGTCTTCAGCCTGACACATGCGGAGATTGAAGGTTATCTGCAGATTGAGAAATTCGTTGAGTTCTTGCGTGAGAAGGTGCCTGGATTCGAAAAGTGTTTCATTACGAACATTTATCCGTCCATGGGTATCCGTGAAAGCCGGCGCTTCCGTGCTATCCGTACTTTGACAGAAGAAGAGGTGGTACGCGGCGATATAGGACCGGAGACCATCGGCATTGGAAGCTATATTGTTGATATTCACATGGGTGATGGCTCGGGTACCATCGTAAAGCGTATTCCGCCTTATGGTATTCCTTATGGAATTACCGTCAGTGCCGATGTTGAAGGACTGATGCTGACTGGCCGCTGTGCCGGCATGGATGCTGTGGTAATGAGCAGCGCACGTGTAATGCCCATTTGCATGGCGATTGGCGAAGGTGCCGGTGTAGGCGCAGCTTTGGCTGTCAAGTATGGTATTTCTCCGCGCGATGTGGACGTTCAGGAAGTGCGTGCTATTCTGAAAGCATCGGGTGTAATGCTGGAGCCGGAGAAATAATCAATACTTTTAATAACGTAGCAGGAGGCGATTTTGCCTCCTGCTTTTCGCTGTGCATTTTGATCAAAACCAATCATTTTACAGTAAACTCTGTCCAGTCGATGTGATTATATTGCATGACATCGTCAGCTTTCTTCATACCGAGCTTTTCATAGAATGGCACCGCTTTTTCATTGGCTATCAGATATACGGCAATATCATTCTGTCCGCCGGCGGTTTCCAGAGCAGTTTTCATCAGACGTCGACCGATACCTTGACGTTCATAGTCTCTGTTAACGCCCAAGTCGGTAACATACAGCCAGTATGCAAAATCGGTAAGTCCTAACAGCACTCCGACGATCTGGCCTTCTTTATTCCGCGCAGTAAGACTGATGGATGCATTCCTGAGAAGGCGGGGAATACGCTCATCAAAGCGCTCCATAGGATACTGAGAGCCTAGATCTGTATGCTTCAGGAACTCAATGTATTCTTCTGGGGATATTCTTTCAGAGGTAATCTCAATCATCTTATCTCCAAGTTTCAAACGAAAACGGGAGAAGCGGAATTCCGCTTCTCCCATCGGTATGATTTGCTTCTTGCAATTAGCGGTTAAGGATGGTCTCCTCGGTCTCTTTGTCGAAGAAGTGCAGACGACTGGTGTCCAGAGCGACTTCAATGTCGTCACCGGCACGAGTCACGGTGCGCGGGTCAACACGAGCAATAACATTCTCGTCTTTGCCAGTGGTGGAGACGTACAGATAGGTCTCAGAACCCATCAGCTCGGTAACTTCGACATGAACCTTGATCTTGGCATCGGGATTGGCGGCCACGAATTCGGGAGCGTCATCGATATTCTCGGGACGGATGCCCATTACGACTTCCTTGCCGATGTAGCTCTCATCCTTGAACTTCGCGATCTTCTCCTTGGGAACGAGGATCTTGTTGTCTCCGAAGTAGGCGTATACGTTGCCGTTTTCAGCCTTCAGGGTGACATCAAAGAAGTTCATCTGCGGGCTGCCGATGAAGCCGGCCACGAACTTGTTGTTCGGATAGTCATAGTTGTTCTGCGGGGTATCGACCTGCTGGATGAAACCGTCCTTCATGATGACGATGCGGCTGCCCATGGTCATGGCCTCGGTCTGGTCATGGGTAACGTAGATGAAGGTCGTCTGCAGCTTCTGATGCAGCTTGGTGATTTCGGTACGCATCTGAACACGCAGCTTGGCGTCCAGGTTGGACAGCGGCTCGTCCATCAGGAAGACCTTGGGCTCACGGACGATAGCACGGCCCAGAGCAACACGCTGGCGCTGACCACCGGACAGAGCCTTCGGTTTACGGTTGAGCAGGAACTCGATGCCCAGGATGTGAGCAGCTTCTTCAACGCGGCGCTTGATCTCATCCTTGGGGGTCTTGCGCAGCTTCAGACCAAATGCCATGTTGTCATATACGGTCATATGCGGATACAGAGCATAGTTCTGGAAAACCATGGCGATGTCGCGATCCTTGGGAGCGACGTCATTGACCAGCTTTTCACCGATGTACAGTTCGCCTTCGGAAATTTCTTCCAGACCAGCGACCATGCGCAGGGTGGTGGACTTACCGCAACCAGAGGGGCCGACCAGAACGATGAATTCCTTGTCCTGGATGTCCAGGCAGAAATCGCTAACGGCCGTGACGCCGCCGGCATAAACCTTGTAAATGTGTTGCAAAGATACGCTTGCCATGTAATTAATTCCTCCTTCTTGTAGTGGAAAGATAACGTATGCGGACAAGTCCGCTTCATGTATGTATATTATACGAAAGATTTCTGTAAAAAACCATCTGCCAAAACTGCCAAACATTTATCTGCGCATTTGGTAGTTTTTTGTAACTAGCGGTCAATATCGAACCGAATCTAACCAACAAAGGAGAGAGGTTCTTTCATACGTCAAAAGACAGGAGGCAGCAGTATCCCCCTTGACAGAACGATTGACATCTGACAATATTCGCGTTACATTATATGTAACGAGTATATAAATGGGGGTCCGAGCTGTGCGCAGACCTATGTCAACAGAAGAAAAGCATGCTATGATGACACAGACGCCTATTCCGCGTCTAATCACACGCATGGCTGTGCCTGGTGTAATCAGCATGCTGGTGACCAGCTTGTATAACATGGCTGATACGTTTTTTATTGGAAGGCTGAATAACACCAGTGCAACAGGTGCTATCAGTGTTGTATATCCAATGATGGCGATTATACAGGCGATAGGCTTTTTCTTGGGACACGGCAGCGGAAATACCATGTCACGTTCCCTGGGACGACAAGATGTGGATGATGCAGGCCGAACTGCAGCAACAGGCTTCTTTGGTGCGTGGATCATTGGCATTCTCTTTTCCGTGACTGGATTGCTTCTGCTCAGACCTCTGATGCGCATATTGGGGGCAACGGAAACGATTCTGCCCTATGCGGTTGATTATGGGCGATATATACTAATCGGAGCGCCGTGGATGCTGGGAGCCATCGTGCTTAATGTGCAGATGCGCTTTCAAGGAAACGCATTCTTCAGCATGATCGGCATCGCATCAGGCGCAGTTATTAATATCGCCCTGGATCCGCTGTTTATTTACGGGTTTGGTTTGGGTGTGTCAGGGGCTGCCCTTGCAACTATCTGCAGTCAGGCGATTAGCTTTGGCCTGCTGCTGGGCGGGTCTTTCCGCGGGGGCAATGTACGCATCCGCCTGCGTAACTTCAGTCCGGATATAAAGCATATCAAACCGATCGCACTGGGCGGCCTTCCTTCACTTTGTCGCCAGGGCCTGGGGAGTGTAGCCAGTATACTCATGAATGTTGCTGCCAAGACATATGGCGGAATAACACCTGAAGCAATCGATGCGGCTGTAGCTGCCATTGGTATTGTTAACCGCATGATGCAATTTTGTGCCAGTGCTATCATTGGCTTTGGTCAGGGTTTCCAACCCGTATGCGGTTTCAATTACGGGGCTGGCCGCTATGGCCGCGTCCGGCAAGGTTTCTTCTTTACTTTTAAAGTCATGCTGATTGCCCAGCTCGTTATTGCTGCGATTGGCCTATCTGTGTCCGGAACAGTGATACGGGTCTTCAGTCAGGATGAAGCGGTGGTGGTATTTGGTTCTGCCACATTGCGCTGGCAATGCGCGGTATTTCCGCTGACAGCTATTGTCTTTGCCAGCAATATGGCAATGCAAACCATGGGCATGGCAGGAAGAGCTTCGCTTCTTGCTATGGCTAGAAACGGTATGTGTTTCATTCCCATGATCCTGATATTGCCGCCTCTGTTAGGCGCTACTGGTGTACAGACAGCTCAAGCAGCAGCTGATGCACTTTCATTCTGCTTGGCTGTACCATTGATTATACCCGTGCTCCGCATGCTGCGCGAAAAGGAAGAGACGAATAGTGTGAACGAAAATTTATAATTTGAATCGATGTTGCATTATTGATATCTATGCAGTATAATAACTACATGCGGGCATTTCCCGTAAAACAAAAGGAGGATCTTTTATATGAAGAAGATCGTTGCTATCCTGCTCGCGGCTATGATGCTGCTGAGCGCCACAGCTGTATTTGCTGAAGCTCCTGCTGAGCCCCAGGAAATCAAGCTGGGCCAGGTTGTATGCTACCTTCATGGCCATGGCTTTGCTGTAGTTACCGCTGTGATCCAGGGCGAAACCATTTGCCTCGCCAAGATCGATGAGTTCCAGTTCATGGGCGATCGTGAAGACGTAGCTGCTATTGGTGTTCCTGTAGCCGATGGTACCTTCAGCCAGACCAACGCTGAAACCGGTGCTGTTTCTGTTCTGGGTTCCAAGCGCGTTAACAGCGACCTGTACAGCCTGAACATGCAGCGTGCTGGCTCCAAGGTTCAGATTGCTGCCAACTATGACGCCATCGAAAAGTTCGTGGTCGGCAAGACCATCGCTCAGCTGGAAGCTGCCGTTGACGTAGAAGGCTTCGCCGATATGGTTTCCGGTGCTACCCTGGTCGACACCCCCAACTATGTGAAGGGCATCATCGCTGCTGCTAAGGCTGCTCATGCTCAGTATGCTGGCACCCATGGCGGCAACACCGGTACTTACACCCTGTGGAATACCACTGGTGAAGATATCGTTGAGATCGGTCTGGAAGATCTGAACAGCGGTTGGAAGAGCATCAACTATGCTAAGGCTCCTCTGCACACCCTGGGCAGCGAGAATGACAACAACCCCTACATCATCACCCGCACTGTTCCTGAAGAGGAAATCGATACCCATATGCGTGTTTACGCTGTGACCGAGAGCGGCAAGGTCATCGAGTTCCCCGGTGAGTCCACCCATGCTGGTCTGTCCATCGAGACCACCAACATCGAGTTCATGAGCCCCGATGCAGTGACTGCTGCCACCCAGATTGGCTGGTTCGCTCCTGCGCAGTAATTTCTGATTTTTTAAATTGGCTCCCCGAAAGGGGAGCTTTTAATTTGTTATTGCTTGTTATCGGTCAACTAATAAACCCATGAATCAACACAAAAGAGCGCCCGATGGCGCCCTTATTTATTTCCATTTTGTATATGGTCAGGTGCAGATGAATGAATTATTGCCCTGATCTATTTTTGATAAAGTTTCCTGTAGGATATCTTGGCGAAGCTGGGTCAACCAGTCTGAAAAGGCGACAGTATCAAAGGCATATGTCTGGTTCAGCGAGTATTCATGTGCTTCCCACGTATCAAGTGGAGATTCATTGTGCTGGATAACTGCTTCAAGCTTGTCCATGCTTTTATACAGCTTTGCTTCCAGTGTTTCCTGAGCATTCATCTCCGCATACAATACAGAAAGATCGTCAGCAATTTCCTGCGGAAGTGATGATACCCACTGCATCAGCAAGGTGTGCTCAATATCTCTGTCCAAATCACTTTTTCTAAACGTAGGAATATCGCCTGTAAAACATTCCCCAATATCATGGATCAGGCACATACGTACTACTTTATCAATATCCGCGTTGGGGAATTCATGCTTGAGAAGCATTGCCATCAGAGAGATGCGCCAACTGTGTTCAGCTACACTTTCAATTCGACCTTTAGATGTAGTGCAGTGACGGGGTGTGTCTTTCAGCCGCTCCGCAACATGCAGAATCTGCAGAAACTCCTGACCAGTCATGGCGGTTTCCTCCAATTGTGTTATACGAATATATTGTACAGCATGCATTGATAAAAGGCTAGCGAAAACATGCAGAGAGACAAAATAATCAAAAAATGAAAATCGGAAGCAGGATTCGCAGAAAAAACATCGTATCCTGTATGGCCACTCTGTTTCTTAATGTGTTTTGACTTGAAAACGGAGGGAAATACTGTGATAGATGTGATGATAGCGTTACCCGCTGCCGGCGGACTCCCAATCCTGCTTCTTATGCATCGTATGCAGAAGATGGGGCTTCCATTTGACAGAGGAAAGGCTGCAGCATTGACTGCAATCGGGCATGGTAGTATTACACTGGGAATAGTCGTATTTCTGATACTCCAAATATTGATAGTCACAGCAGTAGTCGGGGGAATCGTTTTGTATTATCACTGGAAATACCGGGGAATATATTCTTCTGACAAAGAGATAGCTGAGGTAATGGAAGGAATCAAGGAACTTCCATATACATTGATTACACGTAGACTGATATTTAAGCATATATTGATGGAAACCATACGGCACATTACCGCTGAAGCACAGGCTCGCAAGAAACGTCAGGGTATAATATAAAATAGACAGCCTTCGCCGATAATTGGCGAAGGCTGAACTTTCATGAACAATTATACGGTAGGACATGAATGAGACTGATCCTCGACCTGGCGTATCAGCTCACTCAGCCGAATCCCCAGGGCTTCTGCAATGCGCCAGAGAGTATCAACATTGGCGACTTTCTGGCCGTTTTCAATTTCACTTAAATGACTACGAGCAATTCCGGCTAGGCCGGAAAGCACTTCCTGACTCCATCCTTTTTGCCGACGCAGATTACGTATAATTCTGCCGGTTGTATGGCTGTTATAGGGCATTTTCAATCTCCTTTCTCGCACAGGCAGATATCGCCTCCATAACAGTCCATGTTTTTCCTGCGAATTCAGCATAACAAAAAAGCCCTGCCATTCTGTCTGCGAAGATCGACAAAAGGCAGGACTATACGTGCTAAAGTGAAAGCAGAAAAAACGGAGGTTGCGAAAATGAAAAGAGTATTTGCTGTATTATTGACTCTGGTTTTGCTGATGGGAATCGCTCTGGCAGAACGAATAACGGTGAGGACCGCGGTGGACAATGTATACTTACGCAATCAGAATGGCTCTATTATCACTTCAGTTCCACAGGGTGGAGTTGTGGAAATAGCAGGGTACAATGCATCACTGGATATGTTTTCTGCTTTTTATGCCGGTAAGACAGGATATATCAAGGGTACCGGATTGACTGTATCCCGCGATGAGTTAATGAAACTCTGCAGTCAGCAATCAACTGCATCTGCAGAAGTACTTCGGTCAACGACTCAGGCTGTGGAGGGCACTATGAGTTTTTCTGCCCTGACAGATGAACAGCTACGTCTGCTGTACCAGGGAATAATGGCAGAAGCTCAAATTCGTGGTATCAGCCTGACGGAGACCAGGGCAGCAATTTCTACTGAGCCAGTGACATTACCTGCAGGAAAGTATATTGTGGGATCTGATATCACGCCGGGTAAATACCTGATTACCTGTCTGGGCACAAGCACAGACAATCTTTCACAGGAATTTGGTTCGTTAGGTTCAATGTTGGACGGACTAAGCGGAAATGGTGACAGTACATATTCCAGCCTGTATTCTTCGTTGGGATCTATGTTTTCTTCGCTTGACAACGGTGCGAAAGTTGAGATTATCGGCGATTTCGGAGCTGTGATCAAATCGGTCCAGTTGAAAAAAGGAGAATCTGCTACACTGACGCTGGAAGGAAAGGTAGCGTTGCAGATCTCCGATGGTACATGTCGGCTGGAAAGAAAATAAATGCAAATTAGACAGCAGAGGAGCAGATCCTCTGCTTTTTTGTGGGATTTTTCGGGCATTGCCCGCTTTGGTGACATCTGCTATAATTTATTGCATCAGTGAAAGGGGACAGATACAGATGAAACTGCTGCAGAAAATCATCCTTAATGATGGCGAAATCATGCAGATGCCTCTTGATACAGTGATAAAGGAAGAGGACCCTCGCCGACTTGGGCGTGGAACAGACCGTATTGAAATCCTAGGCCGTGTAAAACAAAATGTGCTGGGCTTTGGCGGCGCATTTACCGAAAGTGCAGCATTGAATTATGCATTGTTAGCACCCAAAGAAAAAAAGAAGGCAATGGAGTATCTCTTTGGAGAAAGCGGCTTGCATTACAATTTCTGCCGCGTATGCATCGGCGCTTCCGATTTTGCACGGGATTCCTATCACTATATAGCAGATGGTGATGCAGAACTGGTTACTTTCAATATAAGCCGCGATCGTGAAACAGTAATTCCAATGATTCGCGATGCACAGGCATATAGTGAACAGCCTCTGTTTTTGTTGGCTTCACCCTGGACACCACCGGCATGGATGAAAGAAGGCGGGCTGCCGAACAAAGGGCGTTTATTACCGCAGTACTATCGTACATGGGCACGATATTTTTGTAGATTTATTGAGGAATATGAAAAAGAAGGCGTGCTTATTTCTGCTGTAACACCACAGAACGAGCCTGGTGCACATCGCTGGGAGGGCTGTGAATATACACAGGAGGAGCTGACTGCCTTTATAGAAGTGCTTGCGGAAGAGCTGAGCCACTATCCACGGCGAATCGAAATCCTTTGCTGGGATTTCAACCGCGGGGGGATGTTTGAACATGCTGCGTCTGTATATAACGCACTGGGCGAACGTGTCTGGGGCGCAGCGTTCCACTGGTATAACGGCGTGCATGAAGGCGAATTACAAGCACTGCATGATGCCTGGCCGCAGAAAGTTCTGGTGGAAAGTGAATTCTGTCATGGGCTTTCTGCACGTATGTATGGCAAGTACCGTACAGAGGTTCTGGATGTTTTGAACAACTGGACAAACGCGGTTTGCGAATGGAACATACTGCTGGATACTGAGGGTGGCCCATATCACAACCGTGATATTGGCTGTAATTCGCCATTGTACCGCAATGGCGATCAGGTGTTTTGCCGCGGAGTGTATCATCAGATGTATATGTTTGCGCACTATATCCGACCTGGAGCATGCGTTTTGTTTTCTTCTTCGGCTTATCGCAGCGTGCGTACATTGGCAGTACGTAATCCTGACGGTGAAGTGCTGTTCTATGCATACAATGATTCCCTACATGATGAAAACTGTACCATTACTTGGAATGAATACCGTATTCCTGTGTCTGTTCCCCGCGGAGCATTACTGCTTTGGATAATGAAAGAATAAGTCTGTGTTGCTGCAGCCGAATGCTGACGGAAAACGAGAGACTGTCTCTTATGATCTTTATAGATCTTGAAACAGTCTCTTATTTTTTGCTTGCTTTGTCAGGCTTTGACAGTGACCAGCCCGTTTGCGGTCAGATGCAATATACGCCCAGGCCAATCCTGTATCATGATTCTATCATGTGTTACACAGAGAACAGCTCCGGGAAATGTACAGATCACATCTCGCATGACAGGTGCGGACAGCGGTGACAGGTTTCTGGTGGGCTCATCCATGATCAGTACTGAAGGATGGGCAAGAATCAGCTTAAGTAGCAGCACCTTGGCCTTCTGTCCACCGGATAAGGAACGGATTGGATGTTCAAGCTCATCCCTGGAAAGCTTCATGGCAACTAATGTGGTGCGAATGAAAGTAAGCTGTTCCTTACTGCCGTCGGTATGAAGGTATTCTACTGGTGAACAGTTAAAATCGAGACCGTCCTCATAGTGCTGGGGCATTATGCCTACAGACAGACCGGGATCTTCAGCTAACTTTTTTTCGATCAAACGAAGGAGAGTAGTTTTACCACAGCCATTGCTCCCGGTGATCAAGACTTTTTCAGATCCGCGTATCTGCAGATTGATTTCTGAAGATATCACTTTGCCTTCCACTGCAAGACAATCAAGTGACAGATCAAGGACGTGCCTTCCATTGGGGACAGGTGTGATATCTGAGAATAAAGCATCCATGGAAAACTCTTCCCAGGGCCGTTCAACGGCATCGCTGCGTTCCCGTTCATAACGATGTTCAAGGCTTTTGACTGCTTTCATTTTTTTCTTCAGCAACCTTCCGCCGTGCGGGTCGGCGCGGGAAATAGTTGCCTGGGCATGTGCTACGGCATCCTCGATGCGACGAAGTTTCTCTTGATGGATGCGCTGTTCGCGCTGATCGTTTCTCCAAAGCTGACTCTGCTTGTCCAGCTGATTTCGCCGGTTCTGAACATAGGTCATATATGGTTCTTTGACCCATGTCCACCGTGGCTCAGAACGATTGTACAGGGATTCGAGATGAAGCACCTGTGTCGCTGTTCTTTTAAGCAGTTCTTCATCATGACTGACATAAAGCACTGGCAGCCCGCAGGACAGAAGCAGATGCTCCAATGCCAGGATCGCATCCAGATCAAGATCATTGCCAGGTTCATCAAGCAGGAGCATGGAGGGCTTTTCGCAAAGCAGGAGCATCAGTCTCAGACGGACTTTTTCGCCGCCTGAGAGCAGTTCAAAAGGCGTATCAGACCAGCATAAATCCTGCTGCATGGAAAGCTGACGGCAGATTTCAGCTAATTGGCCAGGATCTGCATCAATAAATGCGGGACTGGACATGCATAGTGTGCAAGCTGGGATGGGATTCCACTCTTCAGGCGCTTCTTGTGTAAGATATCCAATCCTTTCTCCGTTAGTGTGAATTTCACCGCTTATAGCAGCCCATGACTGGATTGATTCCGGGTGGACGATTGCCTTCAGCAGTGCAGACTTGCCATTGCCTTCTTCACCTATGACAGCCAGACGCTCTGTGCCCGAAAGCGTAAAGGATAGATTTCGGATCAGTGGGCGCAGATCTATATTGTGAAGAATCGATAAATTACGTATAGTTAGCATAATAACACCTCCTGTGAGGCGTCAAATCCGGAGACAAAATCAGCACGCAAAAAGGCCGGAAGCTGCGCTCCGGTATTTTGACGCCCGAAACAAACCGCATGTTTTGCGGCTTTTCAAGACATCAAAACCCGATTATTTGCGCATCTTCCCGCCCCTTTCATTCTAGTTAATCAAATCATATCATTACCATATATGAATTGTCAATTGCATTGCATGCGGGTCATTACTGAACTAGTGTTTTCAGATAACGGCATAAAGCATCGCGCCAATCGGGAAGCGGTGTAAAACCAAATTGACGGAGCTTGCTTTTGTCCAGTCGGCTGTTGAGTGGACGGCGGGCTCTGCTTTGGCCGTATTCTGCTGTGCTGACCGGCTGAACTGTTACTTCAATTCCGGCCTGACGGAAAATCTCGCAGGCAAAATCATACCAGCTGATATAACCACCTTCGTTACTGGCATTATAGACACCATATCGCTCACTTTCTATGAAATCGGCCAGCAAGCGCACCAGGTCTGTTGTGTAAGTGGGGGTACCGATCTGATCGTTGATTACCCGCAAGACATTGTGCGTTTCTGCAACGCGAAGCATTGTCTTGACAAAGTTGGCTCCGGGGCCAAAGACCCAGGAAATACGGACGATGAAATAATGTTCGAGAAGAGAACGTACCGCTTCTTCTCCTGCAAGTTTGCTTTGACCGTAGGTGTTCAATGGCGCAAAGTGCGTTTCGTCTGGCTGCCATGGCATTTCACCAGTGCCATCAAACACATAATCGGTGCTAAGATACAACATTTTGCAATTATGTTCTCGGCATGCAAGGGCAATATTGCGAGTCCCGTCTGCATTGACAGCAAAGACTTTATTTCGGTTTTCAGGGTCTTCTGCTGCATCTACTGCGGTCCATGCAGCACAGTGAATGACGGCATCTGGCTGCTCTGAAAGGAACAATCGCTGCACAGCATCCAAATCAGTGATATCCAGCGGAACGATGGGATGCGACTCGTCACCCGCTACCAGATCTGTGGCTACAACATTATGCCCGCGCGCTTTCAGAACAGGCAACATATCCTGTCCTACTTGACCGTGTGCACCAGTTACAAGGATTTTCATTTAACTAACCTCAATTCGGCAAAATGGATCGCAGTCCTAATGAGAAGTGAGTACTTATACTATATTATAACAGGAAATGAAACGTGTAACAATATGAATGAAAATACCCCTCTCCGGACGGAGAGGGGCAAGAGTTATTGTTATGAGTTGTGCTTATCAGAACGGCGATGGCGTGTTGTGCCATCTGATGTAGTCGGCTTCGGTACTTCTGCGGAAGAATGCGGCTGGGGCGGGGTAAAGACCGAAGTCTGTTGTGAAGCACTGACATTCTGGCGCGGATATTGCTGCGTGGGCTGTTGATAGTTCGCCCGTTGCTGCTGCTGCTGAGCCTGACGACGCTGGGCGGCACGCTGTGCAGCACGGCGCTGGTTTGCGCGATGAATGGAATAGCCATAAGCACCGCCGCCAATCGCGACTGCGGCAGCAGCCAGACCGATCCACAGCCAGCCGCTTCCGCCGCCTTTGGCATTGGGAACAGGAGTGGTAAAGTTGGTGAAGTCTGTCGTACTCACAGGTGCGGGAGAAACGGTCGGGGTGGCGGTAGGCGTTGTTGTTGGAACAGTCGTAGGAAGCAACTCTACATTGGGAGTGGGAGTAGCAATGATATTGCTGAAGGGCTCGTATGTGACATTGGTCAGAGCGGGATTCTTCCAGACACCTGAGTTGAAGTCTTCTACTGATGTAATGCCATTGCTGTTTTCAGCACTACTGTTGGAATTGCCCTCTGTAGCAGACTGTGTATATTCATCGCTGGTAAGGAACTGACTGAGCTCGCCTAGAGTCAGCACTTTGAAGTAATTGCTCATCACATAGCCTTCGGTACCGGCCTGATTGATATGATACCAGGTCTGCCCGTTGACTGTTTCGCTGCCAAGGACCAGCGCAAATGCATACTGTCCCATCATACGAATCTGTGTATATTGTGTGCCGGGGCCGCTGCGCAGACGAACGTTGTTCGTAGTCACATATCCATAACTGGACAGACTTTCCTGCGTGACAGGCGCGGCAGTGGCGGTGGCTGAGGGGGATGGAATGGGGGTGCGCAGGTTTTTGATAAATTCAGCCTGTTCTTCGGCACTCATTAGACGAAGCTGATCACCGCGGACATAACCGAACACTTTGCCAAACTGGACGATATGCCAGGGATAACTGGACCCATCCACATACTGCTGACCCATGACCCAGACGACCTCGCCTTCGCCGAGTACCATGGCGATTTCTGCCTTTTCATCTGCGTAATTGCGGATCATGACATTAGCACCGTTGGTAACGGCATATCCGGCATAGGGCTCAGGCTGAGCGGTGGGAGTCGGGGTTGGGGTGTGCGGCTGAAGTGCAGCCAAATAAGGTGCAGCTTCTTCAGCTGTGATATGGCGAAGTGCCTCATCTGGTACATAACCGCTTACTCCGCTGCCAAGCGCTTCAGCACTGCTCCAGGTGATACCGCTGACAAATGCCTGGCCATACACATACAGCAAGCTGTTCGCAGTTAGAACACGCAGAGTGGTATCGGTAGCGGTTACACCAGTGCGCAGGTCGATGCTGCGGGTGGTAAGGGCATATCCCGAATAAGGAGCAGGACTGTTTGTGGGCGTTGCTGTAGGTGTTGCTGTCGGTGCCGGGGTAGGACTGGGAGTCGGGGTCGGCGGGACTTCCGTGGGAATGGGGGTCCTGACCGGCATAGGTGTCGTCAGGGTTGTCTGATGGGCAGCGGATTGCTCACCTGTCATCATATCCAGGAAGGAAGCGATCATATAACCTTCCTTACCATTAATCATGACATGGTACCACTTTTCGTTGTTGACCGTTTGAGACTCGAAAATGAACGCATATGTTCCTTTGTTGTAGCGTCCAAGAGAAGAACTCTGCCTGTCAGCTGCCTTGCGCAGATTGACGCTGCTGGCATTCAGCTGTGCCCAACGGTCGATATATGCGCCGTCAGGGATAGGCGTTTCAGTGGCGTTGGGAGTTTGATTGGGCGACTCGGTATATCCGAACAACATACGTACTTCTTCTTCAGTGAGCAGACGTACACGTGTATCACGCACATAACCAGTCTGTTCGCTGAAGGTAGCGATATACCAGGTCTCATTCAGACTATTGACCACATATCCTTCGATATGTCCCAGCTCGTTCTGGCTGACGGTGCGGATAATGGTCTGCTCGGAGTCACTGCTTGGGAACGTGCGAAGCGTGATGTTGTCTGCTTTGGGCCAGCACCATGCATCCATATCATAGATCGGATAATCTACTGGTGCTACGGTCGGACGTTCAGTGGGCGCGAGTTCATATAGGAAGATGATGGTGTCAGGAACCAAGGTTCCGTCCTCATTAAGGAATACTGTGGCACTTTCGGGACCGGTCAGGTGGTAGCCTGGGGCCAGATCGGTAGGTGCAGCGGAGATGATATGTTCGCCTACGCCAACTGCGATGTGCTGCGTGGAAGCTACATCCAAGCCACCTTCTGTGCGGTAGTATACAGTTGCCTCGCGTGTCATGTCGCTGACGGAATAGAGGAACTGTACAGTAGCGGGATTGGCATTGCCGCTTGCGTCTACTGTGACGGTAACACTGGTAGGACCTGCAGGAGTGTATCCTTCAGGAACATAAGCAGTGTTTGCGGTTACCGTATTTTCGCCAGTGATGCATACTACTGTGTTGTCGGTATAGAAGGGTACATCGCTGGTGGTCGTCATATAAATGACAGAGACCAATACCGGTTGTGGTTCAGGCGTGGGCGTCGGGGGCGGCGGCGTGATCACTTCCTGCTTATACAAGAAGATAACCTCGGCAGGATCTGCACCGTTCTCATCTATGGTAACATATTTTGTAAGTTCGTCATCCAGAATATAGTCGGGCAACAGATCCTGAGGTGCCGGCTGAACTGGGTTAATACCAGGTACACAACGGCGTGTTTCACTGGAGGCAACGGCATCACCCGCGGCGTTACGGTAGTGGACTGCAATGTCCATCGGTGCGACTACAGAGAAGATCACACGTTCGGGATTGCATACACCGGATTCATCTACAACAACACGTATAATGTTTTCACTGTAGAGAGTGTATGCCGCGGGAAGCAGATCGTTGTCGTACTGTACGAAATTCTCACCGGTGCTGACTGCTGCTGCAGTTTCTGCGACTACAACGCCTGTGTGATCAATGTACTGTACAGGTACGCTGGTTTCTACAACAATAGGTGTGGGCGCAGGAGTAGGAGTAGGTGTTGCAGTTGGCGTCGCAGTAGGAACATCGGTCGGGGGAATAGTAGGCGTTTCGGTAGGAGCATCAGTCGGGGGCAGGGTCGGAGTCGCTGTCGGCTCTTCGGTTGCAATCGGAGTATAGATGAACTCAAACTCTTTCGGTGCGGGACCGTTGAAATCAACGAAGATACTCTTAGTAGCAAGGTCTACGGTATATCCGCTGATATCTGGTGCAGTGACAGTAGTCTCACCGGCGAAGCAGACTGCAGAAGAAGGAGGCAGGAGGTCCGTTCCATCGAAAGCATGGTAGTATACGGGGACGTTGTAAGCGCGTTTGTAATTGAAGGTGATTGCGTTGGGATGCGCACCGTCAGCATCTACCTGAACACTGACGGGGGCAGTACTTGCCGTCTCCAGTACATATCCATCCAGAACCGGAGCACTGATAAGGTTGCCGCCAGGTTGGCAAGTAACGGTATAGATGTTAAAGGTCACACCGAAGTCATCGACACACGAGACGGTCACGATGGTAGCATTAACCTGACGGATGTAGAAGAACTGGACATTTGTCATGGAAGCGCCGTCAGCGGTCACGATGATATCGTACTGGGTTGGATAATTGTAATTGATATCGTAACCATCAACGGGCTGCGCAGTGATCGCGGTGGTCCCTTCACCGCAGGTCTGCGAGTAAGAAGAAACGATGTTTCCTTTCTCATCTACACAGACGACGCTGATACTGACGGGATTGACCCGGCGTACATAATAGAACTGGATATCGCTTATGGATGCGCCGTCAGCAGTAACAGTGACATCATAGGAGGTCTGATGATTATAGTCGATACTATAATTGTCAATGGGGTTGGCATAGATTGTCGTGGTTCCTGCTCCGCAAGTCTGAGTGAAGTTGCCGATCACATTGCCGATTTCATCGATGCAGGTGATATTGATATTCACAGGATTAATCTGACGGATGTAATGGAACTGGATCTCACTTATGGATGCACCATCGGCGGTGATAGTGATATCATAGGCAGCCTGATAGTTGTTATCAATATCATAACCATCGATAGGCTGAGCGGTAATAGTAGTAGTCCCTGCTCCGCAGGTCTGGTTGTAACTGTCAATCTGCTTGCCAGTCTCGTCGATGCATACTACGTTGACGTTTATAGGATTTATTTGACGGGTGTAATGGAATTGAATCTCATTCGTAGATGCACCGTCTGCATTGACAATAACATCATAAGAGGTCTGATAGTTATAATCGATGTCATAACCGCTGATAGGCTGAGCTGCGATTGTAGTCGTGCCTGCGCCACAAGTCTGTGCGAAGTTATCTATCGTATTGCCATTTTCATCCATGCAGATGACATTGACGTTGACGGGATTGATTTGGCGGACATAGTGGAACTGGATGTCCATCATGGATGCGCCGTCTGCAGTGACAGTTACATCGTAGGATGCCTGATAGCTGCTGTCGATTTCATAGCCGGCAACAGGCTCGGCTGAGATCGTCGTGATACCAGCGCCGCATGTCCTGGTGAAACTATCAAATACGTTGCCGTTTTCGTCAATGCAGGAAATATTGATGGTAACGGGATTGATCTGACGGATGTAATGGAACTGGATCTCGTTCATTGATGCGCCGTCAGCAGTGACCGTAACATCATAGGAAGTCTGGAAATTATAGTCAATGTCATAACCATCAATGCTTTGAGCGGAAATGGCGGTGGAGCCGGCATTGCAGGTCTGTGTATAGCTGTCAATGATATTGCCGATTTCATCGATGCATATCACATTGACATTTGCAGGATTGATCTGACGAGTATAGTGGAACTGAATAGCGCTTATGGATGCTCCGTCGGCAGTGACCGTAACGTCATAGGAGGTCTGATAGTTATAGTCAATATCATAACCATCAATGATTTGAGCAGAGATCGTGGAGGTTCCAGCACCGCAGGTTTGGGCGAAGCTATCGATCAGATTGCCGTTCTCATCGACACAAGTGATGTCAATGTTGATAGAATTGATTTGGCGAATGTAATGGAACTGAACCTCGTTCATGGATGCACCATCCGCTGTGACGGTGACGTCATAAGATACCGGGTAATTGTAATCGAGGTCGTAACTATCGACGGGAAGAGCGGAGATCGTGGTAGTCCCGGCACTACAGGTTTGAGAATAAGAAGCGATGACGTTTCCAAGTTCATCCATACAAGCTACATTAACATCGACAGGATTAATCTGGCGGATGTAATGGAATTGGATTTCGCTCATGGACGCACCGTCGGCAGTGACCGTGACGTCATAGGAAGTCTGATAGTTGTAGTCGATATCATATCCATCGAGCGGCTGAGCCGCGATAGCTGTTGTACCTGCTGAACAGGCCTGTTCATAGTTGGAAATGATATTACCGATTTCATCGATACAGATGACACTGACGTCTACGGGATTAATCTGGCGGATGTAATGGAACTGGACCTCGGACATGGATGAGCCATCCGCGGTGACGATGATATCATAAGAGGTCTGGAAATTGTAATCGAAGTCATATCCATCGATCGGCTGGGCGGCGATTGCAGTTGTTCCTGCCGGGCAGGTCTGAGTAAAGCTGCTGATAATGTTCCCGTTTTCATCCAAGCAGACAATACTGACATCGACAGAATTGATTCGGCGGATGTAATAGAACTGGACTTCGTTCACAGATGAGCCATCCGCGGTGACGATGATATCATAAGAGGTCTGGTAATTATAATCGAGGTCATATCCATCGATTGGCTGGGCGGCGATTGTAGTGGTTCCTGCCGGGCAGGTCTGTGCAAAGCTGTCTATAATGTTGCCAATTTCATCGAAGCATGTTACGTTGACATTCACAGGATTGATCTGACGATTATAGTAAAACTGAATGTCTGTCATAGACGCGCCATCGGCGGTGACAGTGATATCATACTGGGTGGAGTAATTATAGTTGATATCATAGCCGTCAATTGGTTGGGCTGAAATGGTTGTCGTGCCGGCTGTGCAAGTCTGAGCATAAGAAGAAATAGTATTCTGGTTTTCATCCAGACAGACTATATTGACATTTACGGGATTGATCTGACGCGTATAGTGGAATTGAACTTCAGTCATGGACGCACCGTCAGCAGTGACGGTAACGTCATAAGAAGTTGGATAATTATAATCGAAATCATATCCGTCCATGTACTGGGCAGAGATTGTGGTTGTTCCCGC
>JAEEGF010797208.1_pt1 | contig 18853 bp, 19 predicted proteins | sample 9134171 | NCBI WGS metagenome assembly JAEEGF01 (sample SAMN16246542, study PRJNA631951) | gut metagenome | biome: gut microbiome; feature: rumen; material: AP-attached | host: Bos | place: Iran: Karaj | collected 2018-10
CTTCCAGAAGTTCATCATGGGTGAGGTGCGTTACAACTCGCTCGTGAAGACCTTCCCCGAGGAAGCCAAGGAACTGTTCGCCAAGACCGAGCAATTCGCCAAGCTCCGCTACGAAGGCTACAAGAAGCTGAGCGAAGGGAAATAATCTTCCTTGATTCAAATGAAAACAGCGCATCCAAGCGGATGCGCTGTTTTTTTGTTGTTTTCGCAAATGTCTAGAAACAAAAAAACGAGGATGACACATCATCCTCATTTATTAATTATCCGATTGTCTGTCCGATTATTCAGCCGGGGTCTCAGTAGGAGCCTCAGTGGCTTCAGCGGGAGCCTCGCTAGCGGCAGGCATTGTCGTCGTGGCTGCAGGAGTTTCCACAGTGGGAAGCGGAGCAATCACGTTCTCCAATTCGCTTTTGGGAGCGCCTTCTTTGGAGTTCTTGGGAAGTGTTATGCTCGAGATGAGGCAGAGCACCACCAAGATGCCGCCTATGGTCCAAGTGGCTTTTTCAAGGAAATCGGTCGTCTGACGAACGCCCATCATCTGATTGGCACCTCCAAAATTGGAGACCAAACCACCACCTTTTGAGTTCTGAACCAGAACGATCAGTCCTAATAACACACTGACAATCAAGATTAAAATTACTACTACTGTGTACATTTTTATAGATTTAATGATTAATTTTCTTGAGCCTTTCAATTTGGGCTGCAAAATAACGACTTTTTTCTGGATATTTCAAGCATAATTTTTCATAAATTGAAATAGCCTTCTCAATATACCCTTGTTTTTCGTATATTTTGCCCAAAGTTTCACTGACGATGTTCTCTTGATCGATGATACTGTTTTGTGCCACCGAGATGGGGTTGTAGAACTCGGCTTTGGGTCTGGAGATACTAGGATTTTCAAGTATAAATTTGTCAATCAGTTCTTTGCGTGATAGTTTCTTGGGCTTTGGCTGCTCGGTTTCCTTGCGTTGCTTCTCTGCTTCTATCTCTTTTAGGCGGTTGGCAATGATGGATTTCAGTTCGTCCAAAGATTTACGCTTTTCTTCGAGTAAAGCCATCTCTGCATAGAGCTCTTCATGACTTCCGCTTAGGTTGATTTCAGGTATGATGAATACTTTTTCGCGGATGATGTTGGAGCTTTGCTCTTCTTTCGCTTCAATGGATTCGGTGTCGGAGAGAACATTGTCGGTGGGAACAGACTCGTCAGGAAGTGTTGGCATTTCGGCCCCGCACTCTCTACGATGGCGGGCAATCAAAGTGAATAGGCGTAGCTTGTCGCGGTTTGGCATGATGGCCGCCGTGTGTCTCAGCTGACTCTCGTAGCGCTTGTCGTCGGTGTTCTGGTAGGCGACGGTCAACAAGGCCTGCCCGATGGCGAAATAAGGATAATTCGTCACCAGTTGCTCCGTTTCTTGCACGACACCGTCTTTCACTGTCTCTGGCCGCGTCATGTATCCTATGAGTTGCTTGCTGTCCATCTATTAAATAGTTAAGGTTCCTGAGCCTGTCGAAGGGCCGATTTTATTAATTTACCAGTTAACTAATGCCTTATTGAATATATCCTCTACCAATTGTTCAATGATTGTAGAGGTGAGTGATTCTTGCACCGAGTTCAAGTCCTGGTCGCTGGGGTAGTCTTCATATCGCGAAAAGGATTGCTCGAAGTCTTTGGTGTCGTCAATACGGTTGCTGAAACGCACTTGTACCGTGACGGTGAGTCGGTTCATGGCCGCGGTCTGTCCAGTAATGGCCACTGGAGAAGTCCTATAGTCAGTAATCTCACCCTCAAAGGCAATGTCGCCGCCAGTCTCCACCATATCCAAAGTGGTTTGGTTGGTCATGGCATCGCGCAAGGCGTTGGTGAAGTTGTTGCTCAGCATCGGATTGACGAGTTGGGCATGGTTGGGAAAGTAGTCCACCGAGACGGTCTTGGCCTCGGCGGGTATCGAAGCGCCCGAGAAGGAATAGATGCCACAACCTTGGCAAATGACTACCAAAGCCAACACCAAAACCGCTATTTTCGCCTTCATCCTCATAGGTTGATGCCGTATTCGTTGATTTTTCTATATAGAGTCCGTTCGCTGATGCCCAAGGCCTTGGCAGCGTCTTTGCGTTTGCCGCGATGGGCTTCCAACGCCTTGATGATCATCTCTTTCTCATGATGCTCGAGGGAGAGCGTTTCGGTTAAGTGGGCCGTTGAGCCTGTCGAAACGCCCCCGTATGTCTCTTCGGCAGGGACGAATTCGGCAAACTCTTGTTCGGTTGTTTCCGGCTCGGTTTGGCTGACGCGGGTCACGACGGTGTCACCAATTTGGGTCACGGGGGTAGCTTGCGCGTAGTTGGTCTCCATCGGATGTCCGCTGCTGATGTTGTTGACCTGGGCACGCAACTCTGCGATGTCTTTCTTCATGTCGAAGAGCACACGGTAGAGCAGGTCGCGCTCCGACATACCCTCGGGCGTGTCCTCACGCGGCAGCAGCACGGGCAGGTTGCTTTGTACCCTGACGGGCAGGTATTTGGCCAAGGTCTCCGCCGTGATGGTGCGTTCAGTCTCCATGATGGAGATCTGCTCTGTGACGTTCTTCAGCTGGCGTACGTTGCCGTCCCAGCGGTAGTTTTCCATCATCTTCATCGCATCGGGCGTCAGTGTGATGGCGGGGATGTGGTTGCGTTCGGCGAAATCGGAGGCAAATTTGCGGAACAAGAGCGGGATGTCGGCCTTCCTCTCGCGCAGGGCGGGGATATGGATGGGGATGGTGTTCAACCTATAATAAAGGTCCTCGCGGAAACGGCCTTTCTCGATGGCCAGGGGTAGGTCAACGTTGGTGGCGGCCACGATTCTGACATTGGTCTTCATTACCTTGGAGCTGCCCACGCGGATGAACTCGCCGTTTTCGAGCACACGCAGCAGTCTCGCTTGGGTGGAAAGGGGCAATTCGCCGACCTCGTCCAAGAAGAGCGTGCCTTTGTCGGCAATCTCGAAGTAACCTTTGCGCTCGCCTACAGCACCGGTGAATGCACCTTTCTCGTGGCCAAACAGCTCCGAGTCGATGGTGCCTTCGGGGATGGCACCGCAGTTCACGGCAAAGTATTGGCCGTGCTTGCGCGCGCTATTCTGGTGGATGATCTTCGGAAACACATCTTTACCCGTGCCGCTCTCGCCCGTGATGAGCACGGTGAGGTCGGTGGCGGCCACTTGTGCCGCAATGCCAATGGCGCGGTCCAGTTCAGGGTCGGTGCCGATGATGCCGAAGGTCCGTTTTATTGCTTGTACGTCCATAATATTCAGTTGTTCAGTTGTTTAGTTGTTCAGTTATTCAGTTGTTCAGTTGTTCGTTTTTTAACTGAACAACTGAACAACTCCCAACTGACAACTATCTCAAAACTCCTCCCAACTGCTGTTCAAACGCGCCTTGAATCTTGCCCATCGTCTTCTCAATCACCTTGTCGGTGAGGGTGGTGGTGGGCGACATCAGGACGAAGCTCATGGCGTATTGTTTCTTGCCTGCCGGGATCTTCTCGCCTTCATAGACGTCGAAGAGGCTCATGGATTGTAAGATCTTGTTCTCGGCGGCCATGGCGACTTTCTTGACTTCGTCGAAAGTGACGTTCTTGTCGAAAATCATGGCGAGGTCGCGGCGTACGGTGGGGAACTTCGACAGCGGCTCGAAGTGCACTTCCTTGGCCTTGGCCAGGCATTGCATCATCAGTGTCCAGTTGAAGGTGGCGTAGTAGACGTCTTTCTTCAGGTCGAAGTGCTTCAAGGTCTTTTTGCTGAGTTTGCCGAGGGTGACAATCTCCTTCCCGTCAACGCAATAGGTGGTCGCGTAGTCGAAATGCGGCAGGTTGGCTTCCTTGGCTTCCAAGGCCTTGAAGTCGAATTTGAAGTGGTTGAGCACGCCCATGACGTATTCCTTCAGGTCGAAGTAGTCGAGAGCCTTGCTCGGGGCGTTCCACAGCTCGGCTTGCTTGTTGCCGGTGAGGAAGAGGTCGAGGCAGGTGTGCTCGTTATAGGGCTTGAGCGGATTGGTCTCGTCGCCGACTTTCGATGCGTCGAAGAAGTAGACGCTTCCGAACTCGAAGAACTTCATGTCGCTGACCTTGCGGTTTTGGTTGAAGGCGATGCTCTCCAAGCCGCCCCACATCAGGGTCTGGCGCATCACGTTAAGGTCACTGCTGAGCGGGTTCAAAATCTTCACGTTCTGGGTTGGGTCGAAGGCGGGGAAGGCCTCGCTGTAGGCGGCCTTGGTGAGCGAGTTGTTCATGATCTCGTAGAAGCCATTGGCGACGAGCATGTCGCTGATCTTCTGCTGCATCTTGTCGGCGTCTGGTTTGGTGGCGCGACTGATGGAGGCATGGATGCGGCTCGGGATCTCGATGTTGTCGTAGCCGTAGATGCGGAGGATTTCTTCCACCACATCGGCGGGACGGGTCACGTCGACCTTGCTGGTATGCACGTCGACGACCACGTGCTTGTCGTCTTGTTCAACGACTTGACACTCAAGGCTCTTCAATATGTTGACGGCTTGGGTCGGGTCGATGACCTTGCCAGCCATTTTGTTCAGGTAGTCGAACTTCAGGTCCACACGGGCAGGGGCGAAGTCACCGTTTTTCACGTCCTTGATCTCGGAAGAAATGGTACCTCCGGCCAGCTCCTTAATTAATAATGCTGCGCGTTTCAGGGCGAAGAGGGTGATGTTGGGGTCGGCGCCACGCTCGTAGCGGAACGAGGCGTCGGTCTGCAATCCGTGGAACTTCGAGGTCTTGCGGATACTGGTGGGGTTGAAATAGGCACTTTCGAGGAAGACGTTGGTGGTCTCCATGGTTACGCCCGACTTCTGTCCGCCAAACACGCCGGCGATGCACATAGGCTCTTCGGCGTTGCAAATCATAAGGTTACGGCTGTTGAGCTTGCGTTCCACGCCGTCGAGGGTGACGAAAGGCGTGCCTTCGGGCAGGCATTTTACCACGACCTTCTTGCCCGTGATTTTGTCGGCGTCGAAGGCATGCATGGGCTGGCCGACTTCCATCAGCACGAAGTTGGTGATGTCAACGATGTTGTTGATGCTGCGGATGCCCACGGCGGCGAGGCGGTTCTTCAGCCAGGCCGGCGACTCGCCAACTTTCACGCCGGTGACGGTCACGCCAGAGTAGCGCGGGCATGCTTGTGTGTCTTCCACCACGACGTCGATGTCAAGGTTATGGTTCTCCACCTTGAAGTCGTCCACCGAGGGGCGGATGAGGTGGTATTTCGTGGTGTTCTCGCGCTGGTTGAGGGCGGCCACAAGGTCGCGGGCCGAGCCGATGTGCGAGGTGGCGTCGCTGCGGTTGGCGGTGAGGCCGATTTCAATCGTATAGTCCTCTTCCACAGGGAAATAGAAGGCGGCGGGTTTGCCCACTTCGTAGTTGTCGGGCAGCACCATGATGCCTTCGTGCGAGGTGCCGAGTTGCAGTTCGTCCTCGGCGCAGATCATGCCTTCCGAGACCTCGCCACGGATCTTGCCCTTCTTGATGGTGATGTGTTCATCGCCCATCCAGAGTTCGGTGTTGATGGTGGCCACGAGCACCTTTTGGCCTGCCGCCACATTGGGCGCGCCACATACGATGTGCAGCGGTTCCCCGCCGCCGATGTCGACGGTGGTGATGTGCAGGTGGTCGGAGTTGGGGTGGTCGATGCAGGTGAGCACCTTACCCACGACAACGCCTTTCAAGGCACCTTTCACCGACTCGAAACGCTCGAGGTCTTCCACTTCAAGGCCCGTTGAAGTCAGCAGTTCGCTGACTTTTTCCGCCGGATAATCGCAGTTGACATATTGTTTCAACCAGTTATAAGAGATCTTCATCTTCGTAAAATTTAATGAGCGGCAAAAATACGAAATTCTGACAAAATGTCACGAAATTATTTTTCGTGTTTGAAAAACTCCGTGAATAATATGATAGAAATTAGCGATTATGCCTACAAACGTCCTGATGATTGCGTGCTTGTAGTGTCTATCGGCTGTCTTAAAATCCAATATTTCAATAAATATTTCAATTAATACATTAAAAATATATTGTAAATCAATAATTATTTATAGTTTTGTAGCGTCATAATGCAAAACGAGGTGTAAAAGCCTATAAGACAAAATAAAATCAGTTAATTATCAATTAGTTAATCGAAAGGAATTACAAAAATGAAAAAGACAAAAATTATTACAGGAGTCTTGGCTCTCGCAGTGGTGGCAGTGGTTATTATCGCTTGCACAAAAGAAAAAGAAACGAAGGTTGCTCAAAATGGTATTGAAATGGCTACTATATCATAAGATGACGATATGAGTGCGTATTTGAAACAATTCAAAGAGAAAATGCAATCTGCCGAGAAAGGAGATGAAGTTCTCTCTTTGGAAGACGCCCGCTGGCACCTAGAAGCAGTGTTGAATTATACTTACGGCGATGCAGGACATCAGACTTCTGACATACAAGTCGACACGTTTTACTACAAATTGTATAATCAAAACGAAGAGATGACTCTCGCTCAACTCAATGAAATCTTTAATGAATTTTCAAATAGTGTAGAAGAAGTTTATGCTGAATGTACGTTACCAGATAAAAGCGTTCTTGCCATTCAAATAAAGTATGAGAAAGAAAAAAGAAACGATGATATAACCGTGCAAACCATTTTGATCACAAGAGGATTAACTCCGTATCCTGTTTTTCCTTGTTTTGATTCAACAGATTTTTGGGATGAATATTATGAAGAAGATGAGAATGGATACTATGCTGGTGGTAAATGCGGTCCATATGTTGGACAAGGTCTTGATAGTGGAGCTCCAAACGAATTGACAAAAAAACTTCTATTGAGACTAATTCCTAATGAATGCTATTATGGAACTGGTTATTTTACTAATTTTACTGACGATTTTAGGATAACAATGGATGGTGAACATGATCCCTTTTTGTATGATGAAAATAGTCCATGTGGATATAAATTATTCTATAATAATCGATATCCTTATGATATAAACGAATGTATCGATCCAACAGGCATGAATTATTATTTGAGCAAAGGTCCTGAATTGATCGAACATTTTGCGCCAGAAGGGAAAGTCATTGTTACAGCTAAATACTGTTGGTCTCAATTTGTAGGTTTTAATAGTGATAGGTCAAGAGCTTCGTTTCACTATATTCAGGCTGTTTATGCTGAGTTTAATTGCAACGATAGTGGTTCACTGGATTGATTTTAATCTTTGAAGTAAAAAAGAGAATAATGAGTAATAGAATGAGTAATAGAGTTAGCTTATTATTACCATGCTTATTCTGTGTCAGTTTAGTTATGGCCCAAGAGAAAGGCTTCCTCTTCACCTATGTAGATGCCAACCATTCATGGTTTGCAAGGGATGCAATGGAAACCGATGTAGGCAATATCATCATTGGTGCAAAAGACGATTGGGGAAATGAAGCTCGATTGTTGAAACTGTCACCTGATGGCAGACTTCTTACGGAATTACCTATCATTGCAAGAGACACCGCTGTGTTAATAAGCCGCCTGCTCTATATGCCTAATGAAAACTATGGTGATTATGTGGCGTTTTGCCCTTGTCATCCACTTGATGGGAGTAAGGCCGCGTTGTTGTTCATCCGTTTTGATAGCGATTTGAATGTTTTAATACGGAAGGTTGTTTCTTGCCCTTTTGTTGAATTTGGAGATCGTTTTTTTGATGGAAAGGTAGTGACCAAGGGAGATACAATTGTTGCGACTTTTACCATAGAACAAGAAATCGGGCCATGGGGACCTACATTTCTTACCCTTATTAATAAGGATGGCGATTTCATTTATTATCAAAGATGTGACCGCATTTCTACGGTGTGCAATTTGTTTTGTTATGATGACGATGGGATTCGAATTGGATTGTTCGGAAAATTGCCTGGCAATGAGCATCGCATGGGAATCCTGACTTTTGACGAAGCGTTATCACTGCTCAGTTGCGATACTTTGTCCCAATGGCAAGCTCCCGAAGGGAGCAATGGAGATTTTATCAATTATTCCATAGTTGATTTCATTAACAGCCAAACCTTGCCGCTTTTGGACGCAACAATTGTCGTTTCTGCAAAGCTTAGCGAAACCTTATGCCATCAGAATGGAGCTCCGTCCAACAATGACGATTGCTCGACAGTTTTGGCCAAGTTTAACACTAATGAGGATGTTCCTATTCGTTGGTTGATAACCGAGCACATGAACGACAGTATTGAAGAACCGGCTTTCTTTAGATCTGTTGATGTCAGACAGAATGATGATTCGGGTTGTGTGATTTTCCAAAGCGTCAATCTCAATATTCATCCTCAGATGGGGCCACTGCAACCTTATCCAACAGGCATTGTGGTCACCAAAACAGACCAAGATCTCAATGTCGAATGGAAAAAGCGCTTTTTGAGAGACAGAAATTATCAAGCCATGACCATTAATGCCACCGCTGATGGAGGCTGTCTAGTGGTTGGTTCCATTGGTGATCATCAAGCTCAAAGATTCGATGTGTTTGCTTTAAAAATCAATGCCGATGGCACCGTTGGGCTTGATGAAATCCAAGAAGAGAGCATGACGTTCGTTTATCCCAATCCTGCCAGGGAAGCCATTAACATCGGAGGGGTGGAAGCCGAAGAAACGGTGGTATACAATACCTTGGGTCAGCGCGTGATGAACTTCCGCGGCAACGAGGCGAATGTGGAGGCTTTGGCTGAAGGGGTTTATCTGTTGAGAGTAACTGACGGCAAAGGCCAGACTCATACAATACGAATTGTTGTAAACAAGTAAATATAAAACTAACAAACAAGAAAGGAAAACATTATGAACAAATTCAAAATCATGATGGGAGCCACGGCTCTCGCGGTGGCCGCTGTGGTCATCATTGCTTGTAACAAGGAAAAAACAGTACAACAGGAAACGCTTAATTCTCAACAGGAAACTGTGGATCCAAATGACCTCACTTTGGCAGATATTGTCGAGGTCATAAGTTGGGCGGATGGAAAAACCTTCTTCGAAAATCATCCCATAAAAGATTACACCACTGTGTGCGAAATGGTGCTGAACGGTTGTGGGTTTTCGGAAAGAGAAGCAGGACTCCCATTTGTTATTTCATGGGAATTGAGGTTGCTTAATGGAAACTGTAATCCCAATGCGCCTGGAGCATGCCTTGTCATTCGAAAGAAGAATAATTCTTCTGAACAAACCAATGCAATGGGATATTTTGAGTATGGCAAGTTGGTCATAGTTCCAGATTCAGAGGAGAATGGCTTTACTGCAGACGGTTATTTAGTAATAGGAGCACCTATTGAGATACAGAATGATTCCATTGTCATTCAAGAAGGAATCTATGAGGCCTATTTTGATGAAGAATTAGGCGCATACATAGCTGTGGCGGTAGATTATTATTGAACAATTTAAGGCTTTTACAAGAAGCAACTCTTAGGATGTCGGAATTTTTCGGCATCCTAAGTGAGTTTATATTTGACTAATCCCTATTTTTGCAACAATAATTTGTAGTACAAATGTAATAATTATGAAAGACAAAACCTTGAAAAACATTCGTTTATGCTGCTGTTTTGCTTTAGCCTTTTGCATTGTTTGGGCGGTATATATGTTGTATTATTTCTTCGCCGTTATTCTTGGCTGTAGTGCATCTGCATATTCCATTGATTGGTCGGTAAATACGACAATGAGAATTATCATCCTTGTTTGTTATTTTTTGGGAAACATTGTAATGGTTGTCTTGTGTATCAAGGCCATTCTCAATACTTTTAACGGGCTTCGCGAAAACACCGTGTTTCCAAAAAGCAATGTAAAACTGATGTTTTGGATGGCCTTGGCTGACTTTGTCTATCTTTTGGGCTTTGGGAATCTTTCTATTCTTTGGGATGAGAATACGATGTTTCAACTTCAATCTACCAATTTCGTATCTCCCTTCTTTTTGCTTTTTTTCGCCTTCATGTACAAAGTGGCCGCCGACGCGGTGGAGGAAAACAACCTAACCATTTGAGCCATGATAGTGATGAACTTAGACGTCATGTTGGCCAAACGCAAGATACGCTCCAACGAGCTGGCCGAGCGCATCGGCCTCACTCAAGCCAACCTCTCCATCCTCAAAACAGGTAAGGCCAAGGCCATCCGCCTCAATACCCTCAATGCCATCTGCCGCGAACTGCAATGTACACCAGGGGATATACTGGAGTATAGAGCTGATGAGGACAAATAATGTCTGAAAAACACGAATATAGAAATTCGTTTTTCAGCCAATTAATCTTTTTCCCGCCCTCTTTTGCCGTGGGTTCGGAAAAATCCCGTATATTTGCACCCAAATACATTGTGAAGAATGTCAGAAAACAACTATTCTAAAGACTACACCGACCTCCGCTTGATCCATACTTCCCGTTATGGAAACAGCCGCGTCTTTACCGCCAATTACAACGGTAAAAAAGTCGTTGTCAAGGCTTTGAAGAAAGAGTGTGCCGACGATGCGGCATGCAAAGCCTCATTGAAGCAGGAGTTTGAAACCACCTCGATGCTTGACAACAAATATATTCGCAAAGCCTTGGACTTCATCCAAATCGAAGGTATGGGCGATTGTATCATCTTCGAGTACGTCGACGGCAAATCGTTAGCTGAGCATGTCCGCGTGGGCACATTGTCGGAAAAACAGGTGAAGAGTGTCCTTGCTGAGGTTTGTGACGCCTTGTATTATCTCCATCGCAATGGTATCGTACATTGTAACCTCAACCCCGATAACATCGTGGTGACCGCTAACGACTACCGCGTGAAGCTCATCGACATTGGCGTGCCTGAGACGAAACAAGATGCTGACCGCGAACTGCTCATCAAGGAGATGGAGTTTGTGGCTCCCGAAATTATTAAAGGCGAGGACGTTGACTCTCGCGCCGACATTTATTCCATTGGCAAGATTATGGAATTTATCGGCGAGCGCAACATCTCCAAGCAATTTGGTGCTGTGGCTACCCATTGCACCCAGTTCTCAAGAGAGCAGCGTTTCGACACGATCAGCGACGTGCGTTCCGCCATCACCAAGGGCCATTCTTTCGTGAAAATCATCATCCTCGTTGTAGTGCTCGCCATCTTGGCTGGATTGGCCGTTATCTATGTGCCGAAAATTAAAGCCAACGTGGAGAAGGAACGCGCAGAAAGGATGGCCGTCGATTTCGGCCGTGAAGTGGAGAAGATACAAGGTCAACTGCCCGAGCTGTGCAGAAAATATGAATTGAAATCTCTCACAGAAGGCCTTGAGTTCGACTGGTCTGAAGATAGTTTGCAGACAGTGGAAGGTCTGATGCAATACCTCGCACTGGACGAATACAAGGATAAGGCCATGCGAGCTTTGCAACAACAACGTGAAGGCATTGCAAGTAGTCGTCAGGCTGACTTTGACCGACTGCTTTTGGACGAATTCAAGACCACAACCGACAGCATCGCCAACAAGATGCGCTCGGCCTTGGTGGAGCCCACGGATGAAATGCTTCTCAACGAGGCAAAAAAATGGTACGGGCAACACCAATGATTTTCTATCTCACTTGAAATAATCGGGGCAAATTGGAGTTATCCTTTTTATAAAATTACAACAAAGTGCATAGAAGAACCAACATAATTGTGATGATGGGCTGTGTGATGGCACTGCTGCTCTTGAGTGGTTGCTCGACCAAGAAAAACACGCTCACCCGACGCATGTACCATAATCTGACTAGCCATTACAACATCTATTTCAACGGAGAAGCGAGCGTCAAGGACGGGGAGAAACAACTTCGGACCCAAGTGAAAGACGACTATACCAAGGTGCTGCGTGTTTACAACTATGGCACGCAGCAAAACGGCATGGCAATGAACTCCACCATGGATCGCGCCTTGGAGAAGACCTCCATCTGCGTCCAGAAGCACTCCATGAACTTTGGCAGTCGCGAGCGTGTGAAATGGATAGATGATGCCTATCTCATTATGGGTAAGGCGCATTTCTTTAAGCATGATTACATCCCCGCCAAACGCACTTTCGATTATGTGGCTACCGAGTATAGCTATAACGACATAGCTTATGTGGCCAACATGTGGCTCATTAAGACCTATATCCAAACGGAAGAGTATCCCAAGGCCGTTGCCATGATTGAGCAACTGCAGGCTAAAACTGCTGGATTAAGCAAGCCACCAAAGGAACTGATGCGCAATTTCGATTTCACAATTGCCGACTATTTTATCGCTGTAAAGGACTATAACAACGCCGTCAGATACCTGAAAAACGGCATTTTGCTCAACAACGACCGTGACCTCCGTACACGTGCCATGTTTATCTTGGGCCAGATCTATATGCAACAAGGCGACTCTGAACGCGCTACGGCTCAGTTCAAGAAAGTCATCAAGCGCAATCCCGAATATGAGATGGTATTTGAGTCACGGATGAATATGGCCAAAGTGGGTACGGCCAACAATGCCGCTGAACTTTACAAGATGATGAACAAGATGCTCCGCGATTCGAACAACGAGGACTACCGCGACCGCATCTATTACGCCATGGCAGAACTTGCCCTTCGTGAAGGCGACGAAGCCAAGGCCATTGGCTACCTGCGCAAATCGGTGGCTGCCTATAAAGACAACCAAATCCAAAGGGCACAGTCTTCGTTGAAGGCGGCTACAATGCTCTTCGAAAAGAACCAATACGAATTGGCGCAAGCCTACTATGATACCGCCGTCACCAGCATGAACCGTGAGTATGAAGGCTACGACAGCATTATGAACATCTCCCAAACCCTCAACGAATTGGTGATGTATGCCACCGTGGTCCGCAATCAGGACAGCTTGATGCGTGTGGCAGCCATGGACTCGGTGTCGAGGAATAAACTTATTGACAGGATCATCGCCCAAGTCATCGAGCAGGAGGAAAAGGAAAAAGCTCAACGTGAGTATGAGGAGCAATTGGCCTTAATGGGTTCTGTTGTGGGCGGTGATGAACCCGTAAAGAAGGATCCAGCCGAAGCTACAAGCACAGCGGGTGGTTCATGGTATTTCTACAACCAGACCTCCGTTTCAAAGGGTATCACAGAATTCACCCGCAAATGGGGTATGCGTAAAAACGAAGACAACTGGCGTATCAGCGACCAAAGGAGTCTAGCTGCTGCCATGAAAGGTGAAAGCTCTGGAGATGAAGTGGCTGAAAAAGAGAAGCTTGAGCAAAAGGATGGAAAAACGGCTTCATTGACCAACCATGACAGAGGCTATTATCTCCAAGACCTGCCCTTTACTCCTGAACAAAAAGAGGTGGCAGACTCACTTATCGCCGATGGTCTCTATCATCTGGGTTTCCTTTATATGGACCGTTTGTCGGATCTGCCGCGTTCCATTGAGTCATACGAACAACTTGACACACGCTATCCGAACAACAAAAAGGAACTACCCACATGGTATGCATTATATAAGATGCACAAAGACCTCAACCACGAAGAAGAGTCTTTGACTTATAAAGGCAAGATATTTGACAAGTATCCCACTTCAAGTTATGCAGAGTTCATTAATGACCCGACCTATTTCGAAAAACTACAAGCCAAGGAGCGTGAAGCTTCCGATTTTTATAGCAAGACCTATGAGGCTTTTGAGGAGGGACAATATTTTCGAGTGAAGATGAACACAGAACGTGCCATGCAGCTTTATGAATCCGACACGGCATTCATGCCTCGTTTTGCCTTCCTTAATGCTGTCGCGGAAGGCCGTTTGGTTTCTGTCGACACCATGGCTTTCAGGTTGTACAACTTGGTGCGTACCTATCCGCGCAGCAGCATCACACCCTACGCCCGTCGTGTTTTGGAGAACGTCAATGAGGAATATCATTTGGGTTTGGTGTTGACCGAAATTGACAAAACCGAGGGCGGCGACAAACCTGAAGTAAAAAAGGAGGCCCTCTACACATACGAGCCCAACATTGAGCATTTTGTCATGATTGTGTGCGACTCCAAGACTGTCCGCATCGACCCGCTGATGGTGCGTATTAGCGATTTCAACAAGAAAGAGCATAGAACGCGCACTTTCAACGTCAAGAGCGTTGTGCTTGACGATGCGCGCACCCTCATTACCATCGGCAGTTTCGATGGTCAAGAGAAAGCTGTCGATTATGTCACATCAATGCAGATTTCTGACTATGTCTTTGGCGGCATCGACAAGGCGAAATACAAGATAACCCCCATTTCCCTTAAGAATTATCCTGTTTTCTATCAATCGAAGGACATGGAAGAATACAATGCGTTTTTAAAATCCAACAACAACAATAAATAATAAGAATTATGGCAATAATGGAATCTCAAGTCCGCAACCTTATCGGTAACGGCACCACTTTTAAAGGTGATATCGAATCGAATGGCGACATCCGCATTGATGGGCATTTGATCGGATCACTGAAATCAAATGGCAAGGTCGTAATCGGACAGACTGGTGTCATGGAAGGCGATCTCAACTGCAAACAAGCTGAAATATCAGGTGTTGTGAAGGGCAACATCACAACCGAAGAACTGACTGCCTTGAAATCGACCTCGAAAGTGGAAGTCGATCTGAACACCAAGCAACTGCTTATTGAAGTGGGTGCCCAGTTCACGGGCAAATGCGTCATGGGGCAGCAATCGACCGTGGCCATGCCTAAGCAAAAAATCGGTTGATAATGGATGAAAAGCTTAGGAAGCGTTTCGGTTACGAGGCCATCGAGCAATACGACACGGAACGGTTGGATCAGCTTCGGGAGCACTATACTGCCATTCTGAAGCTTTTGGGCGAAGACCCGCAACGCGAGGGCCTTCAGAAGACACCTTTGCGTGTGGCCAAATCAATGCAGTTCCTCACCCAAGGCTATGAACAGGATCCGATGGAGATACTCTTGTCGGCGAAATTCAAGGAAGACTACCGCCAGATGGTGATTGTGAAGGATATTGAAGTGTATTCCTTGTGTGAACATCATCTGATCCCGTTCATCGGCAAGGCGCATGTGGGTTATATTCCCAACGGTTACATCACAGGACTGAGCAAAATTGCCCGTGTGGTGGAAGCCTATTCGCGCCGCCTTCAGGTGCAGGAACGATTGACTACTCAAATCAAGAACGCCATCAACGAGGCCTTGCATCCTTTGGGCGTGGCCGTCGTCATTGAGGCACGACATTTGTGCATGTCAATGCGTGGCGTGCAGAAACAAGGAGCAGTAACCACAACGAGCGATTTCATCGGTGCTTTTGAGCGCGAATCAACCCGAGAGGAGTTCTTCCAACTGATAGGCTGTAACCTACACTAAATCTTTGAGTTTTGAATCTTGAATTTTAAATTTTAAATCACACAATGATCAAAGCATATGTTTTCCCCGGTCAAGGGGCCCAATTTGTGGGGATGGGCAAAGACTTGTACGACAAGTTCTCACAGGCCAAGACTATGTTCAAAAGAGCCAATAGCATCCTGAAGTTCAAGATCACGGATGTTATGTTTGAAGGCACCGATGAGGACTTGCGCCAGACTAAAGTAACCCAACCGGCCATTTTCCTGCATTCTGTCATCTTGGCTTCGCTGCTTGAAGAGTTTGATCCCACTATGGTGGCAGGCCATTCCTTAGGGGAGTTTTCGGCGCTTGTCGCCAACAAGGTGCTCGGTTTTGAAGACGGTCTGCGTTTGGTGAGCAAACGTGCTATGGCCATGCAGAAGGCTTGCGAGGCTCAGCCCGGCACGATGGCGGCTGTCATCGGAGCTGAGGATGCGCTCATCGAGAGTGTGTGTGCCTCTATTAAGGATGCTGTGGTGGTTCCCGCCAACTACAACTGTCCTGGCCAGTTGGTCATCTCCGGTTCGGTGGAAGGCGTTGCTGCTGCTTCCGAGAAGTTGAAAGAAGCAGGTGCCAAGCGTGTAGTACCGCTGAGTGTGGGTGGCGCATTCCACAGCCCGTTGATGGAACCTGCTCGCGTGGAGCTTGCCGAAGCCATCAAGGAAACCACGTTCAACCATGGCATCTGCCCGGTTTACCAGAACGTTACAGGCCAGTCGGTCAACGATCCCGAGATTATCAAGAAAAACCTCATTGCTCAGCTGACTTCGCCTGTCATGTGGACGCAAACCATGAGCAACATTCTTGCTACAGGCGTGCGTTCCGTTGTCGAGGTGGGTCCTGGCACAGTGTTGCAAGGCTTGTTCCGCAAAATGGACCGCAATCTGGAGCTGTCGAGTGCAACAGTGTAAGTTTAATGCAGAATGCTGAAATCGCAGATTCAGTGAGGCTAATGTGGAATGCTGGATGGATTGACATTCATCATTCAGTATTGACTTCGTCGAATACTTCGCATTTCAGCATTCATAATTAAATCAAGATGGAAAACAGAATCCGCCTTGTATGGGTCATCATCCTTCTCTTGTCGGGAATTCTTTTAGGCCTATATATTAATAAAGGTGTAAACAAACGCATGGTCAATGTCGAAGGTGGCAGCAAATTCGACGAGGTGATGTGGTATGTGGGTAATGACTATGTGGATGTGCCTAATGCCATTGAGTTGCAAGACGAGGCCATCTCCGCCCTGATGGAGAAGCTGGATCCGCATAGTGCCTTCATCTCTTTGGACGAGTTCAACGAAGTGAATGACCCGCTATTGGGTAGCTTCGACGGTATTGGGGTGCAGTTTCGCTTGGAAAAAGACACCATTGCTGTCGTCAATGTCATCAAAGGCGGCCCGTCTGAGAAAGTGGGCATTATGGCTGGTGACCGTATCATCTATGTTGATGACACCTTAGTGGCCAGTCAGAAGCTGAAGAATGAAGATGTGATGCGCAAGCTGAAAGGCCCGAAAAACACCAAAGTGCATGTGCGTGTATTGCGCTGTGGAGTAGAGGGTCTGCTTGATTACACCATTATTCGCGATGCAATCCCTACTTATAGCGTTGACATCGCTTACATGCTTGACAAAAACATTGGTTACCTGAAATTGAGCAAGTTCTCTGCCACTACGGTCGATGAGTTCAAGAAAGGGATCAAGAATTTGAAAGCTCAAGGTATGCAGCAACTTGTGTTTGACTTGCGTGGCAATACAGGTGGCTATCTCAGCGCTGCCGTCGACATCGCAGACGAGTTTCTGCCCAAGGGTAGCATGATTGTCTATACCGAAGGCCGCAATCGTCCTCGTCAGTATATGAAAGCCCGTCGACATGGGATGTTGGAGGACATGCCTGTGGCGGTGCTTATTGATGGAGAGTCGGCCAGCGCGAGCGAGATTGTGGCAGGAGCTTTGCAGGACAACGATAGAGGCACTATTATTGGCCGTCGTTCTTTTGGCAAGGGATTGGTGCAGGAACAGATTATGCTTAGTGACAACTCAGCCATCCGCCTCACAGTGGCGCGCTATTATACCCCTACGGGACGTTGCATCCAAAAACCTTATAGCGGCAATATAGAAGAGTATGTGCTTGAGTCGTTGGAACGTTATGAAAATGGAGAACTCTTCAACGAAGACAGCATTCATTTCGCTGATTCACTCAAGTACACCACGCCTATGGGCAAGACGGTTTACGGCGGTGGTGGCATCATGCCTGACATCTATGTGCCTTTGGTGAACGATAGCATGGAATATTATTTCAACCGCATTGTCAACAAAGGCTTGCTCTATCAATATGCTTTTGAATATACAGACAAGCATCGTAGACAACTGCAGCAATACAAAACTGTCAAGTCTTTCGATCATTCGTTTGCGGTGAGCAATGCTATGTTCGATGAATTGGTGAAGTTGGCCGAGGAGAAGGGCGTTAAGGGCACCGAAGAACAACATCAAGTGGCGCGCAGAGAGGCCAACACACTTTTAAAGGCTTATATCGCACGAAACCTCTTTGATGACGAGGGCTTCTATCCGATTTATGCACCGATGGACGAGGTGTTGCAAAGGGCAATGAAAGAGCTTAGAGGCGAATGATGGGATTCCCTTTGGGATTGGAGCTTCGTATCGCAGTAAAAAGCGGCGGCTGATGATGTTTACGTATAGTAAACGTGACAAGCCGCCGCTTGAAATATCCGACTTTTACTCCTTTTACGAAGGGAAACTCTAATGGCATTGAGCATTGGCAAATAAAAAACCCCGCTTAAGCGGGGTTTTTTATTTGTGGAGCATAACGGAGTCGAACCGATGACCTCTTGCATGCCATGCAAGCGCTCTAGCCAACTGAGCTAATGCCCCTCGTTTAGCTACGCTAAATCTTTCGATTTGCGGCTGCAAAAATACAGCTTTTTTCAATTCGCCAAACATTTTTTTCGATTTTTTTCGATTTTTTTTTCTTTAATCGTTATTTTTATATTGTGTTTTGCGTAGAGAAATCGATAAAAGATATATATGAATCAAGAGTAGCCCCCTTATGCCAAATAGGAAAAGGCATGGATTTGCCTTCTTTGTATAAGGAAATCTCACAAGGAGGAAATGCTCGCGATTTTCCTAGATATCTTGTTTTTTTATATTTAATTAATTAGTTGATTATTAGCAAAATAATAAGAATTCTCAAAAATAATCAACTTTTTTAGATTCCCAACTAAGGGTAAAACTTGATTTGTTAGTCTTATTGATGTCTAGACAACAAAACAAACGCGTTTACTATGCATTCGAATGTTCGTTATATGCTTAGGAAAAATGATGCCACCATGCCATTTGGCAGCGGTGCATTTCGCATTTATAACCAAGAAATCCTATTAATTCACTTATTTATTCACCAAATCAATTCATTATGAAAAAGAAAGTATTTTCTTTGATGATGATGCTCTTGCTGGCCTTTACAGGCATTGTGAGAGCAGATGAACTGACCGTAAATGATGGTACCGTTACCAACAGTTACGTGCCGGTTTAC
>JAEEGF012023410.1_pt1 | contig 18847 bp, 14 predicted proteins | sample 9134171 | NCBI WGS metagenome assembly JAEEGF01 (sample SAMN16246542, study PRJNA631951) | gut metagenome | biome: gut microbiome; feature: rumen; material: AP-attached | host: Bos | place: Iran: Karaj | collected 2018-10
CGCAGCGCATTCCGACCATTAACGGTGACGAAATCCAGATCAAGATTGCCGCTGGCACTCAGGCCGGTAGCGTTCTCCGTTTGCGCGATCAAGGTTTGTGGCCGCTCAAGAAACAGGGCGACCGCGGAAGCCTCTACGTACAAATCGGAGTCGATATTCCGAAGGACATCTCCCGCGAAGAGAAGGAGCTTTACCAGAAGCTCGCCGATCTCCGTCATGACAGGGAAACCGCTCAAGAAGAAAGTTTCCTTGAAAAGATGAAGAATCTTTTTAAGTGACGCGAAGCGTCATCCTGAGCCCATTCGGCAAGCTCAGGGTAAACTCCGGGCAAAGCACGTAGTCGAAGGATCTAAAATGCCCCCGACACTTAAATGTCGGGGGTGTTTTTTATTCAATATTCAGCTTATGGATTTCCTTATTTTATACCATAAAATATTCCTGCTTTCTCTTTAGTTCTATAATTGTACTGATAAGCCAAAATTTCTCCCTCTAAAGATGCATTTGGCATATTTTCGACTATTATTAAGAAATTCAAACTATCCGCATTATTGTTGTTAGGTTTGCAATAACCATAATCTATTGCATTTTTTTCCTTTATTTCTCCAAAAGATATTCTCGTAATCCACCATACAGCGTTATAGACATAAGCTCCATTATCAACAGGAGCGCCAAGAGGTCCTTTCTCATCAAAAGTCTCTAATATCTCTTTATAAACAAGAGAATCTAACATACATGGAACCGCTATATGACGCCTTTTGCCTTTTATATAGCAAGGCTCACAAGCGTGAATAGTATCTACCGGCTTTGGGGGTTCGCTAGTTGCACAACTTACAAGAAAAATTGTCGCAAATATCCAAATAGAAAATCGAAATAAAGAATTAATAGTCATCTCAAATGAATTCTGTTTTATTCCGTTTCCTGCTGGAGTTGCGGGATTATTTTATCGGACCATTCCTCGAAATCGCCGGCTTCGATGTGGTCTCGGGCCTGCTGCATCAAATGCAGGTAGAAATGCAGGTTGTGAAGCGTTGAAAGCGTCCAACCGAGGGGTTCCTTGGTCTTGAACAGGTGGCGCACGTAGGCGCGCGTGTAGTTCCGGCAGCAATGGCAGTCACATTCCGGGTCGAGCGGGCGGTCGTCATCGGCAAATTTGGCGTTCTTGTAGCGGAGCACTCCCCTGCTGGTATACACGAGGCCATCCTGCGCGTTCTTGGCGGGCAGAATGCAGTCGAACATGTCGACCCCGCGCTTGATAAGTTCTAGCAGATTCCAGGGAGTGCCCACCCCCATCACGTAACGGGCGCGGTCGGCAGGCAACGAATTCGTGCAGAAATCTGCGATTTCGTACATGGTTTCAACGGGTTCGCCTACGGAGAGGCCGCCCATCGCGTAGCCGTCGGGAGCGATTTCCATGAGGGCATCGATGGACTTTTGCCGGAGTTCCTTGTGCATGCCGCCCTGCACAATTCCGAAGAAATACTGCGGGTAATCGTGGACAGGTGGGTTTTCGCGTAGCCAATTCACCGCACGGCGGGTCCATTTGAGCGTGTAGTCGAGCGATTGAGACGCCTCTTCGACGGTGCTCGGGTAAGGCGTGCATTCGTCAAAGGCCATGATGATATCGGCCCCGATTTCGCGCTGGGCCTTCATCACCGATTCCGGAGTGAACATGTGGCGCGAGCCGTCCAGATGGCTATGGAATTCCACGCCCTCTTCGGTAATGTGGCGCAGGTCCTTGAGACTCCAGACCTGGAATCCGCCGCTGTCCGTGAGCATCGGGCCGTTCCAGCCCATGAACTTCTGCACGCCGCCCATCTTGGCCACGAGTTCCGTGCCCGGGCGTAGGTACAGGTGGTACGTGTTCGCGAGAATAATCTGCGCTTGCATTTCGCGCAGGTCCCGCGACGAAAGCCCCTTCACGCTCGCAAGAGTGCCCACCGGCATAAAAATCGGTGTTTCCACGACGCCATGCGCCGTGTGGAGCCGACCGCGGCGGGCCTTGCTCTTGTCGCTTGTCTTAATGAGTTCGAAGGGATTCTGGTTCAATGATATACCTTTTTCAATGAATCTAGAAATTCATCGCATTATCCGTTACTTTATAAACTACAAATTTTTACATATTATGTAGCGATTTTTTTAACACGATAAACAATCCTAAATATGGTTCTTTGGCGTCGGCCTCGTACCGGCATTTTACTATAATTAAAGCATATAATTCACAAAGAGGTTTTTATGTCCCGCTTACGCGTATTGGTCCTGATGGGTGGCCCGTCCACCGAGCACGATGTTTCCGTAGTGAGTGGCACCGGTGTTGTCCGCGCCATGAACCCGGAACGCTACAATATCCACCCCGTTTTGATTGACAAGGACGGCACTTGGCACTGGTCCGCCCGCGAACTTTCCCCGTACCAGAAGGACAACTTCTCGGTCAACTACTTCCGTAGCCTCGAAGGCTCCGCGGCATGCACCAAGAAGTCCCCTGCCCTCTCCGAACTCCCGGCTGCCGACATCGCATTTTTGGCACTGCACGGCAAGTGGGGCGAAGATGGTCACATCCAGGCGATGCTCGAGAACTGGGGCATCCCGTACACGGGTTGCGGCCTGCTTGCCTCGGCACTTGCGATGGACAAGATCAAGTCCAAGGAAATCTACCGCGCGAACGGCATCCCGACTCCGCCGTACCGCGTCATCTGGAAGCACGACTTTACGGGCGATACGCTCGTGAGCGTCGCCGACGAACTCGGGTTCCCGCTTGTCATCAAGGACCCGCTGGGAGGTTCTTCCATCGGCATTGGCATCGCCAAGAATCTCGACGAAGCCGGAAAGATTGCGCAGGACTTGTTCAAGGATTCCAACCGCCTGCTGTGCGAGAAGTTTATTGCCGGCGGCGAAGCGAGCTGCGGCTACATCGAAGGCGAAAAACCGCTCCCGCCCACCGAGATGCGCATGACGACCCGTGAATACTTCGACTTCGAGGCGAAGTACAACGGCGAATGTCAGGAAGTGACTCCCGCGGAATTCCCTGCCGAACTGACAGCCCGCATCCAGGAACTCGCCAAGAACGCACACTTCGCGCTCGGCGGTGCAGGCTACAGCCGCACGGACGTGCGCATCGCGAAGGATGGCCAGATTTACGCCATCGAGACGAACACGCTCCCGGGCATGACTCCCACGTCGATTCTCCCGGCTCAGGCGGCCTGCAACGGCATTACCTACAGCCAGCTCATTGACATGATTATCGACAAGAGCCTCACGATTAAGAGATGACTATTGACTTATACGTAGATACTTCCCGGAAGGGCATTTCGATGGCGGTTGCTACCGGCGGCCAGCCTGTGAATGCGCGAACTACGGATGCAAGCGCTCGCGTTTACGAGGAAATCGTGAACACGGAAGCCCGCGGGGAAATTCTCGGGGAATCGCTCGACACGCTGCTCACGCGCGTGGGCGCGACTCTCGATGACGTGAAGCGCGTGATGGTGACGCTCGGGCCCGGCTCTTTCAGCGGGCTCAGGACCGGAGTGGCATTCTGCCAGGGGCTTTGCTTCAGCGGGAAGCGCGAACTCTACGGCGTTACCACATTGCAGGCGCTCGCATGCTTTGCGCAGGATGCCGCGGACAATAAGCCTGCGTGTACCGATGCCGCGGACATTAAGCCTGCTGGTACTGTCGCGGGCAAGGAATGCGCCGAGACTGCGGTCGTTATCCGCGCGCGCACCGGGTTCTGGTACCTGAGGCTGAACGGCGAGGAATTCTTCATCGAGACGCCCGAGGTTATCGAGCGACTCAAGAATGCGAAAGTTAAGGCGATTGTCGCGGACGCCCCCGCACAGGAAGACGAAGCGCTCAAGGCCGCCTTTGCAGAGATTGGCGCAAGTGTTTCGCTCGATACGGGCAAGCCGCTCGACATGTGGGCCCCGCTGTTCAGTACCGTAAAGCCGTCGCTCATTCAGGAAGCGAACTACATTCAGCCGTCCTATTTTGAAAAGTTGAAATCGTAGCCCGCGGGCTTGCGGAAGGTTTGCCGATGCCCGTTCGCGAAATGAAAATAGATGACTTGCCGCAGGTCCTTCAAATCCAGAAGGCGCTTGCCTTCCAGGACTGGAACGAGCGGCAGTTTATTGCAGAAATCACGGCGGACTATGCCCTGTGCGTCGTTTACGAGGAAGCGCAGTTTAACACCAACGAAGATCCCCGTGATTCTATCGGGGCTTCGCCCCTCCAGAATGACAGCAAGGATATATTGGGTTATGCCGTCTTCCACTTGATGGGCCCGGACAGCGAACTTCTGAGCATCGCCGCAAATGCATCGCACCAGCGCGCAGGAATCGGCACTGCGCTATTGAACGCGGGCCTTGCACATCTCGATTTCGCAAAAGGCGATAAAATGTTCCTCGAGGTTCGCGAAGGCAATACAAAAGCCCGCCGTTTTTACGAGAAGCATGGTTTCGAGCCATACGCAGAACGCAAGAAGTACTATGCCGACGGTGAAAACGCAATACTTTATCAGAAATCAAAATAAAGGATGTACTCGTGACTAAGATTCTGATGCAGGACAAGAATACGCGCAAGAGGAGCCGCAAGGTTCTGGGTGCGATTATAGTCGTGGTATTTTGCTTGTTGGCCGCCATCTATGTCGTTGTGGAAAAGAGCGGCAAGTGGCTCGTGGTCAATGACGAGTTCGAACACGCCACCTGGGCAGTGATTCTTGACGGGCAATCCGCGAACATGGAAAGGAATGACTACGTGGCAGACCTGAAGGCTCAAGGGAAAGTCGATTCCGTGCTTATCCTCGGGCGGCGCGTCTACCGCGACAAGAGCAACGTGGACTTTTACGCCGAAGACTTCATGCGCCTCGGCAAGTTCAACCCCGCCACTATTTTCCTTGTCCGGCACGACGACCCTTCCACGCTGAGCGAGGCGTGCACGATTATTCCCTGGCTCAAGAAACACAAGGCGGATACGGTCCTTCTGGTTACGGCGGCTCCGGCCACCCGCAGGGCGAAGCGCATTTTTGAGACGCTTTCGGGTGATAGCCCCGTGTACGTTACCGCAGATATTGGTTACAAGCAGCAGTATATCGCCGATGCCTGGATTTTCAACCGCGAGTCACGCAAGAGCTGGCTGCGGGAATGGTTCGCCTATGCGCATTCGTTCTTTGACCTGGCAGGTGCATCGACCTTCACGGAAAGCGATTCTACGTATTTCTCGAAGATTCGTTCCATCGCCGAAGAGGAGAAGGATGAACCCGTCATTGACCTCTTTAACCTGCAAAAGAGCGAGGAAAAACCTGAAAAGGAACTCCCCCGCGACACGGTTGCGGCTCCGGCCCCTGCGGGCGATTCCGCCCAGGCTACTTCTAGTTCCCAGGCAAGCACGAACAACTTAAAATAACTTTTTTAAATTGGTTATTATGAAAAAGGCACTCAAGATAACAGGCATCGTAATTGCGGCTCTACTCATTCTCGTGATTGCCGCGCTCAAGTTCGCTCCTGGAATTGTAAGGGGCTATATCGTCAACAACTCCGAGGAACTCATCGGGCGCAAGGTCGCTATCGAGAGCATCTCGCTTGATCCGTTCTCGTTTACGCTGAGCATCGACAGCCTTGCTGTGTTCGAGAAGGATGGCGAGACGCCGTTCGTGTCGTTCGAGAAGTTCCGCGTAAATGTGGACCCGTTCGATATGCTTACGGGTACGGCCTCGGTGAGCGAAATCTACCTGAAGGGCCTGTATGCGCGAGTGCTCCAGCACGAGGACCGTTTCAACTTTACCGACATCATTGAGTTCCTTGCGAAGGGCGATTCTACGGCGCTCGATTCCACTGCTGGTGTGGCTGTGGCCGATTCCGCTACCGCGAAGGCCGATACGGCAAGCGTGGATTCTGCGGGCATGGTGAATGCGGCCGAGATTGCGGAAGGCCTCCCCTTCAACATTTCCGTAAAGAACATCGTGTTCGAGAAGGGCAACATCATTTACCAGGATACGAAGGTCGGTTCCAAGATTCATCTGCAGGACTTCTCGCTCAATATCCCTGCGGTGTACCTGAGCAACAAGCAGACCGACGTGGGTTTAAGCCTCAAGTTTGCCGACGGTGGTGACCTGAACGTGAAGGTAGAAGCGAACGCGGCGACAAACGACTTCAAGCTAGACGTGAACCTCAAGGACTTCGCGCTCGCCTGCGGAAAACCGTACCTGAACGACTTTATTAACTACAAGGACTTTGCCGGTACGCTCTCGGTTGCCGTGAACATGGCGGGCAACCTGAACGACATTCTCTCTTCGGATATCAAGGGCACCGTTTCGCTCGATGGCGTCGTGCTTACCGAAACGAGCGGGCGTACGCTCGGCGTGAACCACGTGGGCGTGGGTATTGGCAAGGCGAACATCAACGAGAACAACTACGTGGTGGATTCTGTGGTGGTAGACGGTGCCTTTGCGCACCTTGACCTGTACAAGAACGGGAAGACGAATATCGACGTGCTGTTGAAGAAGGGATCCGCCGATGAGCCGGATAGCGCGCAGCTTGCGGCCGACCAGCAACTGGTGCTTGGCGATGCGCCCGATTCTACTGCAGCCCCCGAGGTGAAGGAAGAACCCGCACCGGCCGAAAAGTCCAAGCCGCTCAAGGCAAAGATCAACAAGCTTCTTTTGCAGAACACGAAGGTGAGTGCGACCGACCATTCCATCACCAAGCCGTTTAACTACACGGTGAGCGGAATTACGGTGCTCGGCTCGAACATCAACTACGATACACCCTGTTCCATCAACGTGAAGGCGGCATTCCCCGACGGCGGAAGCCTGAACGTGAAATACAAGGGAGCGCTCAGCAATATTGGCACGATGGATGCCTACGTGAGCGTGAAGAACCTCGCCCTGAAGCACTTCAGCAACTACAGCCACCACTACACGGGCTACCCGCTTAGCGCCGGCACGCTTGCCTTTGCGAGCGAGAACAAGATAAAGAATTTTGAACTCGACAGCAAGAACACCATCGACATATACAACATCGATGTTGCGGACAAGGACCCGAATTCGAACCCGGAATTGATGGTGCCCATGAAGGTGGGCCTGTACATCTTGAAGGACAAGGACGACAAGATTCAGTTCGATATTCCCGTGCACGGCAACCTGAAGGACCCGCAGTTCTCCGTGGGCAAGATTATCTGGAAGACGGTGATGAACCTGCTTATCAAGGTGGCCCTCTCCCCGCTCAAGATTGTGGGTAACCTCGCCTCTACCGGCGCGGGTGCCATCGGGCTTGACCTGGGCAAGAACGACGAAATCATCATCGACGCGACGGCCAAGACATTCACGAGCGAGCAGTACGCGAAGGCGTCCAAGATGACGGAAGCGCTCTCGAAGGACAAGAACCTGAAGCTCGTGTTTACGCAGTTCTACAACGTCCGCAAGACTACGGAAGCCTACCGTACCGTAAAGCTCAAGACGGAATACTACAAGAAGACGCACGGCAAGGAGAATCTGACCGAACTCGACGAGCGGGCTATTGCCGAAATGAGCGACAGCGACGAGGGCTTTGTTGCCTACGTGAAGGAAAACGGCGACAAGCTCGATGTGAAGGCGCTCCGCAAGGAACTTTCCACCCTCGCCGAGGGCAGGAACCAGGACTTGCTGAAGGTCCTCTCGCAGCAGAGCGGCGTGACCAAGAAGAACATCAAGGTCATTACTGCCCCGGCGAACCAGCTTTCGAGCCATCGCGGGAAGGCGATGTACAAGGTTACCGTCGACGTGCAGTAATTTTACAAACCTCATTTTTTCTACATTTACCCGCGCTATGAGTGAAGAATTGTGCGCGAACCTCTCCAGCAAGGTTCAAGAGATTGCAAAGGCCCCCAAGTACCGCGGGGCAATTTTCCAGATTGAAGCCGACGAGAAGGGGCTTGCCCTTGTTGACGCGAAGGAATCGAGCCTGAAGGTCTACCTGATGGTTGACCCCGAATGCGACAAGATTCTGGAAACGCGCTTCTTCACATACGGCGGCCCCATATTTACCGCCCTCGCCGATACCTTCTGCAAGAAAATCCAGATGATGACTATCGAGGAAGCGTGCGCGATTACTGCAGAGAGCCTGGAACAAGAACTCCGCGATAACCCCGACTCCCCCGCCATTCCGGCAAATGCGCCCGAGATTGGCCAGATGAACACGCTCATCAAGAAGGTCCTGGAAGCCTACCCCGAAAAGAAGGCGACCGCCATCTTGGTGCGCGAGAAGATGGAGCGTATCAAGTACCGCACGCAGACCGCCGAAGGCCGCGCCGAAGCCGACGCCGAATGGAATGCGCTCGCGAAGCACGAGAAAATCGAGAAGATCGAGGCCTGGCTGCACCAGTCCGTGCGCGGCATGCTGCAGGGCGACGGCGGAGACGTGGAAATTCTCGACCTCACGGAAGACAACCGCCTCAAGATTCGTTACCAAGGGGCGTGTGCAGGCTGCGGTTCTGCAATGGGTGGCACGCTGTTCTACATCGAAGACGAACTCAAGAACAACGTGTACTACAACCTGATTGTGGAACCCGAGGACCCGCTCGACAACATTCAGCCGAACCCGAACCTCCCCGGCCTCGACGACAACAATCCGCCTGCAAGCCTTTTCTAGCCTAAATCGTGTAAAATTATATTATCCAAAGCGGCCAAAAACCGCGTTTTTTGCGTGTTTTACAAATATTACATGCGTTTTTACCATATAAAGTTATTTTTAGGCCGGGATGGTGTAAACCAAAAAATCAGAGGATGTCAAATGAAAAAGATTCTTGCAATTCTCGGCATGGCTGCAGTATCTGCCATGGCCATCAGTGCAAGCCGTGTTGGCCCTGTCAGCACGTACGGTGAACTCAAGGCTAACGGCGGTAAGCTCTCCGGCACTTGCCCGCAATACCAGAATTCTGCCGTGCAGGTGAAGGGCATGAGCCTTTTCTGGAGCTCGGGTGCCGATAGTTCCACGGTGTTCTATTCTGAAAAGGCCGTCAACGCGATGGTGAAGCAGATGAACATCGAAGTCATCCGTTTTGCTATGGGTGTCACCAAGGAAAAATTCGAGGACCAGGGTCGCGGATACCTGAGCAGTGAACAGGGAGCTATCTTGCAAAAGGGCTACCTCAAGAACGTGGTAAACGCAGCCATCGACAACGACATCTACGTGATTATCGACTGGCACATCGAAAGTGCTAATGGCAATACCAGCGAAGCCGCCAAGTTTTTCGAATATGCCGCTAAGGAATATGGTTCCTACAACAACGTGATTTTCGAAGTGTGGAACGAACCTACCGGAGCAAGCATGAGCACGGTTGCTTCTCATGCCAACACCGTGATTGCCGCCATCCGTAAATATTCCGATAACCTCGTGCTCGTGGGTAGCCCGGACTGGTCAAGCCATCCGGAACAGTGCGCTACAGCCGGCATTCAGGACTCCAAGAAGAATTTTGGTTGCACGCTCCACTTCTACGCTGCAACGCACCAGAAGGGTAACGGCGGTTACAATGATCGTGCCGCTCAGGCTATGTCTAATGGCGTCCCCGTTTTCGCTTCTGAATGGGGAACCGTTTCTGCCGACGGTAACGGCTCTCCGAACCAGAGTGCCAGTCAGGATTGGATTACCTGGATGAACGAGAACCATGTTTCCTGGGCCAACTGGTCTGCTTCTGCTATCAATGAAAAATCAGCTGCATTCCAGAACCTCGCTATCGACAACGGCCTTACCTTTACGAATTCCGGCAACATGGTCAAGGGCTGGATGAACGGTGCGAGTGGTTACAAGGATTGCGGTCTCCAGAATGGTAACGGCAGCGAAAGCAGCGGTTTTTCGACCGGTGTTGCAAACGGAGCCAAGACCGATATCATTGACGACCTCGAAGACGGTGACCGCTTTGCCTACACGGGTGGATGGTGGTCCGCATTCGCCGATTCCGACGATGACACGGACGGACGCGGCAAGACGAGCATTACCAATGGCAAGTGGGAAAATGACTTCGGCAAGCAGGTCTACGATGTGTTGATGCCGTCTAGCGGCGGCAAGAATACCTCCAAGTACATGGTCGGCATCGAAGGCATCAAGCTTTCTCAGGGTCAGTACAAGTACGCTCCCTATGTTGCAATTGGCCTGAACCTCAAGCGCGATACGACAGAAATTGATCTTTCTGCCTGCAAGTCCATTAGCTACAAGTTTAAGGGCGCAAGCCACAACTTCCGCGTTGAAACTTCCCTTGTAAAGAACTGGAACTTCCACCACGTGAACAAGGACGGTTCTGCGGAATGGAAGGAAGTCGAACTCACTTGGGACCAGTTCACTCAGGAAAGCTGGGGCGATGACGCTCAGCACTTCAGCCTGGACAAGGGCATGAACAAGGTGCAGCGCTTCGCCTGGGAAGTCAAGGGCGCTCTCGATGTTCCTGATGAAGCGAACCAGCCGAAGTACAACTACCTCTATGTCGATGACGTGCGCTGCAACGGCGTGAGCGTCACGGCCATCTCCGACAATAACGGTGGTAATGACAATCCGACATCTTCCTCTTCTTCTGCAAAGTCCAGTTCCAGCAAGGGTGGCAAGTCTAGCTCCAGTGGCATTGCTCCTGTCAGCTCTTCTTCCATCTATGTTCCGCCGGTATCCTCTTCTGTCGTGGTTGCCGAACTCGTCATTATCGACGATGTTGAAGATGGTGACGAAGTTGCCGCAACGACTGGAACCTGGTATGCCTACACTGATAAGGAACCGGGCGGACAATCCTCCATTACTAACGTTTATGACCCGGCCCTCCCCGGCTACGTCGTTAACCTTTCCGCAACAGTTGACCCGACCAACGGAACTGCAGGCTTTGTAGGCCTTCAGGGCATCGTGTGGAACCAGGCCGATTACGAAGAAGCTCCGTTTGTGGCTCTTGGATTGAACCTGATGGCCGATACTTCGCTCGGTGCCAACCTTTCTGGCTGCAACGCCCTTTCTTACCGTTACAAGGGTGCTCAGCACGTGATTAAGGTGCAGGACGGCTCCGTGACGGACTACGCCTACCACCAGCTCAAGATGGATTCCTCGTCTGTTTGGACGGAAGCGATTGTTCCGTTCGAAAAGCTTGAACAGCCGAGCTGGACAAAGGATCCCAAGGACATGAACTTTGCCTCCGTGAAGAAGATTGCCTGGGAAGTTGTCGGTTACAAGAACTTCGACATGCAACCCGCGATCCCTTACCTCTACGTGGATGACCTGAAGTGCGTGAATGCGACTGTCGGCATCAAGTCCATCGCTCGCGCTTCTGCACAGGGCCTCAAGCTTGCCGCTCAAGGTGGCAACCTGAACATCGTGACGGCCAAGTCCGGCCTCGTGAAGGTCCAGGTGTTCGACCTGACCGGCCATGCCGTCAAGAGCGTCTCCGAGAACATGCAGGCTGGTGCCCACACGGTTTCTCTCGAGAACCTGACCGCTGGCAGCTACATCATTCGCGTGCAGGCTGGCAGCGCAGTCAAGTCCGCCCGCATTACGCTCAAGTAATTCCGAACCAGAATCATTGAATTTTATTCAGTGATTCTAGTAACCATCAAAAATCCCTGGCCCCGCTGCCAGGGGTTTTCTTGTAAAAAATGGATTAAACGGGCGGTGTTTTTCTATATTTTTCTTTGGAAAAACATAAAAAAGGAAATTGTATGTCCGAAGAACTCGTTTTGAAATTCGTTGACCCGAAGCCGATGCGCTACGGTGAAAACTCCCACCAGTCCGCAGTGTTCTACCGCGACCCGACCTGCACCGAAGCAAGCCTCGCCACCGCGAAGCAGCTCTGGGGTAAGGAACTTTCTTACAACAACATCGTGGATGCCGACGCAGCCCTCGAAATGGCCCGCGAATTCTGCGACGACAATGCGGTCGTTATCGTGAAGCACATGAACCCGTGCGGACTCGCTACCGGCAAGACACTGCGCAACGCTATGGAAGCCGCATGGGAAGGCGACCCGGTGTCGGCCTTCGGTTCCGTGATTGCCGTTACCAAGAAGGTGGACCTGAAAACCGCCGAATTCCTGAAGGGCAAGTTCGTCGAAATCCTTCTCGCCCCGGCATTCGACAAGGACGCTCTGGAATTTTTGAAGAACAAGTCCAAGGACATTCGTCTCCTTGAAGTGGGCAAGATCAAGAAGGCAACCCGCTGCAAGGTCTATAAGCACGTAATCGGTGGCATGCTGGTTCAGGACCGCGACGTGGACGTTTACGAAAAGTTCGAATGCGTCACCAAGAAGAAGTTCGCAAAGAACAAGGAAGCCCTCGCCCGCTTCACTTGGATCGTGACCAAGCACACGAAGTCTAACGCCATCGTCATGGGTTACGAATACGCCCGCGGCTACTTCCAGGTCATCGGTCTTGGCCCCGGCCAGCCGAACCGCATTGACTCTAACCTCCGTCTTTGCCAGCCCCGCGTACGTGACAACGTCGCCCGCATGAAGGCCGCCCAGAAGTTCTTCAACGAAAAGGGCAAGTGCATCGACAAGGCCGGACTCAAGGCCCTGGAAAAGAAGGTGTTCAGCGAAGTCGTGATGGGCTCCGACGCCTTCTTCCCGTTCCCGGACAACGTGGAAGCCGCTGCCAAGGCTGGCGTCCAGTACATCGTGCAACCGGGTGGTTCCAAGAAGGACAACCTCTCCATCGAAGCCTGCGACAAGCTTGGCGTGGCCATGGTGTTCACCGGCATGAGGCACTTCCGCCACTAAGGGTTTGCGTATGCCTCCCGTGTCGCAGAAAGAAACGAACCAGAAGGAAAAGGACCTCTACTACGCGGTCCTCTCCTTCCTGAAGTCTGTCCGCAAGGCAGGCCGCACGACCGATGTCGAGTGGCGCGAATACAAGGAAAAGCTCCTGAAGATTGCGCCCACACCCGACATGGGAAAGGCCGCCGACATGTGGACGATGGACAACCTCGACCAGTTCAGCCCCGACAACAAGCAGTTGCCGCCGCTCAACGACATGGACTACGTGGCGAACATTTCCCCGAAGTTTGCGTCGCAACTGATGGAAGCGATGTACTACGGGATGCTCAACCTGACGCAGGCGAACCTGATTTCGGACGAAATCCAGGATGCCGACCCGGAATGCGTGTCTACCGCCTCGCTCGAGGAACTGCTCGTGAAGCTCTGGATTGGCAACGCGAAAAGCTACCGGAAAGTGGTGGCGAATTAGACGAAAGAACGGACCTACGGTCCTACAGACGAAAGACGAAAGGATTTAGTAGGAAGAATGACCTATAAAGTTCGTGTCATAGGTGGTGGTCTTGCAGGTTGCGAGGCGGCTTTGCAGTTGGCGAGCCGTGGTTTCAAGGTAGACCTGTACGAGATGCGCCCGGTCAAGAACACTCCCGCCCACAAGGACGGCCACCTGGCGCAGTTAGTTTGTTCCAACAGCTTCAAGGCGCTGGGCGTCACGAGCGCACACGGGCTTTTAAAACAGGAACTCACGATGCTCGGGAGCTTTCTGCTGGATAGCGCCCGGGAGGCGGCCGTACCCGCAGGCGATTCGCTTACCGTGAACCGCGATATCTTCAGCGAATCTGTGGAAAAAAAGATTGCGGAGAGCCCGAACATAACGCTCCACCGCGAAGAAGTCACGAGCCTTGAAGGCGACTGCCCTACCCTCGTTGCGGCGGGGCCGCTGGCCAGCGACGCGCTCGCCGACGATATCTTCAAGCGCCTGGGGAGCGAGCGCCTCCATTTCTTCGACGCCATCGCCCCTGTGGTAGAGACCGACAGTATCGACTTTGACCACGCCTTCTACATGAACCGCTGGGAAAAGGGCGAAACGGCCGACTTTATCAACTGCCCGCTGGACAAGGAAACCTACGCCGAGTTTGTACGCAAGCTGTGCGAAGCCGAAGCCGTCGAGCCACGCCCCTTCGAGAAGAACGAACTGTTCGAGGGCTGCCTGCCCGTCGAAGAAATGGCCCGCCGCGGTTACGAGACGCTCCGTCACGGCCCCATGCGCCCCATCGGGCTTGGCTTGGGCAATAACGGTCACCTGTGGTACGCGGTAATCCAGCTCCGCGCCGAAAACAAGCAGAAGACGCTCTTTAACATGGTGGGTTTCCAGACGCGCCTCAAGTGGGGCACGCAAAAGGAAATCTTCACGATGGTTCCCGCCCTCCGGAACGCCCGTTTTGCCCGCCTCGGCTGCATGCACCGTAACACGTTTATCGAATCTCCCAAGTTCCTGGACGCAACGCTACGCCTGCGCCCAGACCTCCCCTGCGCCCAGGGAATCCCGCCCACATGGTTTGCGGGCCAGATTACCGGCAGCGAAGGCTACACCGAGGCGGTCGCAACCGGCTGGTATGCCGCCTGGAACATGGCGCAGACTATCCTGCACGGGCATGCCGACCCACTCCCGAACGAGAGCTGCATCGCATCGCTCATGAACCGCCTTGTGGAAGAGAACGAGGATTTCCAGCCCATGAACTTCAATTTCGGGCTCCTCCCCAACCACGAAGGCCTCAAGAAAAAGAACAAGAAAGAAATCCTCGCTGCACGAGCCGAGCAGGCCGTCCGCCAGTGGATTGCCGAACGTAAGTTCTAAAAAGCACAAAAAAGACCTCTCCGCTAGGAGAGGTCTTCGTGGATGATGCAGGGGTCGAACCTGCGACCCGCTGATTAAGAGTCAGCTGCTCTACCAACTGAGCTAATCATCCATTGTCGCTTGGACGGGGTCAAATATAGAATAGAATTTGACGGCTGTCAAGGGGGGATGGTTCTTTTTTAAAAGAAAAGTAAAAAAAGTACGCGGGAGGGGCCCCAGCTCAGAGTGGACGCCTACTTATATCTATATTTCACGTATATGAGCCTCAATTCGAACCGTGTGGATGCCTACCTGGCGTTTTTGGGGGTGGAACGGAACCTTTCTCCGGCCACCATCCAGAGCTATCAGGAGGATTTGCGGCATTTTGTGGGCTGGCTCGACGAAATCGGGCTCGATCTGAAGGCCCTGACCCCCGAAAAGTTGGATGAATTCCTGACGCTCACCGCCGGGCAGGTGGAATACTCCCCCACGTCCATCGCGAGGCATTTTTCGAGCCTGCGCGGGTTCCTCAAGTACATGCAGAAGGAGGGCGAGTACGACTACAGCACCGAATCGATGCTCGAACGCCCGAAACTCGGGCACTACCTCCCCCAGTACCTCACCCGCGAGGAGGTCGACAGCGTGTTCGAGAGTGCGGCAAACGGCAAGAACCCACTGAGGGATACGGCGCTTTTCGAACTCATGTACAGCGCGGGGCTACGCATCTCGGAAACCCTCGGAATCAAGCTTTCGCAGCTGGACCTAGAAAACGAATGGCTTACCCCTATCGGGAAAGGCAACAAGCAACGTCTGGTGCCCCTCGGGAGCAAGGCGAAGGAAAACCTGAAGGCCTGGATTGAGGATGGACGCCCCCTCACCCACCCGACTACGGACAACGTTATATTGAATTCCCGCGGCAAGCCCATGACCCGCATGGGGGCTTGGAAAATCGTGCAGCAGCATACCGCGCACCTGAGCAAGCAGGTCTCGCCGCACACCTTCCGGCACAGCTTTGCCACGCATTGCCTGGAGGCGGGCATGGACCTGCGCGTGCTGCAGGAACTCCTCGGGCATGCCGATATCAGCACGACGCAAATTTATACGCACATCGATAAGGAATTCATCAAGCAGGAACACCGTGCGCACCATCCGCGAGAAAATGGCTCCATTACCTCTGGATAAAAAAACTATAATTGACTTTGTATGGGAAAATAAAGGAGTCAATTATGAGGAAAGCCTTTTTCTCTTTTTTCCTTGTGGCCGTTGTCGGAGCCGCAATGTCATTTATAGCCTGCGGTGACGATGATTCATCCGGTCGCGAGGTTATAACGGAAGTCAACTCGATTTTCGAACTCGGAACATGTGGCGAGGATAACGAAGGCGATACAGTATACGCCAAGGAACAGGATGCGGAGTACTACTGCCACGAAGCGAAATGGTCGCCTGTTACCACCCCCGTCTCATCCAGTTCCGCAAAATCCTCTAGCAGTGTTGCGAGTTCCTCGTCCATGACCAAGGCGGAACTCGATAAATTTACGGAACTGTGTAAGGCTTCCGGCGGTACCGCGAAAGATGGGGCCTGTGTCTGCAAGAGCGAACTCTGCGATATCGGTGCTGTCTGTAACACCATCACGGGCGTCTGCGGCAACCAGAGCAAACCAACTGACATATCGTCGGATTCCAAGGCGAGTTCCTCCTCAACCGCAACTACATTCGCCGACTTGTGCAAGGCTTCTGGCGGTACGGCGAAAGACGGCGCCTGTGTCTGCGACGAAGTTTCCTGCGACGAAGGCGTTCTCTGCAATACGAAGACCAAGGAATGCGCGAACAAGGACGCTGTTGAAATCGAGTGCGACGACAGTTACAAGAATACCTGTTCTAACAGCCTTTTGGGCGTCGGTATTGTCAAGGAATGCGTGAAGGGCATTGTCGTGAACCGCTCGTGCACAGCAGTCTCTTGCAACGAAGAGGGCACGGACTGCGGCGAATGCCTTGATGACGTACAGACTTGTACCGAGGACAAGAACTTCAAGGCGACCGTCACCCGCTGCGAAAAGGGCAAGAAGGTGACCGAGAGCTGTAACGGAAAATCCTGCGACCCGCGCGACAACGGTTGCGGCGAGTGCACGAACTACGAACACACCTGCACCAACGATGACGAAGGAAAGGGAACCGTCTACGAGTGTGTTGCAGGCGAAGCCAAGAAGGCCGTTTCCATATGCGGCAACAAGTCGTGCCGTACCGACAAGGCCATCTGCGGCGAATGCCTGAACGGTGAATTGAGGTGCGACAACGACATTAACAACAATGCCGTCATGTACAGGTGCGTCGACGGACAATGGGAGCGGCTCCATAACAAGTTCGACCCGCTCGACAAGGACAATTACAAATGTCCCGTCGCTTGTAGAGAAGGCTACCCTATAGATAAGATGATAGACCAATGCGACACGGATCAGTGTTCGAATTGTGATCCATGCTGGGGTGAGCCAATGGTGGGGGCCCCCTCCAATCCGAATCCCTGCTACAACGAGGAACGTTGCAGACAAATTCTCAAGGACGAAGACCCCGACTACCCGCCGTTCAGGAGTTTCGAGACGAAACAGAAATGGAAGGACCTGATTCCTAGTAAAAAGATGGCAGCGAAAGAAGTTCACGGCTACAACTGGACGAATCACAAACCAGTCTCCGCTCCTGAAGAACGCGTGGAAGATTTTGAATTCGACCTTACTAACGAGACGCGCCGCGTATCGTGCAACGCCCTGGGAACCTACTTCGGCTTATGCCACAACACCCTGCAGACCTGCATCAACAATGTTTACCATGGTGAGGGATTTATGGTGGTCTGCGCTAGCGGCGAACTTGTCGACGCTGATGGCAACAACGACGGTATTGCTTGCGAATGCGAAAAAACAGCTAGCAACGCCAACGGATGTTGCTACACCAGAAGCGCCTGCTTCAAGCAGACCAACTGGTCGAGAGACCGCTGCGCTAAGCCCTCGGGCAACGAAAACGACGATTAAGGCCACAATCAGAATCGTCCCATCAATAAATTGAAAAGGAGCCTAACGGCTCCTTTTTTTGTGAATGGTAGTTGGCAAAATCAAGGCACATTTCTCACAAACGTACCATCTTTCTTATAGATGGACAATCCGTCATGCCTTATCACATCACTTCCCAATACATCCTGACATGAATAACTCAAATTTTCTAAATCAAAGCGACATGTACCTAGAGAATACGTATCAATCTGCCAATTCTTTATGTTCCAACGAACTAAAGCGATTAACTCCGAGCAATGAATTCCATCTTTAGAATAACATTGATGTTTGCGGGAAACGCTCCCTGCAAAGAATTGTTCCGCGCTCCTACTTCCATACTGATAAGTAAAAGAAACTAAAGTATCTAGTCTTTTTGCTATAACTTTACGAACATGTTCCACGACAGCAGAGTCCATGACGCAAGGTTCTGCAAATCCATCCTTGTAACACATGTCAAAGGATATCAAGGAATCTCGCACACTTTCCTTCACATAGATTTCTTTTTCATACACCGAATCAAGCAATGCAGAAAGTTCATCTTTTGCACCAAAATCTTCGCCAATCAAGAAATCATATTTCCTTGGCCAATATTTAGCAGATGGCTTCATCTTTTTAGAGACAACAACATTAGCATACAAAAAATCGCACTTCACGCTATCTTTAGAAGCACAAATTGCATCATAGGATCCATCTTCATTCTGATAAAGATGAGAAAAGCCTGCAGCACCAGAGTTAAGCACCATATTTGCATAAGAAATATGATTCACCCTTGTTTCCAAATCTTTTACAGAATCACGAGAATTAAAATTTTTAAGAATTCGAACAAGTAATGAGGTGTCTAAATCGCAGGGATACCACAGGTTCTCTCCTTCTACACTCGTCGAACACGCCTTGTACAGTAACGCTTTACGGGGTATAGTGTCAATAAAATCGGCTCTGTTAGAGTGCGAATTAATCCAAGAAGAACAATATTCCAAACTGTTGTGATACTGTTGTTCCGAGATTCCGGGACTCACTTCATTAGGGCACCATCCCGAAGGAGAGCACTTTGGCTTTGGGTGACACCCCGCCAAAATCGCAAAAATCAAAAGAATCAGAACTCTATAAAGCATACATCACCCGCAAAAAGGCGCTCCTCACCCATAATTTTACTAAATTTGAGCCGTTCAAATACAAAACCAAGGATTAACAATGAGCAAGAATTACAAGATTGCAGTGCTTCCGGGCGACGGTATCGGCCCCGAAGTCATGAAAGAAGCTGTCCGCGTGCTGGGC
>JAEEGF010655185.1_pt1 | contig 18843 bp, 13 predicted proteins | sample 9134171 | NCBI WGS metagenome assembly JAEEGF01 (sample SAMN16246542, study PRJNA631951) | gut metagenome | biome: gut microbiome; feature: rumen; material: AP-attached | host: Bos | place: Iran: Karaj | collected 2018-10
GGGGCCGAACCACATACCCATGATGGCACCAAAGATGGGACCCGTTCCTGCGATGTTCAGGAACTGGATCATAAACACCTTCCACGTGGGCAAGGCAACATAGTCAACGCCGTCGGCAAGACGCACGGCGGGCGTCTCACGGTCATCGGGGTGCATCACTCGCTCCATAATGGCTCCATATATCAGGTAACCCAATATCAGGGCCACAAGGCTGATGATAAAAGTAATCATAATTTCTGGTTTCTAGTCCTTAGTTTCTTGTTGTTAGTGAATTCCTGGTTATCCCTCGATGAGTTCCATGACACGCTGGCTCAATTGATAGACCAAATGGGCATTGTGTTTTTCGGGAACACCCTCTGCTTCACACAATTGTTTACGCGATGCGAGCCACTTGTCTAGCAACTCAACCACCTTGTCGGCACGTGAACGCATGTCCTCGAGCATCTTCTTGAAATCATCTCCTTGACCCATGTCATCTTCCAGGCTCTTGGCATCTTCCAGTTCCTGAATCAGATTGGTACGGGCCTCTTCGACGGTCATCTCCTCTTCATCGGCAAAACTGCTGCCTTTCTTAAGTTTACTATAGTCGTCCTGACGGGTTTTAGCCAGGAATGACAGCGCACCGCTGGCAGTAACCCTCGAGATGGAGCCGCCCCAGTTGGCCAGTTGGGCCAAATCGGTGTAAAAAGCCTGCAACCCATCTTCCAGCAGGAGCCAATCGCGCATTTCGGCCTGATAGAGCGAATTCTCGATGTGTTGGTCGCAGTATTCTTTGGCCACAAGGTATCTCGCTATTGCACAGGAGATTGCAGCACTTTCCTCCATGTCCACCGTACTGCCGCCCGACAGGCTGTCGGCCAGCGCCGTCAAGTCTGCGCACACATCCTCGTCAATGCGGCTTTCATCGCCCCCTTTGTGATTCATATACCAGTAGGACTTGATAGCTGCCGCTTGGTTTTCGAAACGCGCTGCCAACTCGTCGGTCGTGTGATCAGACAGGTTTTGGGTCATGAAATCAGCCAACGTGTCGATTGAAGCAAACCTGGCTTCAGGTTCAAACTCATCTGACGTCTGTTCCGCAGTCACGGCATTCTCGGTATTCTTGTTGCCGCATGACGTGAAAACGGCCAGCACACACAACATTCCTGTGAGTACGACAGTGCAAATTAAACTCTTTTTCATCATCAATTTTTTCAATTTTTATTTTGGACTGCAAAAGTACAACAATCAAGCGGAATATTCCATATAACCGACCTATTTACTTATTTTCGCCTTGAAGAATAGCGTTGCGGCGCAGGGTCTTGTAGCGCAGGCGGGAGATGGCGCTGTGGGCAAAGGTACGCTTGAACTCGCCCGAAGTCATCGCCTCGATGCGCTCGCGCGTGAGCGTCAGCACCGCCTCGGTCGGGGCAAAATCCTCGATAGTAGTCGCCACAGCATGGGCGTTGTGGGGACAGCACAGCTGGCACTCGTCACAGCCCACTACCCTATCGCCGATGACGTCGCCCACCCAATCGGGCAACTGCTCGGCGTGGTTCTCGATAAGCAGGCACGACAGGCATCGTGATGCATCGACTGCGCCCTGGGAATTCAGGGCCCCTGCTGGACACGCCTCAACACGCCTGCCGCGGTCGCCGCAGGTCAGCGTGCAGGGCTCGTCGGGAGGCAGTTGGGCCGTTGTGACTATCTCGCCCAGGAAGAAGAATGACCCCTTCCCTGGCAGGATGAGGCAGTTGTTGCGGCCCACGAAACCGATACCGGCCTGCTGGGCCCAATAGCGCTCGCGGAGGGGCGCCGAATCCACGCACGGGCGGGTCGTGCAATGGGTAATTTCCTCGATGAAATGGGCCAATTCGGTCAATTTCTCACGCAAGACCTCATGGTAATCGCGGCCGTAAGCATAGTAGGCGACGCGCATAGTGCCCGAGGGCTGAAACTGGGCCGGATAATAGTTCAGTGCCAGCGAAATGACCGTCCGGGCTCCTTCAAGCAACATCGACGGGTCACGGCGCAGGTCGCGATGGCCCGCCGCCCACTCCATACAGCCGTGGTGGCCCTGCTCAACCCAGCGGTCGTAGCGTGCCACCGCCTCGGCATCGACGGCGGTAGCGGCAGCAAAGCCACAAGCGTCAAAACCCAGGCTGCGAGCCTGGGTTTTAATCATCGACGGTATGTCACAGTTCGGGGATGGCATCAAATTTATAGCCTTTGCTTTGCAGCCACTCGATGGCGCGCGGCAGGGCATATTTCATGTTCTTTTCGGCCTTTAACGAGTCATGGAAGACGATAATCGAGCCGTTGCGCGCATACCGCTTGACATTGTTCAGCACCTGCTCGCCCGTGAGTTTGCGGCTATAGTCGCGCGTCACCAGGTCATACATGATGATGGCAAAACGCGAGCGCAGCACCTTGGATTGTCCCCAGCGCAGCAGGCCGTGAGGCGGCCTGAACAAGGTAGAGCCAATCAGCTCATTGGCGCGAAACACGTTGTGCAGGTAGTGCTTGGTGCCCACGTGGGCCCCTTGCAGGTGGCTCATCGTGTGGTTTCCCACGCTGTGTCCACGGCGCCGCACCTCCTCGAGCAACTCGGGATGGCGCTCAACATTCTCCCCTACCATGAAAAAGGTGGCCTTGATGCCATAGCGGTCAAGCGTGTCGAGCACCCACGGCGTCACCTCGGGGATGGGGCCGTCGTCAAAGGTCAAATAGACCGTGTGGTCGCGCTTGTGTATGCGCCACACGGTCTCGGGAAATATCATTCGATAGATGAGGGGAGGACGTTCAACTAACATTGTGCCAGATTGAACATTAGTTACCCAATGCCTCGTCCAGGCTGACGGATGACTCCTCCTCAGCGGGTGCGGCCTGCTGACGCATCAGGGCCTCCTCGTAAGACTTCTGGTAGGCCTGCAGACGGTCCATGTTCACACCAGCTTTCTGAAGCTTCTCCATGATCTCGGTGTACTTCTGTTCACCGCTCTGGCGATAGTAGTCGTGGAGCATGAACACAAGATATTGCTGGTCGATGAACTTGTCGGTTCTCGTCAGACGCGAGTACTGGTCGGCATCGAGCGACTGGTAGAAGCGCAGGTAGCTGGCAAAATGCAGGATTTCGTCTTCAAGAATCTTGTTGGCCTTCTCCACGCAACTGTTATCGCCACTCACCTTGCCCAGGTTGTAATATACATTGGATACCTGCTCACCCATCTGTACGGTGAACGGCATGATGCTGACGGGCAGTTTCTCCATCATCAGGTCAAGGATCGTGCGGGCCTTCTTGTAGCGGTCGGCCACATACTCATCGACGGTCATGCCGGCGGGAATAGGCTGCAGACCCTCACGGGCCAAGGTACCCTCGTTGCTCAGGCTGCTGGCCAGGTCGAGCATCGCGCTGCGGGTGCTGGTCACCATGCGGCTCACAGTCTCGTCAAGATAGATGCTGCCGGGGGTTGCGGTGTCAAGACCGCCCCACAGGAACTTGTTGACCACGTTGTCATACATCACATCGGTCGAGACGCCAAAGTCGCCTCCCTCCTTGTTGGTAATCAGCGGGGTCACCTGGTAGGCCATACCCGTCAGACGCAGGTAGGGATTAAGACCCAGGTAATAGCTGTCGGGCACCGACATGGCGAAGTAGCAGGGACGCTTCCAGCCCTCGGCGATGCTGCTGGCGATGATATCGAGTGACATCAGCTCGCTGGAGGTCATGCCTGATCCCATGCGCTGCAAGTCGAGGTTGATGGTCGGCTGAATCAGGTCGACCTGCTCGGGACGCACCACGCCGGCCTTGATGGCCTGCTCGGCATCGACGGGCATGTAAATCACGGGATAGTGGATTTCCGAGATACCATAGGGGTTATTCTTGCTCTCAGGACCATAGACGGCAGCAAGGGACTTGAGCGCCTCAGTCGGCGTCACGTCAGGCTGTACAAAGTAGTTGAACTGGCGGTCATCATAGGCATACGTAGTATTGTTGGCCTGCATGGGCAGCGGAGCCGACTCATAGGCTGCACGCTGCATCTGGCTGATGTACCAGTCTGTAGCAAGGTAACTCAAGTTCACGGCACGCACATCGGTGCGGTAGCCCTCCACCTCCTGCAGGTACCACAAGGGGAAGGTATCGTTATCACCGTTACAGAAGATGATGCCGTTGGGGGCTATACTTGACAGGTAGTTGCGGCCAAAGTCGCGGGCAGCGGTACGTCCGCTGCGGTCGTGGTCGTCCCACGTCTGGCTCACCATCTGCAAGGGGATGATGATGCCGATGAAAGCGGCAACGGCGGCAATAGCGGTTGCCATGCCTCCACGATGGCCGTTATCGGCAGCCACGGCGGCCTTCTCGCCCTTGGCAGCCTTCTTGTCCTTCTTGTTGAGCGCCCACATCACGATGCTCCACAAGGCGGCTACACCCATACCAATCCAGATGCTGAATGCGTAGAACGAACCCGCATAGGCATAGTCACGCTCACGGGGCTGGTTGGGAGTCTGGTTCAGGTAGAGCACGATAGCGATACCCGTCATGAAGAACAGGAAGAACACTACCCAGAACTGCTCGATGCCGCGACGACCGCGGTAGGCCTGCCACAGCAAGCCGATGATACCCATCAGCAGCGGCAGCATGTAGAACACGTTGTGGCCCTTGTTGCCCTTACCCAGGTCATCGGGCAGCAGGCTCTGGTCACCCAGACGCGGGTTGTCGATGAACGAGATACCCGAAATCCAGTTGCCGTGGGTAATTTCACCCATACCCTGGAGGTCGTTCTGGCGACCGGCGAAGTTCCACATGAAGTAGCGCCAGTACATGTAATTGAGCTGATAATCCACAAAGAAACGCAGGTTCTCGCTCATCGTCGGCTTGAGCTTCGTCTCTTTGCTGATGGAATTGCCGTTGGCATCAATCTGGGTCGTCGCTTCGACCTGGGTGCCTTCCATACCCAGCCACTCGACATATTCGCGCTCACGCTTCTCGTCGTGGATGCGCGGGAACAGCATGTTCTGCTCGGGGCTGTAGCGATAGGTCTTCTTGGGACCTAACTCCTTGTAGCGGTCGGGCTGATCGGGGCTGCCCTTCACCTCGGGGGCATACTGCATGGGGCCGTCCTTGGTAGCGGGAGCCATGGTACCGTTGCTGGCCTGCTGGTACATCACGTCACTATAGAGCGTGCGGCCATACAGCAGCGGGGTCTCGCCATACTGCTCGCGGCTCAAGTACTTGGCCAGAGCAAAGGTATTGTTGGGCGAGTTCTCATCCAGCGGGGTATTCTGCGAACTGCGGATCAAAATCAGCGCATAGCTGCTGAAGCCAATGAAAATCACCAGGATGCAGGCGATAATGTTAGTGAACACTCGCACGGGAACGCGCTTCATGCTCTTGTGGAACAGGTAAACGCACAGTGCGATGAACAAAATCAGCGGCAAAATCCAGCTGTCGCCAATGAAAATCAGGCCCGACAGCAGGATAGACAGGGCGAACGAAATCTTGATGCGCAGGACGCTCTTGTTGCTGTAAAGCTCCCACAATGTCCAGGCCAGAACAGCAAGCAGCAAAATGGCATAGACAAGCACACCCGAGTTGAACGACATGCCCAGCGTGTTCACAAAGAACAAGTCGAAACGCTGTCCCATCTTGACAAATCCAGGCTCCAGACCATAAAGGATCAGGCCCACGATGACAAAGGAAACAAGCAAGGTGAGCAACGAGCCCTTGAGCGTCGAGGTCTTACCTTTGGAACGGCACTGACGATAATAGAAAATCAGTGCGATGGCGGGGATGCACAGCAGGTTCAGCAGGTGCACACCCAGCGACACGCCCAGCACATAGGCAATGAGCACAATCCAGCGGTCGCTGCCAGGCTCACTGGCACGGTTCTCCCACTTGAGGATGAGCCAGAATACCAACGCGGTGCAGAACGACGAGAAGGCATATACCTCTGCCTCTACGGCACTGAACCAGAAGGTATCACTCCAAGTATAGGCCAGAGCACCACACAAGCCGCTGCCCATCACCACCAGGTATTGGGCCAAGCTCATCTTGTCCTCCTCGCCATCCTTGACGACGAGTTTCTTCACCAGATGGGTGATGGACCAGAAAAGCAACAAAATCGTTAACGCGCTGAAGATGGCCGACATCGCATTGACGCACTTGGCAACAGCCATCACGTCACCACCGGCAAACTTGCTCGCAAAGTTGGCGGCAAGAATAAAAATCGGGTTGCCAGGCGGGTGGCCAATTTCAGTCTTAAAACCTTGAGCGATAAATTCCGGGCAGTCCCAGAAGCTGGCCGTAGGCTCGATAGTCAGCAGATAGGTCACTGCTGCCACCACAAAGGTGAGCCATCCCAGCACATTGTTGATGAGATTGTACTTCTTCATCGGTTCTTTCTAGTCAATTGATTTCTGATATTATGTTGTTTTTGTTTGTCTTTCACATACCAAACGGCAAAGGTAGTGCAAGTCGAGCGCAAAACAAAGAATCTTTCTTTTTTTGCCGAGACGCAGCCTACCTTCGTCTACCAAACGACAAAATTACTCTAAATCTTATAAATAAAGGCCCTGTTTCTCCCGAAATTGACCAATTTTAACCACAACACCCCCATTATTAACAGTTTCAACCCATCGAAACAAAGCCGTCCCTAACATAACTCCTGTTTTCCACACTAGTATTTTGATATAAGAGTATTGTCACTGATATTCACGGAATTAGCGCACCGGATTTTGCAAAATGCCGCGTCCCGAGCTGTTTTTATCTCGCAGAAAAGGTCGAAGACCTTGACAAGGCCGGGGGCCTTGAATTATGGTAACCCCATGGCGCACAGGCCGATAGGTCTGTGTGGCATGGGGTGGATGCCTAGAGAGAACGGGCCTCGTAGAGGGCCACACACCACAGGCTAAGGAAATGTCGCAGCCAGTCACCCACCCGAAGGGTGACCTCTGAATAACCCCCAGTAAATCAGAAACCGAGCCATAGCGAGGATGTCTGACTCACTGGGGGCACATATCTCTCTAACTATGTCGCCGACGGCGACCCCAACATATCAAAGGACACCATCCATCATATTTCTACATCTTGTCCAGTAATAGCCCCCGCTTTTACACAATTGGCCATAAATGTTTTTAAAGAAGGAACAGTCCCAATTATTGCTGCAAATTGATTGGTTTTAAGTATAAGACAACTTGAACAGCCTTTGTAGAGTCGACGACTATTGTATCTGAGTATACATAACCATCCTCATCACTGTCGTCACTTGAATCAGAATCGGAATCAGAACCTAATTCGAATATTGCCTCAAGTAATTCTAATAGTGTATGATATACTTCGGCACTATGAATCCATTCAGCAATTTCTTCAGAAAAAAATAGAGTTTTCTTATAGTTCTCCTTGGGAAAGGACCCCAAATTTCTCATCAGAGGATTATTGAAAAGATGGCGATGTATCAAAGACTTTTTTTGACTTTCGAGGAACCTCTTATCTGTTACAGGCGAAGGCCCTGGGATCTTTGGTGCAGTTAAAACCTTGGTCCTAGGTGGGTTTATGGTAACGACGATGGGGCTTTCATAGCCCTTTCGACGTGGGTTAAAATTTCGACCTCTTTCGTCTACTATTCTCGTGGGAATATTTATGCCTCTTAAATTAATTGTAGGGATTTTGGGTGGTTTGGGTGGTTTGAATGGTTTGAGTGCTGGAGGGGAAGCGGACACAATGAAAGATAATGATACAATCATTATGAGCAAATATAAAATCTTTTTCATAACTCTTAGGGTTTAATTGTTTATAATTATTGCTCTTTTATGAGCATGGTGTATAAGGTAAAGAGGCGTGAGACGATCTCGCTCTCGGTGAGGGCCGAGGGGAAACCGTAGGCAGCCATCACGGCACGGTCATTCTCGCGGTGGGCTTTGCGCAGTTCGGGCGGCATCGTCACGGGGTCGTACAGGTCGGCCAGCGACGAGTCGGGATATAAGGCACGAGCATCAAGGATGCCCTGCGCCGTCTGCTCAATCTTCTCCCGCTGCTCATCATTTACCTCGGGCCACGGGAAATTGTTGTAAACCACGTCCTTGCTGTAACGGTAACGCATCTCTAACCTGCCGCACACCACTCTCATCCATGCCATGTGAACACTGGACTCCAATACCCCAAAATGATACAACGTCGCATCAGGAACAATCTGTACAGCATCATTTGTAACAATGTCGCATGTAACATATCCCATTGGAATATAATTACGTCTTTCAGAAGATACTCTAGGCACAATAAGATTGTACATCACATGTCCACTTTCCCAAAGAGGTTTGCCCTGATTGTCATGTTTTGGAATGTTTGGCTGTGTACGCTGAGCGAATAGATGGGGAGTGTCTGCAAACTTTCGAATTGCCGCAGCAGGGCTTTTAAGCCGATTCTCTTTACAGGAAGTAACTCGTTGAAGCACGCTAGGTAACGATCTTAACTCGGACGGACTGATACCATCAAGCCACAAACAATAACGCAATTTATCATCTAACTGAGGCTTATTATTGATAAATTCAGTTGCGCCAATCATCGTATATAACCACTTCACAGATTTTGGCTCTTTATTGATAATTTCCTTATACTCATCTTTTGATAAAATAAGGAAACCTCCATCTGCAGGTTTATTGCCATAAACCATTTTAGGTACTTCTGCTATTGCCGTATTTCGACTAGGTATAAGAGCATTAGGAGCATCTAATAAATAGGCATTTATATTGTCACATTCTTTTTTTTCTTGACCAGTGAACAAATATTTCTTTTTTCGGGATTGATGTGAGAATCCGATGATTACACAATGGACATGAGCTTTTTCTTTTGCCTCGTTATCCCATCTGAAAGTTGTATAGGCAAAATTGATGATTACATCAAGACTATCCCACATTCTACTTACAGTTTCTCCTTGGGTTATAGAGTTAGTTGAAACAAATGCTGTTTCAATTGCAGTACCACGAGTGAAATCGCAAGCCTTTTTGAACCAACAACTAACATAGTCAACATTTTTAATACCAGGATAAATGCTAGCAACATCCTTTTTTTGTTCTGAGCTCATGAATGTAAATCCAACAAACGGCGGGTTGCCCATGATGTAGTTAAGTTTGTCTTTGGGGACAATGGTGGCCCAATCGGTGCGCAGGGCGTTGGCCTCGACGATGTTGGGGTAGTCCTTGAGGGGCAAGAATTCGAAGTCATGCGAGACAATGCGTTCGGTCTCGGCCAGCATCTGCGCTTCGCTGATCCACAGGGCCGTGGCGGCTACGGTAACAGCAAAATCGTTGATTTCGATGCCATGGAACTGGTAGATGCTCACCTTGACGGGGTTGATAAAGTCCTCGCCGCCGATAAACATCGAATGTCCCTCATACAGGGCACGGATGACGCGGTTCTCGAGTTTGCGCAGCGACAGGTAGGTCTCGGTCAAGAAATTACCGCTGCCACAAGCGGGGTCAAGGAACGTGAGCGAGGCCAGATAGTCTTGAAATTCCCTAAGGCGTTTTTGGCGCTGCTTGATGACGGGCTCAGCAAGGATGTCGTTGAGCTGTTGCTTGAGGTCGTCAAGAAAGAGCGGGTCGATGATTTTGTGGATGTTCTCGACACTGGTGTAGTGCATGCCGCCGCTGCGGCGCGTCTCGGGGTTGAGGGTGCTCTCGAACACGGCACCGAAAATCGTGGGCGAAATCTCGCTCCAGTCAAAGTCGAGCGACGCATGGCGCAAGAGCAGGTCGCGTATCTCGTCGTTGAGGCGGGGAATCTCGATGTCACCCTCAAACAGGCCACCGCTGGCATAGGGGAATGCGGCAAGGTCGTCTTGCAGGTAAGGGTCGCGCTCGTCAAGCGGCGTGTTCAGGATCTGGAACAGGCGAATGAGGGCATTGCGCATGTCCATGGTGTCGTAGCGAGCCAGGTAGTCATGAAACATGTCGTGCTTGCCAAAAATGCCAGCATCTTCGCTGTAGAGGCAAAAGACTAGCCTCACGCACAACACGTTGAGCGACCGCAGCGACTCGGGGTTGGTGGGGTCTTTATACTCCTTGAGCAGGGCTTCATAGAGTTTGCCCACGATAACGCCTGCCTGCATCGACACCTGTTCCTCATGTTTCAGGTGGTCGGCACCGGTCTCGACCAGGAAGCGAAGGTGGTAGTATTCTTTGCCCAGGTCGGCCAGTTTGATTTCAAACGGGTCGCCGGCGGGATGCTCCATGTCATAGACAAGAAAAGTCGAGAAATTGCAGGTCACAATCCAGCGGGGGCGCTTGCTGTAGGGCAAGGCGGCACTGTATCGCTGTGCCTGTTGAAAGGGCGTTAGCGATGTGCCGTCGCTTTGTTTGATGGGCGCCAGCAGGTCCTTGTCAAGGGATTTCTGCTCAATCATCGTGTGCGTGCGCTCGATATAGCCGTCGATAAACGAGGTGTGGTCGAGCTTCACCTGGTTCTCAAAGGTGATGAATGTCGAGGGCTCCTGCACGCCGAAGACCTCGGTCAGCAGTTCGAGCCAAAAGGTCTGGCTCTCGCCTTTTTCATATCCCTTGCCCTGCCAGCGCTCGGCAAAGCGCTGGGCGGCCTGAGCCATCTGTTTCTCGGTTTTGTTCATGATGTCGCGGTCATGTTGATAATAGATTGACAAAGATACAAATTATGCCCTAAAGAACAAAATCTGTTGCTTTTTGGTGTGGTGAGATGACCAGTGGTTTCGTACCTTTGCAAGCATGGGTGGTGAAATAAGGTTTTAATCTTTATTAACAATTCCGCCCCACCTTGTTGATTGATTTCGCGTAAATCGACATCGTTGACAATCAACACATTGAGTGAATTGACTCAAAAAATGGCTTTTTGCTTTTTGTCCCAAAGAGGCACCCCAATAAAGGGTTGTTCAACCTGAAATATGTTGTCATCAATGTTGCTAACAAAAAGGAACGCGGATGCAAAAAAACTTAGCGCCTTTGCGGCTTAGCGTGAGGCCGTGGAACGCGGATGCCAACTAGAAACTAGGGACTAGGGACTAGAAACTAATCAGCACCTTGGCGTGAGGCAGTAGAGAGGGGCCGAAGCGTGAGGCTGTGGAGAGGGGTCGAAGCGTGAAGCAAAAGAGCGCGGAAGCCTCTTTAAGCTTTAAGCTTTATCCATTATGCTGCGAGCAAAGCGAGCATTTCTAAGCTTTATGCTGCGAGCAAAGCGAGCATTTCTAAGCTTTAAGCTGCGAGCAAAGCGAGCATTATTTTTGGCTTTTATGGAAATTGTTTTTAACTTTGTGGCTGATTATTAGTCTAAGAGACAAAACTTACTTGGTTTTTTAATAATTGACGATTATGAAACAGATAAGATTATACATGACGGTTGTGGTGCTGGCACTGGCTGGCGTGATAGCGACCCAGGCGAGCGCACAAGTGCTGCGCGACGCCGACTTCAACAGCATTGGACGCATCAACGGCAATGGCGTGGTCAGGGACGAAACTGGCCGATCGGCTGGCTCGTTCGACGCCGATGGCACGGTACTGAATGTAAAGGGTGCGGCAGTGGGTGTTATCAAGGAATTGGAAATCTTTGACACTGAAGGCAACCGCATCGGCTACATCAACACCGATGGCACCGTACGCGACGGCGAGAGCAATGTCCTGGGCTACATCAACATCAATGACGGCAAGGTGACCGATGCCGAGAAAAAAACCATCGGTTTTGCCCGTGGTGTGAGAGTGGACTGGATTGCCTGCTACTATTTCTTCCACTTCTTTGACAAATAACGACTAAAACCAGTAAAGGTAAACAGTTGATTTGTATTTGTTGTCTTCTTTTTGAATGATGCAGATATCAATGAAGCGGATATTAGTGACATTGGCTACTGCGCTGCTGACGGCGGGTAGCCTTTTTGCGCAACTGCCACCCGACTCGGTCTTGCGCCGCTATGCCGCCGGAATGCTCATGGTGGGCTTCAAGGGCGACAGCGTGACCGAGAACTGTGATGCCGCACGCTATGTGCGCGACCTCAAGGTGGGGGCCATCGTCCTGTTTGACATCGACATGACGGGCGACGCCACGCTGGGATCACGCAACATCACCAGCAAGGAACGCCTCACGCGCATGACAGCACAGCTGCAGGCGTGGGCCGACTATCCCCTGCTCATCGCCACCGATCAGGAGGGCGGAAAGGTGGCTCGCCTGAAACCGCAATACGGTTTCCTGCCAACGATGACTGCCGAATATCTGGGCACGGTCGATAACGAGGACACCACCCGATACTATGCCGCACGGTTGGCCCGGGAGATGGCCGAAGCGGGAGTGAACGTCAATCTGGCTCCTGTGGTCGATGTGCTCAACCACGACTGCGCCGCTGTGGGACATTTCCTGCGCTGTTTCTCGACCGAACCTGCCGTGATTGCCCGTCACGCGGGGTGGTTTATCGATGAATGTCACAAGCAGGGCGTGATCTGCACCTTGAAGCATTTTCCCGGTCACGGCAATGCCATCGATGACTCGCACTACGGCTTTGTTGATGTGACCAACGGCTGGACTCCACAAGAACTGGAGCCATTCAAAATGCTCATCGAGGCCGGCAAGGCCGACCTCATCATGACCGCTCACCTGTTCAACCGCAACATCGACGACGAGTATCCCGCCACATTGTCAGCCAAGACTCTTAACGGGCTGCTGCGCACCCAGATGGGCTATGACGGTGTCATTGTAACCGACGACCTGTACATGCAGGCCATCCGCAACCAATACAGCATCCCCACCGCACTGGAACTCGCCATCAATGCAGGCGCCGACCTCATCTGTGTGGGCAACAACATCAGCACCGGCTTTGAGGCCGACCGACCTTTTAAGCTCGTGGATATGATTGTGACCTCGGTCAAGGAGGGACGCATCCCCTGGGAGCGACTGCAACAGTCCCACGAGAGAATCATGAAATTAGTAAAGACCCAATAAAATATGATGAAACGATTTTTCTTGATAGCAACAATCGCATTACTTGCCATAATGACTATGACAGCCAGCGAACAGACTCAAAAAGGGCCTCAAAGGCCTCGTATGCTACGCCCCAAGCCCCTGATTATGCCGCCGGCCCTCAATCCCGGTGACAAAATCGCCATCATCTCCCCGGCCAGCACCCCGGGCGACGACAACCCCGAGAAGGCGGCTGCCACGCTGCGCGCATGGGGCTACGAACCCGTCATCGGGCCACACGCACTGGCCAAGTACCATATGTATGCCGGCACCATCGAGGAACGCTGCGCCGACCTGCGGTGGGCACTCACCGACCCTGAGATCAAAGCCATCGTGTGCACACGCGGCGGCTATGGCTCATCGATGCTGCTCGACCCCATGACAAAAGAGGATTTCCGCAACCATCCCAAGTGGATCATAGGCTACAGCGACATCACCGCCCTGCACAGCGCAATGGTGTGCAGCGGAGTGATGAGCCTGCACGCCAACATGGGCGGTGCCCTGGGCAGCCGTGGCGCCGATGACCCCATCAACATGATGCTGCTCGACATATTGACGGGCGAAACACCCAGCTATACCGTTCCTGCTCATCCCCTGAACGTCACAGGTACCGCCAAGGGCATAGTGCTCGGCGGCAACATGGCGGTGTTCTCCAACATCGGCGGCAGCAGCGAGTGGGATTTTCTGGACCGCGACTTCGTCATGAGCCATGACATCATCCTGTTCTTTGAGGATGTGAGCGAGAATCTGCCACGTGTCAACAGCATGCTGCAGCAGTTGCGCCTCAAGGGCGTGCTCGACCAGGTAAAGGGCATCATCGTGGGCCGTTTCACCGAGTATGAGCCCCGAGACGGCTACAACGACATGAACGAGATGCTTAGCGAGACGTTGAACCATTATGGTATCCCCGTGTGCTACGACTTCCCTGCAAGCCACGACGAGAGTTGGAACTACCCGATGATCGAAGGCTGTCCCGCCATGCTCAAAGTCACCCCCGAGGGCGTGTCGCTCACGTTCTTCAAATAGGCTTTTCCTGTTCCCGGACTATAGATTAAGACAAAAAGTCTAACAACTGAAAACCATGACAAGGAGAGATAAATTGTTGCTGGCAGCAATCATTGCGGTGCTGGCACTGGTGGCAGCGCACGCATTCGTGTCGGTGGATGCAGTGCGCAGTGGACGCAAGGTCATCTCGCGTGTCCAGCTCAAGAACCTGGACCCGGCCAACAACGGCATCAACATCGAGGTGAGACAGCCCTGGTACAACCCAGGCAAGGAGCTGGCGTTCAACGTGGGAGAGCCCGATGAGCGCAACTTTGACCGCTTTGACGTCACACGCTGCCTGCTGCAATGCGCCCAAGAACTGGGCGAACGCGATTTCACGCGCATCTACCTGTGCAACAAGGGTGACCGCCTGTACTACATCAATGCCACCGATTTCAAGCAACTGGGCGAGCAGTACAAGAACGGGGAAACACTGAACACACTCACCCTCTATGTGAAACTGCCGCAAGTGACCTATACCCTCAACGACAGCCTGGCTTTCCCGGTTCATGAGGGCATGCTCAGCAGCATCTCCGATGCCCAGGACTGGAACACCATGATGTCCAACCTGCTGAGGTAGTTAACAGTTAAGCGTTAACAGATAACAGTTAATAGATAATGCCGCCGCCCGATTTTGCTATCGAGCGGCGGCGTGACAATTAGGAATAGATTTTTTGTGAAATCTTTTCTTTAGAACTTGAAGTCGATACCGGCACCGAATACCTTGTTGGTGCGGCTGTAAGTGTCCTTACCGGGCAGCGTGGTGTTGAAGTAGTTATCCTCGCTGCGGTCATAATCCTTGTAGGTGGTCCAGAAGTAGCCCACGTTCACTTTGATATGCTCGTTCACGTTCACTGCACCACCAAAGCCGATGGAGTAGCTGTCGCAAGAGAATGAAGTGTGGGTCTGGTAGGCATTGCTCAAGCCATAGTCGGTGTTTTGGGCACCGGCGCTCACGGTGAACATCTTGTTGATGTCCCACTCCACGCCAGCCAGCACCTCATGAGTGCCGTGACGCAGGGCCTTCTGCTTGTCATGGGCCATCTCGGCGTGCTTGTCGTCATAGTAATGATACTCGACGGTAGCGCGCAACTTCTTGGGGATGAACTCATAACCCAAAGCGGCATAGAACACTGCGGGCAGGTCGTTGGGCGTGTTCACGCCATGCTTGTAGTCGTCGAGGGCAGCCTCAAATGCTGCGGGCTCGGCAACGGCCTTCTTGGTGTCGTTCTCGATGTTGAGGTTGGTCTTGAACTCATACTTGGCAGCAAGAGTTAAGCCTTTCCACACGAGGTCCACACCAATGATGGGCGTAATGCCCCAACCGGTCTGTGAACAATCGAGTTCGATGTTGGCCATCTCGCCATTGGCATTAACCAGTGTATTCAGCGTCGAAGCCAGCTGGGGATAAGCAAGGACAATCTGCTGAACCGTCGATGCCATGTCAGGCTTGGGCATCACCTTGACAAAGCCGGTGTAATTGCCGTCGAAGTAGTTCATGCGGGCACCGGCATAGGCACTCAGCCAGTCTGTCGCCTTATAGGTGGCACCCAACTGCAGGCCATAGATGTACTGGCGGCCCTTCATAGCCGAGTTGATGTCATACTTGTCGGCCGTCAACGGCAGCAAGGCTGCGACGCGAGGATCGGCAAGGATAGGGGCAGTGGCAGGGTTGGCCGCCAAAGCCTGCTTCAGACCTGCAGTCTGGCCATAGATGCCGGCCATGATGCTCGCGTCAAACACGGGCAGGCCGCTGTCAAAGTTACACTTGCCACCGCCACCGGTGAAACCGAAGAAACCCGAGAACGTCCAGCGGTCCTTCTTGTAGGCACCATAGAGCGACGGAATCACGGGTGCCTCGGCCTTGCCCTTGTACAGACGGGTGTGGTCGGGCTCGGGGAACAGGGCAAACGTGGTGAGTGCGTCACGCGACTGCGACGCGCTCTGGATGTTCAGCGACAGGGTCCAGCCGTCATGGTCCATAAAGGCCAGGCCGGCGGGGTTGGTATAGACGGCATCAATCTCATGGCTGGCGCCACGAGCCATCATGCGCATGAAAGCGATGTGCTGGTTAGTGTTGTGCAGCAGGCCACCGGCAAATGCACTAGAGCACACGGCAGCGACACAGAGTACTAATGTTGTAATTCTTTTCATTGCTATCACATTTTTAATAGATACAAACCTGAAGTGGAGATTTTGTGAGTACAAAAGTACTGTCGCAAGTCAAATCTGCTGGACAAAAAGTAATGAAAAATGGCCTTTTGGCCTCTTTTTGCCATATTATTACATTTTTTAACAGTCCCAAACTGTTAAAATCGCAGGAAAATGAGAGAAAGTATTAGTAACTTTGCTGCAGTCATGACATTTCATCCCGCCTATAAAAACGAAACCGATGATAACATCTACAGGATATGAAGAACTGAAGGACGTGATGGCCTATCTGGCCGAGGTGCCCTATGACGTGTCGCGCAAGTCGCTCTACCACCCGGCCGAACTCTATGAAGGCTTCGACCCCAATGACGAGAGCAGTTTCGACCGGTGCTTTGACAGTGTGATTTATCAGCGCTACAAGGCGATGGGACAGCACACCAACAACGTGAAGGAGTTGCTGGCGCGCACGCTGCACGACCATTGCATCCACACGGCACTGGCGCGATTCTTCAAGACCCACGACCATCGTCGCAGCGTGGGCATCATGGGCGGACACGCCCTGCTCAGGACCGACAGCATTTACCGCGACATAGCCTTGCTGAGTCAGCGCCTCACCCAAGAGGGATTTGTCATGTTGAGCGGCGGTGGACCCGGAGCCATGGAAGCGACACATCTGGGAGCCTGGATGGCGGGCTTCTCGACCCAGGATGTGGACGATGCCCTCACAATGATGATGCCCTCGCCGTCGTTCAAGGACGCCGGGTGGCTGCGCACCGCTTTCAACGTCATCGACAAGTATCCCCAGCAGGAGTATGCCAGTCTGGGCATTCCCACGTGGCTCTACGGCCATGAGCCGTCAACGCCATTCGCCACCCATATTGCGAAGTATTTTGAGAATAGCTTGCGCGAGGACCACATCCTCACGCTGGCCTTTGGCGGCACCATCTATGCCCCGGGCAGTGCAGGCACCATGCAGGAGATTTTCCAGGAAGCGGTGCAGAACCACTATCTGTCCTATGGTTTCGCCAGCCCGATGATTTTCTTGGGTAAGCACTTCTGGACCGAGGAAATCCCGGTTTATCCCCTCATGAAACGCCTGATGGACACCGGCAAGTATCGCAACCTGCTGCTCACTATCACCGACGACATCGACGAAGTCGTGGCCACCCTGCAGGCTTATAGCCAACAATCAACTGAGCATTCTTGTTTCTAACAACCGTAACAACGGGGAACAACCAAAACAACTCGTCCTGAAATAGTTTGTCATTTTTTCAAACTATTTCAGGACGATATTAGAAGGGCCAGAATCAATTCCATTGTCCCTCTTGTTTCTAAATACGAAACTTAGCGGCTTTGCGCCTTAGCGTAAGACTCCCGAGCGCGGATGCCTCTCTAAACTCTAAACCCTAACCTCTAAACTGCGGGCTCTAGCCCGCATCACAGTGTGACGACGGTGCCGATGGGCTCACCGCTCATGACCTTGCGCAGGTTGCCGACCACGTCCATGTTGAACACGTGGATAGGCAGGTTGTTGTCGCGGGCCATCACGGTGGCGGTCATGTCCATGACCTTGAGACCGCGGTTATAGATCTCGTCATAGGTAATGCGGTCAAACTTCGTTGCCGTGGGGTCCTTCTCGGGGTCGGCGGTGTAGATGCCGTCCACGCGGGTGCCCTTGAGCATAACGTCGGCCTCGACTTCGATGGCACGCAGCGTGCTACCGGTGTCGGTGGTGAAGAAGGGGCTACCGGTGCCGCACGAACAGATGGCGACCTTGCCGGCCTTCATAGCGTCGATAGCGCGCCACTTGCTGTAGGGCTCGCCGATGGGGAACATGCCGATGGCGGTGAATACCTGGGCGGGCTGGCCGATGGCCTCGAGGGCCGAAGAGATGGCCAGTGCGTTGATGACCGTGGCGAGCATGCCCATCTGGTCACCTTTCACGCGGTCAAAACCCTGAGCGGCACCCTTCAGGCCACGGAAAATGTTACCGCCACCAACGACGATGGCTACCTGTACGCCAGCGTCAACGATTTCCTTGATCTGGGCAGCATAGTCGGCAACGCGCTGTGCGTCGATGCCGCTACCCTGCTCGGCTGCCAGCGACTCGCCGCTGAGCTTGAGCAATATGCGATGATAGATTGGTGTCATAATTCTAAAAGCCTTGAAAAAAAGAGTCGGCACAAAACCATGTTTTGCCCAACTCTTTAAGATTTAAATCATTAATGATGTGATGATTATTTGCCTGCCAGTGCGTTTGCACGCTCCAAGTACTTGTCGACGTTGAAACCAGTCTGTTGGCCATACAAGGGATAGTTGTCCTTGATGGTCTGGTAGATAGCGGCCTCGTCGGCGAACTTCTTCTGCTCGTGCAGCACGGTAGCCTTCTTAATCATGAATGCAGGTGCATAAGCCTCGTTGTCGCCAGCCAGGCTGATGGCCTTGTCATAGGCAGCAAGTGCCTTGTCCAGCTTCTTGAGGTTTACATAGCAGTCACCCAGCAGCGACTGTGAAGCGGGGCCGATGAGGTTACCGGCAGGACCAAAGTCCTCGAGGTGCTTGGCAGCCTTCTCGTATTCTCCCTTTTCATAGAGCAGAATAGCGGCGTTGAGGTGGGCGCGCTCGCCAGCCTTGTTACCAAAGTCGGCAGCTACCTTCTCATAGTCCTTCAAAGCCTCGTCTTGCTTGCCTTGCAGGAGTTC
>JAEEGF010724890.1_pt1 | contig 18843 bp, 17 predicted proteins | sample 9134171 | NCBI WGS metagenome assembly JAEEGF01 (sample SAMN16246542, study PRJNA631951) | gut metagenome | biome: gut microbiome; feature: rumen; material: AP-attached | host: Bos | place: Iran: Karaj | collected 2018-10
GAAGCGCTTGTCCTCATATTTCTCGGGCAGCGGCTCCCAATAGAGCTTGGCGGCCTGCAGCAGGCTCAACGTTCCCATCACGTTGGTGCGTGCAAACGTGAACGGATCCTTGATTGAGCGATCGACATGGCTTTCGGCAGCGAGGTGGATAATGCCATCGACCTTCTTGTCCTGCATCAGCTGGTAGAAGGCTTCGAAGTCACAGATGTCCATCTTCACGAATTCGTAGTTGGGCTTGCCCTCCACGTCCTTGAGGTTGGCAAGGTTGCCAGCATAAGTCAGCTTGTCGAGGTTGATGATGTGATAGTCTGGATATTTATTGACAAAGAGGCGTACAACGTGCGAGCCAATGAAGCCTGCACCGCCAGTGATTAAGATATTTCTCATAACTGTCATTTTATTTTTTTCCCTTCAATATTTATATTCTTCAATAAATTTCCTCTAGACTTTATGTTCAAGTTTTTATAAGCGAAATGAAATACTACAGATTTCTCCCCCTCTAAAATATTATCTTCCCAAAGGCACTGTTTCTTTTGTGAGAAAGGGTTGGCAGCCAAATTCGGTGTGCCTTTCCCTAAAACAATATAATTTCCAATCATTTCCATGGGGAGGCTACCATTAAATATCTGGCTATTATCAAAAATAATCTTAGAGTTGTATAACAATGGATTTCCAAGATGAATCTTACTACAATTATTACGAATCAATGATTTCTTTACTACAACATTTCCTGAGAACAGATTGATTTGAGAACTAGGATCGCCATCTTGTAATAGATTAACAATAGAAACCTCGTTACTCAAAAACTCTATCGGACCACGAAACATAGTGGTTACAAGGTGTGACTCGTGCATCAAAAAATCTTTAAACGTAAATTTATTATTCTCAACGACTATAGGGTAAACACTGTTCGAGTTGATTACAAAAGATGGAACAAAATTGCTTTTTATTGAGTTTTCAGAAAAAGATACATTTTTGATGTACTGATTTTTTCTATTGATTATAGACCAAAACACATTAGGAAAGGGGCAATATGCATCTCTTTTATAATCAAAATAGCTATTAACGACTGAAACATCTTGAATACACCCAGTTATGGCAATCAAAGATAGAACTTCGTCTGTAGTATTATTATAAAAACTGCAGCGTGAGATTAAAACATTTGTTATGTCGCCAAATGATCTTAACCATAAACATCCTCCTGACTTGGCACCAGTCATGTTTACAAACTTACAATCTTCAATAGTTATGTTATGTATATTTCCTCGAAGATCCAGAGAATGAATGCATGCTGGAGTTTCTTTGCTATAACTAACGAATGAACAACCACGTAATGTAACATCCTTAGCATTCATTATGCTGAATAGAAATGTCCTATCGGTCGATGTTTCGAAATTCAGGTCTTCTATTGTAAAACTGTCTTCCCCCATCCCATCATAGTGTTTGTTCCGTATCTTAATGCAATCTCCAACAGCAGAGTGTTCTACAACTTTCCCGATCCTAATGGTGCTATTATTTCCTATAACCTTACATGTAGGAATGAAGAATGCATAATCAACATCAAATATGTCATTTACGTCAAATAGAACAATCTTGTTTTCTGCTTTTTCAAATACCTTTGCCAATATATGACGGCTTCCCTTGAATGAGCTAACTCTAATTGTATCTTCCGCTATTTCATTAACAACATTATTTATACTGCTCTGACGTTCTCCAATAATAGTATCATTATTTCTAATTATTGAGCAAGACAACATTATAGGCAAAAGTAGCAAAGTTGCCACACGGAAATTAAACATAATAAATAACGTTTATTCTTCAATTAATTCCTTATAAAATGCCAAAAGCTTTTCTTTGTGACTTTCTCTACTAAAGTTTAATTCGGCAAAACTATATGCATTGTCTTTTAAACGTATGTAATCTTGGGGCATTACTGTCGAGGCTCTTCCAATCGCTGATTTAAGAGATTCTAAATTACCGCTTTCAAACGTGAATCCTGTTTCTCCTTCTTTTACAATTTCAGAAATACCTCCAATATTTGCGCCAAGCACCGGGGTTCGCAAGGAGTATGACTCAACAATAGTCATCGGATTATTCTCATAGCACTCTGATGGCACACAAACATACATTGCATTGGCGACCATCTCATACAATTCTTGACCCGATTTGAAACCCTCGAAAGAAATATTACTAACATTATGCTCAATGCAATATCGTTTTAGTTTCTCTTCCATTGGACCAGTTCCTACAATCTTCAATAACAAGTTCGGAAATTGTTCGAATGCTCGAATTAAATTGGGGACGCCTTTTTCCGAAGACAAACGACCATAAAAAAGGAAATAGTTATAACTGGCCCTTAAATTTGAAACATCTATTTCCTTGACAAGTTCGTCTGGGCAATTATAAAGAACGAGTGTCTTGGTATTAACGAACCGCTCATCAAACTCTATATGTTTATTCTTTGAGAAATTACTTACAAAAATTATACCATCAATAAACTTCGCTGGATGTCTCCGCCAGTTCCGGTAATACATCTCCAATGTCATTATCAAACTCTCAACCAAACTGCCTTTAGAACATCGATGAAGTATGCATTGATAAAATTTTCCATTCTTACATCTTGCACAATGATTCCCTTTCCCATCTTTAAATAAATAAGCAGGACAAACCATCCTATAGTCATGAGCAGTATGTACTATCGGAACGTGTTTTCTTTTTAATACTTCTAAAATAGATGACGACAATCCACCCCAAAAAAGATGTAGATGCGCGATATCTGGATGTTCATCGTCTATAAGTTTCTCAATCTTGTGTGCTGCTTCTTGATTATAGATATAGTTCTTTATCTGTGCAAACTTACCGCCCTTATTTACAAAATAGTTTGATTGTTCACACTCGATATTATTCTCATCATTGAAACTAAAATAAACAACACTATGGCCAGCTTCTTGTAGTAATTGTGCTGTATTAAATAACACCGCATCCGCCCCTCCTCTTCTATAAAAGGTATTATTAATTAATAGTACTTTCATTGGAATTAGAATACTAAAAGAAAAAAGTAATAAATTATCTCATTTGCTTTGTTTATAATGACCAAGCCCATAAACAGAAGATAGATATGGATTGTTAATTTTCTCTAGGCATTTTGCCAACAAGACAGGGAAAAATATACCGACAAAAATACATGATATATACATCAAAAAATATATCATATCAGTGCTAGGCATTCTCTTATAAATTATCTTTATTGCATATTGGAAAAAAATACCTGAGAGAAATATTTGATAAGTATAACTTCTAAACGATCGGAAAATCATTGGAATCAAATAGTCCAAACACCCTGCCATTCCAATTGAGAATATGATACCAGCAACGGCCTTGCCAAATTTGAAATTTAATACTATGAAACTAATATACAATGCTAGACCTAAAAAAAATAATGCAACAAATGTCTTTATCTCTAAATCACTTCCAAGATAATAAGCAAATTGAATCCCCAAATAAAAAAAGATAGTATAATGTAAAGCTGTTGAGATAGCAAAATATGGGAAATGAATATGATAAAAGTATAAAATAATACATGTAATTGTGGTTATAGCGACTCTTATGACATGTTTGAGTGTTATGTTCCAAAAAGATCCTAATAGAAAGAACCACATTATTGTCGTTAAAAACCACAATTCAGCTAGAGGCCCGGCTCCAGGAAAAACAATTGAATTTATATATTCAAGAAAAGAAATTGTTGATGGCCTATTCATTTCTGCAGAGAATACTGTTTTAAGTATCATCGCAAAAAAAGAAAAAAACAAATAGGGAATACCCAGTCGAAATAATTTTTCTTTAATCATCAATGTATACGACCACCTCTTATTATCCCCCATTTGTGACAACCTAGTCAAGTAAAATAAAAAACCGGAAACAAATATAAACAGTGGCATATGAAAAGAATATGCGAACCGAAATAAAACATTTGCATATTCAGGATTATCTTGGGTCTTTAGCTGGGAGTGACCTACAACTACCAATAGCATCGCCCATCCTTGAAGAATAAGAAGCCAGTTAATTCTATATTTTGGATTCATTATCAAATTATATAATCTTTCGAAATCAAAGCTAACGAGAGTCCAAGGAATAGATCTTGAAAAGTTAATGATCCACCTTGGACAAATTGGAAGATTATCCACATTGCAATACATGAAATAGTAATGGGAAAATAATTGTTTCTCCTTTTTGTATAGGCATACCTAACCATAGCAAATATGAAACAAGTCATAAAGATAATTCCAATAATGCCTTCCGCAACAAGTGCATCAATAAAGCCATTATGAGAATATAATCTCATACCAATAGTATCTTCCATATGATCCATTAAAGGTTCAATACCAGTACCTATAATCTGAGTGGGAACATCACCATCTAAAAATAGTCCAAGGGAAACAGATCTGAAAATATCTCTGCCTGAGCCTCGATCTGCTTGATAAGTTCCATCATTAACTACATCATTAATTCTATTACTAAACCTTTGATTATTCTTTAAAAAAAGTTGATATCCTCCAAGTCCTATTAAACCAGCAAAAGAAAGGTACATTATTACATTTTTAAAATTCCTCGCTTTATAATATAGGATAACAATGAAGCCTAATCCCATCATAACCCAACCTGTTCTCGTAAATGCTTTATAAACAATAATTACGGCCAACACTAATAAAATTAAATTATAAAATTTTGAAAATTTAGATTTTGAAGACATATATTCATAAAGAATAAACATTGAAGCCATAGAAGTAGTGATAGCCAAAGGGTGCTGACCATTAAAAATTCCCGAGAATGATGCCAAACCATCATATGTCCTACCACCTTTTGTATCTAGAATCCCCAAAAGGAAAGGGACACTCGTTAATATGATATATTGACTAAATATTAGAGCTATCTGAAAAATCTTTTTCTGATCATTAATCTTTATTGTAAAAAACTTTGCGACAATTGATGGAATAGAAAATTTTACTGTTTGAGATATGTTTACGGAAAAATGGACTAAAGTGTCCATATTGAATAAGTGCTTAAGCGCCCACAAGATTCCCCATTTATAATATAAATCACTTTTCCTTCTTTTTGTATAAATTATAAATACCATGTACAAAACTAATGGGATTTTCCATAAGATAGAAAATAGGGTTCCCAACCTATCAAAATACATTATAACAAATACGACAATAAAAATAAAAAAATATCGTAAGATTTTCATCTACTTTACAAAATTAAATTATTTAATAATTTAAAAAAACATAATAGCTTGAAAAGAGTTGGTCAGCACACAAATATTTTAAATGTCAACATCATTTTCTTTTTTACCATAATTTCTAGAAATTCAATGTGCCAAATTTGCGATGAACCTTAATATATATAGTTGTAAATTATAGTTAAAAATAACAAAAACTTTTCACTTCCTAGTCGCTTAATAGGTTCTTACATCAATATAAAAAAACGTATATGTTATTTAAAAATTAAAAACCAATTTTGCTTTTCTTCATAAAATATTTCTTGATATATGAAAGAATGATTGATTTTAAATCTTCATATTCAGAAATCTTAAGTAGTTTAGACGCAATAATATAAAACAACACACCGGCAACCAATTGCAAAAACAAAACAACGATGCTTGATGCGTTAATATATGATAAAGTAAATACCAAAAAACCCATAGATAAAGCTACAATCAGCATTTGGTAAAGATCACATAGGTGGTCTTTAATTCCATAGTTTAAATACTTTCCTGTGGACATAGCGATAACCAAGGGTGTCATAATGAAAGTATTTATGATAGCTGATGCAACGAGCATTAACTTAATATTAAACATTATTCCCAATACAATTGGAAAAACTGCGAATGTCTTCCCTATAATATTTAGTGCTAAAACCAGACCTGACTGTTTCTTCACTTGAAGTGCATTTTCATCTAAAATACGAAGTGGAGAAAACAAGATTCCAAAACAAATAATTTGTAGATATTCTGCTGCTTCACTCCATTGATCTCCAATCAAAACATCCAGTAAAATGGTAGAACATGCACATAACCCTATTATTAATGGCGCCAATATATACATCGTCATTTTCACAATTTTCCTCAGAGCTTCTCTCATCCTATAATCACTCTCCTGTATAGAACTCAACGAAGGGTAGCTGACTCGTTGGATAACTGTAAGCAGGCCATAAGTAACACCATCACTGAACTGTTTTGCTCTTGTATATTGCCCCAAAGTAGCGATAGTGTAATATCTTCCAATAATTATCTGGTATAGTTCTTGCCAAAGTGTGTTGATGATGCCAGAAACAGCGATTTTCCAACCAAACCCAAATAAGTCTTTTAATGATGATAAAGAAAAAAGTAATTGAGGCCGCCAATGGTTGTTAATCCATAGAACCGAGGAATACAATACCTGGCGTAAGATCTGCTGGAGTACCAAACTCCACACACCAAAACCAAGAGATGCTGCGACAATACCACCAACACCAGAAAGAATAGATGATAAAAGAGATGCCTTTGCCTGGGTCTTAAAATCTATTGCTTTGACAAGAATTGTTCTTTGAATAATAGTTAATGCATTGATAATGACTATAACACCAGTGACTTTTAACAGAAGAATTAATTTAGCCTGGTGAAAAAAAATTCCTACTAAAGGAGAAAAGTAAAAAAGCAACACATAAAGTAAAATACTAACTCCCAAATTCACAAAGAAAATAGTATTGTAATCAATATTGGTTGCATTTTTTTTTCTAATGAGAGCATTGGAAAAGCCACTATCCACTATACTATTGAACAAAGCAATAAAAATGAGTATGACACCAATCATACCATATTCCTCAGGGGTAATCAACCGAGCAAGTACGATGCCCACAACAAATGTAATCCCCTGATTAGCAATATTATCAATAAGGCTCCATGCTAAACCACCTACGGTCTTCTGTCTCAAATTATCAGCCATCTAATATAAACAACCTATTTATATAATGATTGATTTCTGCGTTTCTGTTCTTTAGATAAAATATCGACTTTTATCAACCAATAGATAAAAACACGTACAAGTATAACAAAATTAAACAATAATGACCTTTTGAAATAATTCTCAACCTTTTCCTGATTATTTTTCAAGACTTGGTGATCAATTTCATCAATCATAAAGGAAATTTTATCATCTATCCTTTGATGCACAAATTTATCATCTTTCTTAAAAATAGTCATTCCAGATCCATCAAATCCATTATTCCTAACCTTTGAAACAACTGGGAAAACAGAATATTTACCTTCTAAATATTGTCTGCAAACTCGCATTGTATCTCCAAACGTTCTATTAATAGCAACGTTCAATAATAAGGTATTTAATAGCCTCGGTTCATGTTTAAATAGAACCCAAATCTTTTTCCAAGAAGATAATATAGATTTTACATTTTCAATCGTCCGATATTTTTTACTGTCTTCAACTTTTTTTACCCAAAAACCAGTTCCCCAAGACGAATACTCATATGACAAATAAATATTTGAAGGATAATCAAATAAATCTATATCATAATTATACCCACACACAGCCAAGCAATTCTCATCATTCATAAAGGTTTCTAATGTCTGATTCATATAATCTAGGAAATTGGGACTAAACACATTATCATCTTCTGTGTTAATATATCTATCATATTTGCCGACAATCATTTCTCGAAATAGACAAGCACCGTTAGAATCACTAGTTCCTATTCCATAATTATGATTTCTACGGATTACTATCAGTTTTCTAAATCCATTGGATGATTCTTTCTTGTTAAGATAGTTATCAATCTTTTTCCACCCATCAAAATATTTTTCAGAAGGTGGATAATCCAATGCAACGTAAACATCAGTCTTATCCGCACCTGTACATTGTTCTAAAGATTCCAAACATTCTTTAAAATGCTTGTATCTGTTAAGAGTAGTAATTAGAACTGGAGCATATAGCTTGATACTAACCATAATAGAAATTATTGCTTCTCAAACAAATCAATATTCTGATTCCATATATACTCCCATGTTAACTCTCTCTTGGCATGTTCGTATGATTTAACGGCCATAGCTTTCAATTCGTCATTTGTGGTATTAATTATCACATGCTGCAAATCAATTGAAGACTTGAAGAAGTAAGCATTGTTACGTGTTACTTCATGATTAACCTCAACATCATAAGAAATAATAGGCAATGCCAAATTCATGGCTTCACAAAGTGAAGGTGGTGTTCCGCAACGAGAATGACTGTGTATGTAAGCCAATGCGTTTGAACGGACAGCATTCAATTCTTTTTTGTCATATATACCGGGAATTAGAATCAGATTCGTATATTTATCCTTATATCGTTCATATAGTTTCTGGCCATATTCCGACACTTTGAAATTAGATACTAAAACTAGTTTCTTTTCTGGCATTTTCTCAAATGCCTCCAATAAAACGTGGAGATTATTATCAACTTGTGCCCTTGCAACTGCAACATAGTATTCTTCTTTCAAGAAAGGATATTTCTCAATCAATTCATCGTCTGGCTCAACCTTCACAGCATTGTCTCCACCATAACGAATAACAACAGAATCTTTTATTCCAAATGTCTTTTCTAGATTTTTCGCATAAAGATTGTTGTCAACCACGTAGGTTATCTTCCCCTTAACAATAGCAAAGCTCTTCTTTAAATACCACTTAGCCAAAGGAGAGAATTTCTCGCGTTCCCACTCATTGAGACCGCCACAGTTCATAATAACTTTTTTATTAAATCCAAAGAGCCGGAGGAGCCAAACGACAAAGGTTCCAGCAGGGCCAAATAAATAAAGAATATCGGAGTGACGAGCAGCATGTAAAATTGAAAGAGCATCATAGATAATGCTTTGCCAGCCATTGGCATTCAAATTCCAATATTTTAGTTTTGCTCCAAGATACTCATCTCCCACCTTATCGCGGGGTTGCAACTTACTACAATACACGGTAATGTCATACTTTGATGACAACCCACGTGTCAAATTCTCGAAAAAAGTTTCTCCACCACCGTACTGTGCTGGAATACCATTGGTTCCAATTAAAGCCAATTTTTTCTTTATCTTCGAATCCATTAAATTATTCTTATACAATAATTGTTACCAAATAACTCAAAAAATATTAATATCAACCAAGATAACCTTTGTAATAAGTTTCGATATACTCTTTCAGTGATACACGCCAATCGCGCATAGCATTCACTCCACGTAAATTCAGCTTTCGAGTCCAAAGTCGCTCGCATGCAGGTCGTTCGGCAAAGTATTCTTTTGAGAAGTACTCTGAGGTAACAACATTGATCTTAATTTCATCCTGTAGCCCGAGAATCTTCAAAAGATCTTCACATACTTCCAAACGGCTGGTCTGGCCACCACAAACACAATTATACAATCCCCAAAATTCTTTTTGAATTAAATTCTTTACTGTGCGTGCAAAATCTTGAGTATAAGTTGGTGTGCCATCTTTATCATTTACAATGAAGAGCTCTTTCTTGCCATCCTTCAGTTGCTTCATAATCTTCTGGATGAACTTCTTGTCCTTTGTAGGCCCAGCCCCCATCATCCAACCAGCACGGCAAACTAAGTAACGTTTAGCATTCTCAATGACAAAGCGCTCTCCCATATACTTGCTTCGAGCATAAACCCCCAATGGATTAGGCTGATCCCAATCGTCATACAGTTGTTTCTTGCCATCGAAAATACCAGCAGTACTAATATATAGCAATGGGATATCAAGAGCATTTGCAATATACACTGCATTCTCCACACAAAGGGTGTTTGTAAGATAGACCTCGTCTGGATTTTGTTCGCACCATTCAAGATCAGTGTATGCACCAAGATGGAATAAGTAATCAGGATTGAACTCTTCGACATCTTTGCGATAAGCGTCAAAGTCCCTAAAATCCAAGAATTGCAGCCAATCCGCATTCACATCTTTATCCGTACACTTGATGATATAATCATCCTTAAACTGCTGGTAGAAAGCCTCTCCAAGCATACCACCACACCCAGCAATATATATCTTTTTCTTCTCCATAATAATAAAATAATTATGATTCGTGTTTTTATAAAATGAAGTTGCAATCGCTTTCAGCAAGCAAAGGTGCAATAGCATCCTTTTCGCTTAAAATAGGATCGCCCTCTAATCCGAAACTTTTCCAATCCACATTAATTTGTGGGTCATTCCAACGTATGTTGCGGTCGCACACCTTGCTATAGAGATTGTCACATTTGTAGCAGAATTCGACGTCATCTGTAAGGGTTAGAAAAGCATGGCCAAAACCTTGTGGCAGATAAAACTGGCGTTTGTTCTCTGCACTAAGTTCAACAGCAGTCCATTGTCCGAAAGTTGGAGATCCCTTACGTAAATCGACAGCAACATCCACAACTGCACCACGAACCACACGGACTAACTTAGCCTGTGCCAGAGGGTTCTGCTGGTAATGAATTCCTCGCAAGGTACCTTTATGTGCTGTAAAACTTTGATTATCTTGAACGAAACGGACTTTGATTCCTACATCCTCCATATTCTTGTCAGACCAAGATTCCATGAACCAGCCACGATGGTCTCCAAAGACTTGTGGTTCCAGAATCACTACCCCTGGCAATTTTGTTTCAATCTTTTTATATGCCATATCAATCCCAATTTAATGATTTAACCCATTTTGCAGTTTCAATAACTGCATCTTTAAAATCCCACTTAGGCTGATAACCTGTGTCACGATACAACCTAGTTACATCTACACTAGTATAATCTACATGAAAATCCTCTTTATAGGTGCCTAAACGAATTTCAACTTCAGGAGCTAGTATATCGCGGACCTCTGCGACGATATCTTTCAAAGGACGACGACGGTCATTTCCAATATAATAGACAGCATCTTCTTTCCCCTTCTCCCCGGCAAGCACAAGTCCAGCCAAGGTATCCTCTATATAGTTCCAGTCATAAAGATGAATACCCTCTGTAAGATCAAGAGCTTCACCTTTCAACAATTTATGGACAAATAGATTAGTGCTACGATGGCTACGATCTCCCACACCAAAAGTATTAGCAAAAGCGACGCTAAGGAAAGGGACACCCATCTGCGCTGCAGTAGCATGTGCTAACACACGAGCAGCTTGTTTTGCTGCGCCGTATACGTTACAATGGGCACCGGCATTGTGTGTCAGGGTCTCATGCTCACTAATCATATACTCAGAGAATGAAGTACTGAAAAGGAAACGCTTACATCCCATCTTTGATGCTTCATTCACAGCATTGCAGATAGGAAGAATATTCTGCTGCTGAGCTGCATAATCGTTGGTAGCTTTACCATAACCACCCCAAGAGAGATAGTAAAAAATATCTATATCCTTAGTAGCAGTCATCTCAGACAAACGTCCAAAATCCTCAAAGAATGCTTTTACCACCTCAAGGTTATCGCAAGCATAAGGCTCCAAGGTTTCAGGATCTGGTACAAAAGCCAAAACTTTAGCACCTTCGTCCAAATAATGCTTTAGCAGGTGCTGACCAATAAAACCTGAGGCACCAGTTATTGCTATCGTTTTCATTATTCTTTTTATTTTATGATTCTAAATGTATCTGCGTCAACTTCGCGCTTCTTTTCGTCAATCACCTGCAGTAAATACTGGCCGTATTGATTCTTCTTCATAGGTTCAGCCAATTCACGCATACGTTCCTCGTTAATCCATCCTTTTCGGTAGGCAATTGCTTCAAGGCAAGCGACCTTTAATCCTTGGCGTTTCTCAATTACTTCGACAAATGTCGAAGCTTCCGCAAGGCTGTCGTGGGTACCAGTATCAAGCCATGCAAAACCACGGCTGAATACCTGCACCTTCAGTTCACCATCTTCCAAGAACCTCTGATTCACTGTAGTTATCTCGAGTTCGCCACGTGCACTAGGCTTTATATGTTTGGCGACGTCAACTACCTTGTTGGGATAGAAATAAAGCCCCACCACAGCATAGTTGCTCTTGGGGTCCTTTGGTTTCTCTTCAATGCTTAAGCAATTACCCTTAGCATCAAATTCAGCCACGCCATAACGCTCTGGATCATTGACCCAATAACCAAATACCGTGGCTTTTCCATTTTGCTCAGCATCAACAACAGCCTCATGTAGTTTTCCTGTGAATCCACTTCCATAGAAGATATTGTCACCTAGCACAAGACATGCGCAATCATCACCAATGAACTTCTCGCCAATAATGAATGCCTGTGCCAGTCCATCTGGTGAAGGTTGCTCTGCATACTCGAAGTGTACACCATAATCAGAGCCATCGCCAAGCAAACGTTTAAAGCCTGGCAAATCGTAAGGTGTCGAAATAATCAATATCTCCCGAATGCCTGCCAGCATTAAAGCAGAGATGGGATAATACACCATTGGCTTATCGTAAATCGGTATCAACTGCTTACTGATTCCTTTTGTAATTGGATAGAGGCGCGTTCCGCTACCCCCCGCTAAAACTATACCTTTCATATCAATATAAATAATTATTTCATAACATTCTCATTTACTAGAGGAGCAGAAAGTCCTTCTTTCGCCTCAAACATCACAGTATTAGGAGCCAAAACCTCAACTCCATACCAAACACCTTTGGGAATATGACATCCATATTTCCCATTTAATGGATTAAGACCATATTGCTCGACAATGTTTCTATCGTCATCATAGAGAGTAATTTTCAACATCCCTCTCAGAACTAAAATGGTATCTGCAGTATCCAGATGCCTTTGTATTGGAATTATCGTTCCTGGCTCCATAGCGTTGAGCAACCTCTGCACTTTGTCATCAAGTGACTCATGGAGGTTGTAGTTTATCCGAAATTTCGGACTGTCTTTCGCCTCTTCAGAAATCTTATTTAGAAGTTTGTCATCAATCAACATTTTCTGTTTAGTCTTGTTTGTAAATCTTCGAATATGGGATTATTTCCTAAAAACCACCTTACCCTCTTAAAATATTCGGGAAATTTCTCCTATTATAATCACTCTAGAGAGTAAGGTGGAGTAGTAAATAAAATTGAATTACTTAAAATATCTGAAAATACCATCCTACTCCCTAAATTAAAAGTTCTTTAATTTCACTATCGTTCTCTTTGTTCTTTAATAATAACCAATCAAGGGAGTAAGATGGTAGTTATATATAGCTTCGCTAGAGCTAGTCACACACATAGTGTGACCACCTCGCGCAACCGCCTATAAAAGTGGGGCAAAGTTAGAAATTATTTTCGAGTTGGCAAAAATCTGCCATGAAAATATAAGAATATTTGACGTTTTGACAATAAATTCGGAGAAATTGACAGTTAAGGGTGTGAATTTTGATACAATATGTGAGGGGTTTGGATTATTCGGACACATTATTTATTTAAAATTTATAAGAAGATGAAAAATGGATCCATGAAGATGGTGCTGCTCGATGACAGCACTGATGACTAGATTGGCTTATGTGCCCTTTAAGCGCTAAGGATTGAACGGATTATTTGCTAGGACCAACTAATAAAAATCCGTTGAATCTGTTTCAATCCGCAGAGAAATTTATTTTTTATCCTAACTACTTAAATTAAATAGTAATTCCAATAGCTCTTAACATGGCATTCAAATCACAACAAATGGCCCCGACCGCAGCACATGCATCGGGAATCATCACTCTACTTCTTCTTAGGGGATTAGACTTTTCTAATGTTACTAAAGTCATCTTTTTTGATAAGGCTGTGGCTATAATAAAAGCATCGGCTTTGGTAGCAAATGCATCTTTCGCTGCATCTGTATAATCAGTTCCTGAAGCCCAGTTCTGTAATAAGGAATAATTACGGATATCTTCGGCGTCTATTGGCAAATAAAAATTCTTAGGGACATGAGTCTTAATCCAATCTGATAATTCGTCATATCCTTGCTCGATCTCTTCCTTTACTTTCACACTGCTCACGACCTGTCCGCTCATGGCTAAATCTGAAAGTTTACTCCAAAATGTTGTCCAAACATCCATGGGAAGATTTTTTCTAGATTCTATGAAGATATTTGAATCCAATAGATAAGTCATAATTATAACAAATTATTTTTCATGAATGCATCATAAGTTTGCCCTTTAAGCCCAGTTAGTCGATAAGCCTCAGTATATGACAATTGTCTACTATTGACGGCATTATTAACATGTATTGCGAACAACTTACCTACTCGTTTTAGGCTAGATCGATAGAAATCTCCGCCATTACTATCTTTTTTTACAATGATAGAGCGATGACTATACTCCTGCCAGAAATCACGATAGTCAAAATCACTCATTAGCCCCAAGTCATGAGCCCTTCGAGCTATCACAAGTTCACTCACACAGAATCTACGGGACAATACTTTTAGATCTGAATCCCAAATCTCACGCAATACCACCGCAGGAACCAAAAACTCAGCAGCTACCACGTCACAATACCTTTCAGTAGCATCGTGACTAAGAGTCAAAGTTTCTGCATGTCCTGCACTCACCCCAAGCATAATATGAGCTACTTCATGAACTAGGGTGAACAATTGAGCTTTCTTTGCATCCTGACTATTTACAAAAATAAAAGGCGCAGTTTTGTCGACTAAAGCAAACCCGCGACATTCTTTTACATCCAATGGTCTGTGAGTATTATTGCCTACAATACCGTTGAAGGCCACAAACACACCTGATTCTTCCAACTTTTCGGTCATTTTACTTACAGCCGCACCATCTGAAGCCAATTCAAAGGCCCATCTAGCATCCAACTGTAATTTACCACGTAGAAGGTCAACAGTCTCTGCTATTGGAGTCATAAGCGACACAACACCTACTATCTCACATGAAGGAATATCATTTGCTATAAGATATTCAGCAAGCCACTCCTGGCGTTGTCTTAAGCTATTAACAGTATCGAAGACATCAATATCAAAGCCTTGACGCTGCCCAGCCTCTCCTCGGAAAACAGGGAAAGGTATTTCCTCATGTGGTTCTTTTTCAAGGAATAAGTAGCCAATCGGCACTTTGACTTGATTAGCAAATTTTTCCAATTGTTTCAACGTAGGCATATTTTCTCCCTCGATCCATTGGACAACAGCAGAACTTGGATACTTACGAAGGTAAGTCTCCAAATTCATACCTGCTCTTTGGATTGCCCAAAAATAACGTTTTGAGGGTATATTGATTCTATCTACAGCCATTGTTGAGGTTACTTTTCATGAATGCAAGTCACATATGAGTTGCGACTATCTCGTCATCTGCATAAATTGCGTTGCAAAAATAGGAGATAAATTTGAATTGGCAAAATTTTATGATGGAAAAAATAAATTATGAATAAATTTGATGGAGTTTATTTTTAATTTGTAAAGTATACCATTAATTATAAAGAACCTCTAATGACCAAGACAGGAATGACTTAGACCCTCTAAATCCCCCTGCTTAGGGGGACTTTAAAGCGGGTCGAAACAATTACATCATTCTTTAATCGAGCATAGTTCCTCTCCCTATGCAGGGAGATTAGAGAGGGTCCCTTCCTCCCCCTAAGCAGGGGGATTAGAGGGGGTCTTTGGGGGAAGAGAGATTAATTAGAAGATTAAAATTACGTGGCACTAAGGAAAGCAGAAAGGCTCTCCAAGTCCTTGAATTCATATATCTTAGCGTTGCCGACGCCACGAATTCGTTCTCGATTGCGGCCCTCGCGCACTTTTGTCATCATTGTTGCAACATCCTCATTCTGGTTGATGAAAGTGAAAGCCTTTGAAGGTATATCATCGATGATGTTGCACACCTCGTCGGCAAAAGAGCGAGACATGAAGCTGACGCCCTCAAAGTCGAGAGTAACCTCGTCGGCTTTTTCATCAATGCTCGAACGCAGTTCTGAGGCTCTGGAGCGAGTGAAAAGGTCTGCGCTATATATGTCGTATAATTTAATCGTTTGTTTCATATCTTCGTGTTTTTATTCTAAATAATCAATATAATTGAAGTCATCAGGCAGTACAATAGGGATACGCATAAGAATGATGGTGCCATTCCATCGGAACAAATTCTTTAGGTCGATATAATAGTTGGCTCCATTTTCATATCTGTGGAATGCGCCACCTGAGAGCATAAAGAATGCACCTTTCATGCCATTGACCAACATAGCTTTAGAGGTTGAAATGCCATAGCCTCGATTTTCTGCCTCGGGGCGATTCTTTGTGGAATATCCTTCATTGGCTAGTTTCAACGCTTCGGCCTCGTTCCCGTCTATTTCTTCTTGATAGAGCCCTGCTTTTTCGAAACTACCAGCAATTGAGATGCCAGTATCAGCTATACAGAGATTAATAACGCCCTCTTTTGCTGAATATTGCGAAAACAAATAACCACAGGGACTTTGAGAATGCTCGTATATATTGTCTAAAAGTTCGCTAATCAGATAACTCAGCGAAGAATTACCTTTCTGACCTATTTTCGTTTGTTTCATAAGAATAGCTTTCATTATGGAACCAAACGCATCTTTATTTGCATTAGTCATTGCAAAACTACACAGAGGGAGATAGGTCTTGTTGGTATATTTTTGCATCACAGCTTCAACGTCCTCTCTTTTTTCATGGTCAAAATAGAGCATTCGATCAAAACAGATGCTATTCAAATAGGCTTGAATACGCAGAGATATGTTAATGCATTTGATGTCTTTCCCTGATGTGTTTTTGTAGATGGCTAAAGGAGCAAGAAAGAATGGATGCAGAAACGTAACATCAGCAAAGTCCCATAGCACAGCATCGGCTGCTTCCGTTTCAGCTATTACTCTAATCAAATAGTTGAAGCTGTAGCCAATGCGCACTTCTTCAGTTGCATTTGGAATCCTTACTATTCTATTGTTCTTCATAATGGATGAAATTAAACATAGCGAACATGGAACGGGTTTTCGTTACATTCTACCACACTTTTACGCTGCAAAGATAAGACGAATAATCGAAATATCCAAATTTTTGATTAAAAAAACTTTTGGTTCCTCCACCAGACTTTTTTATTTAACGTTAATGACCGTGTAATGGACCGTTAATTATTCGTTAATGATATTTTTATGAAGATGAAAAAAAACTTAGAAAGGTGTAGGTGCTGAGCACCAGTGCTTAGACTTAGTGTATGACATCTGTGAGAGCGAGCTCTCTCATCTGCCCTACCCTAATTCTAAGCGCACGGCCTTGCTGCCGTGCTACACCTTTCTAAGAGAAAAAGACTCCAATCCTTGGAGTAGAAAAAGGCTGACGCCAGAAAAGCCGTCCGGATCCCGAAGATTATCAAAAAAGATGGAAAATATTGGCTATATTCTATCATAAATAATTAGAAAAAAAAACTTTGAAAGGTGTAGGGACTGCGTCCCCGATGCTGACAAGCGCTACGGATTCAACGGATTAATTTGGTCGGGCTGATAATCTGTTTAATCTGTTTAATCCGTAGCGGTTCTAAATAGAGTTTTTCCACTTAGTCAACCTTCGTTCGATTTCCTTTTTGGGTAAACGTTGGTTGATGGAGTTCAGTCGCTCTAATCTATCCGCAGCAATGGAAGCTGAGATAATCGAAGCATCCACTAAACGGTCAAATATATAGAGTACTCCTCTTACTTCTATGTTTCTTTCTTCAGCTTTACTACGAAGGCACCTATCACCAGTTATCATTTTAAATCCATTCTGACTACAATAGTACAGTAAAGAACAATCCTGTATAGACAAATGTGCCTTTATACTTTGCTGCAAAAGAAGCAATTGGAAAATTTCATCGGGAGAAAACTCTTTTACAACTATTTGGGCTTTGAAAGGGTCGATCTTTTGTTTTTGCTCAGGAGCATTGATTTCGGATAATACCATATCTGTCGTATGCACGGTCCAAGACATAGAGAAGAATGCTTCTAACAAATCCACTGTGCAAAGATCAATGAAGATGTTTGCATCACATACAACGATGGACTCTCGTACTATCATCTGTTCGCTCATACAATATTTATATTATTATGAACATCTTCAACGGATACTCCCAACAAGGCGGCAGCCTTGGATTCGGAGATCAAATCGCGGATAACAGCCTTATATACCAAACTTTCGAACCTTTCAGTCGGTTTTTCTATAAATCTACTCCTGTCGGCATAATCCTTAAAGGACTGACTTTGGTTCTTACGAATGTAATAGTATCTATATCTGTTTTCGCTTATCAAGTCCAATTGGTGGGCCTTCATTACCAAGGCATCAATCGAAATACCATAATCCTGCTGCAGCAGACAGAGTTCTGAAAGTGACATCTCTTTAAACTCACGAGAGAAAACAGACTCTACGACAGCCGTTGGTATAAGCATCTCAGAAGCGAATGCGTTACAATAAGTTTCCTTATTATATTCAGACACATCCTTTGAGAAATATTCATTAAATAAAAGATGACCAAGTTCGTGCAGCATCGTCAATCGACGACGCTCCACAGTCTTCTTCCCATTCACTACAATGACTGGATATTTTTCGTTGATAAATCCACTCAACCCATCAAAGCCATAGGGCACCTCATCCAAGGGAATGACCCTAATGTGCTTTGCTTCAAGCAATGATTGTACATTAGCAATCGGAGCATCGCCCAATTTCCATTCACGACGTAGAGCCTGGGCACGCATCCACATGTCACTTATGGAGTTGATGGGTGCAGAGGACACATTTACAAAGAACGGTTCGTTAATACCTAGGATGTCCTCAATCTCCATATAACGTTCAATACGATCATGAATCTTCTCTTTCAACGAAGCTTCGTCCTTGGCACTGACACTTCTTTTACTACGGAAAGACACTTCAATTTCCTTCATATCGAAGGCATAAGG
>JAEEGF012014149.1_pt1 | contig 18843 bp, 16 predicted proteins | sample 9134171 | NCBI WGS metagenome assembly JAEEGF01 (sample SAMN16246542, study PRJNA631951) | gut metagenome | biome: gut microbiome; feature: rumen; material: AP-attached | host: Bos | place: Iran: Karaj | collected 2018-10
GAACTGGCGTCTAACCTCTTCGATCATCTGGTTTGCAGCCTTTCCTACGGAGTTCATTGTCATTGCAGAGAACAGGAATGGGAGCATAGAACCGATGAAAAGTCCTACTACTACGATAGGATTCAGAAGGTCGATAGCGTCAAGCTTGGAAACTGAAGCATAAGCAACGAACAGAGCCAGTGCTGTAAGAGCAGCAGAACCGATTGCAAAGCCCTTTCCGATAGCTGCTGTGGTGTTACCTACAGAGTCCAGGGTATCTGTGATCTTTCTAACGCCTTCTGGAAGCTCAGACATCTCAGAGATTCCACCTGCGTTGTCAGATACAGGACCGTAAGCATCAACTGCAACTGTCATACCTGTTGTGGAGAGCATACCTACTGCAGAGAGTGCGATTCCGTACATTCCACCGAACTTATATGCTACGAATACGCCGATACATACAAAGATGATAGGCCACAGGGTGGACATCATACCAACTCCGAGACCGGAGATGATTGTTGTTGCGGCACCAGTCTGTGATTGCTCGCCGATCTTCTTTACAAATTTGAAATCTGCAGATGTGTAGATCTCGGTAACCTTTCCGATTGCGATACCTACAACAAGACCTGCGATGATTGACCAAGCGTAGTTGAATGTTCCAAGCATTGCCTTAGACAAGATGATGGAAGCGATGATAACTACGATACCGCTGATATATGTTCCCATATTAAGAGCAGAAGCTGGGTTCTGTCCCTCTTTGCCCTTGACACCCATAATTCCTACTACAGATGCTACAATACCGATTGCAGCGATGATAAGTGGGAATAAAGCTGCTTTTTCCTCACTGAAGCCACCAATAAGTGATGCGCTGGTTGCCAGTGTGATTACAGAGATGATTGATCCTACATAGGACTCGAACAGGTCTGAACCCATACCAGCAACGTCACCTACGTTGTCTCCTACGTTATCTGCGATAACTGCTGGGTTACGTGGGTCGTCCTCAGGAATTCCAGCCTCTACCTTACCTACCAGGTCAGCTCCAACGTCTGCTGCCTTTGTATAGATACCGCCACCTACACGGCCGAAGAGAGCCATGGAGGATGCTCCGAAACCGAAGCCTGTGATGCACTGTGTTACAGTTGCCAGGTCAAGGCTGGTAACTACAATTCCGACACCCAGAAGTCCCAGGCCGGAAACACAAAGTCCCATAACTGCACCGGAGCGGAATGCGACCTTGAGGGCCTTGTTCATTCCAGAATCCTTTGCAGCGGCTGCTGTTCTTACGTTACCCTTTGTAGCAACGTTCATACCGAAGAATCCGGCAAGAACTGAAAGCAGGGCACCGAACAGGTACAGGACAGCTGTTGTAAAGTCAAGTGCAAAACCAATTACAATAAAGAGAATTACAATAACGATAGCCATTGATTTGTATTCTCTCTTTAAGAAAGCGAAAGCTCCTTCTCTGATGAATCCAGAGATCTCTTTCATTCTGTCTGTGCCGGCATCGCATGATCCGATCCATTTTGCAAGCATAAATGCCACGCAAAGGCCAAATGCAGCTGCAAGCACGGCAATAAGTGCGAGTAACATTCTATTACCTCCAATAATTTCGGGTTATTTTACTCTTTTTGGGTATTTAATTCAACCCGATTTGACAACCAATATTACATTGTCTAGAATATATATATGAAAATTATTCGCCCCATTCTGGTGCTGTTGGTGGTTTTTGCCATCTTTTCCTGCAGTAAAAAAGATGTTTTGCAGACTCAAACTCTCAAGATTAACCAGTGGAATATCACTGTGGAAATAGCCGATACCCCGGAAACCCAGGAGAAAGGGCTTATGGGCCGGGATAGCCTTGATGAGGATCGGGGAATGCTGTTTGTCTACGACAGGGATTCCCGCAAGTCCTTCTGGATGAAGAATACCAAGATACCCCTTTCCATCGCCTATATTGCGGCGGATGGGACTATTAGGGAGATATACGATATGGAGCCGCTCTCAACGCGGATTATTGAATCAAAATATTCGGTGCGGTATGCGCTGGAAGTGAATCAGGGAGCCTTCGAAAGGCATGGTATAAAAGCAGGTGACAAGGTAGTTTTTAAGCCTTAGCCCTTCTCCTCCTCGTCCACATCGGTAAAAAGTTCAAGCTTGGGCTCCTCTTCGGGGGTGTCAGGCTTGTTGATGAGTATCTCCACCTTCCGCTCCATCTTGCCCAGCTCCTTCTCCAGGGAAGATGCCAGCTTTATCCCCTCCTCAAAGAGTTTCATAGCCTTTTCGATAGGGACATCCCCATCATTCATATTGTCGTTGATCTCTTCAAGACGGTTCAATTTTTCTTCAAAACTCATCTCATTCTCCCTGTTTTTCAGCGATGGCAGCTGCTGTGCCATCCCAGAAGGTGATATTAAGCCGGTCCCCGGCTTTGATGGAAGCGGCAGAGCCTGCATAGGCTTCTGCGCTCTTGTTGTATACTGCGGCATATCCCCGCTTTAAGATGGATTCCGGCGAAGATGCCTTGAGAGCAGCGGAAACAAGCTCCAAGCGGTGGCGGTTATCCTTAAGGATATCCCGGGCAGAGCGGCACAGATCCTCGTGGGCGTCATCAAGGCGCTGGTGCAGGGCATCCACAAAGCCCTCCAGACTCCGCTTAAGGCTCTCCTTAGAGCAATTGTCCAATACCTGGCGGGCCCTGTCAAGCCTGTCTAGCATGGCCTCCCTGATGTTGCGGCTGTAGTCCTGGATGCGGCTTATCACATTGTCGGCTTCCCGGGACACAACCTCGGCGGCGGCGGAAGGGGTGGGCGCCCGGAGGTCTGCCGCAAAATCGGTTAAAACTACGTCTATCTCGTGTCCCACGGCAGAGATTGTGGGTATCTCTGATGCAGCAACTGCGCGCACCACTTCTTCTTCGGAGAAGGGCAACAGGTCCTCTGGTGCGCCGCCGCCCCGGGATACCAGCAGCACGTCGCAAAGCCGGAACATGTTGGCCCGCCGTATCTGGGCCGCGATTATGGGTGCAGCCTCGTCGCCCTGCACCGGCGCCGGCAGTATAACCAAGTCTATGGTGTTGTTACGGCGTTTAAGCACCCGCAGTATGTCGCGGATTGCGGCGCCGTTGGGGGATGTGACCACCCCGATGCGCTTTGGGTATGGCGGGATAGGCCGCTTCTTGGCAGGGTCGAAAAGGCCTTCGGCTGCCAGACGCTGCTTGCGTTTTTCCAGCTCGGCGAATATGTCGCCCTGCCCTGCCTTCTCTATCGCGCTACAGACAATCTGATAGTTTCCGCTCTTGGCGTAAACTGTCACACTGCCTGTAACCACAACCAAGTCGCCGTCCTTGGGCATATAGCCCACATTCTTCACCGACCTGGAGAAAAGGACTGCGCTTATGGCTGCAGTCTGATCTTTAAGTGTAAAATAGAAATGTCCAGAACTTGATGGTTTGAAACCAGAGACCTCTCCCTCTATCTTTACGGAGTAGAATTCCTCCTCAAGACAGTCCTTGATGCACCTTGTGATCTCGCTTACTTTGTAGCACCGGGTGGACTCTGCTGCCATAAGCACCGCTTAAATGGAAGAAAGCCGCACTGGCTTAGGGTTCTCGTTTTCGCCCAGCTGCTGGCCCAGCTCCTCCATAAGAGCCTTGGCCTTGGATGAAAGGCGCTCCGGGGTCACAATCTGGATCTTTATGTACAGGTCTCCCTTCTTGTTTGGATTATGAAGGTATGGCACACCCTCGCCCTTAAGGCGGAGCAGCTTGCCATTCTGGATTCCTGCCGGAATCTTAAGCTTTACCTTCTTCTCGTCCAGGGTATCCACATTGATGCTGCAACCAAGCGCTGCCTGGGCCATATTAATCGGAACCATGCAGTAAAGGTCGTTGCCGCTGCGCTCAAAGTATTCGTGCGGACGCACGTTCACAAACACATACAGGTCGCCAGGAACGCCACCGGCTGGCCCGGCATCGCCCTGCCCTGGTATGCTGATCTGCTTGTCCGGTTCTATTCCTGGAGGGATAGTTACCTTTATCTTCTGGACCTTGCGGTTGGTGCCGCTGCCGCCGCAGTGGCTGCAGGGCTTTTCTATGATGGATCCCTCGCCATGGCAGGTCGAGCATGTCGATGCGAGAGAAAAGAAGCCAGAGCTCCGGCGCACCTGGCCAGTACCGCCGCAGGTAGGACACATCTTGCGTCCCGAGCCGGCGGATGCACCGGTGCCGTTACATTCTGTGCAGCTTACATTGCGGTTATAGGAGATCTCCACCTTGGTGCCGTATACTGCGTCCTTGAAGGAGATATCAAGGTTGTAGCGCAGGTCTGCGCCCCGGTACTGGCCGCCATAGCCACGGCCCGCCCTGGTGCCGCCGCCTCCAAAGAAGGTGTCGAAAATGGAGAAGTCGCCGCCGAAGATATCCTGGAAATCGTGGAATACGTTGGAGTAGTCGTGTGCTCCACCGGCACCCATGTTGCCCTCTACCCCGGCAAAACCGAACTGATCGTAGGCCTGACGCTTCTTATCATCTCCAAGCACCTCGTAGGCCTCGGTAGCTTCCTTGAACTTCTCCTCGGCCTCGGGGTTTCCGGCATTCCTGTCGGGATGGTATTTGATAGCCAGCTTTCTGTAAGCTTTTTTAATGTCTTCTTTGGAGGCAGATTTCTCCACCCCCAAAACCTCATAGTAATCTCTCTTAGTTGCCATTATTTCTTGTCGTCGTCCACTACTTCGAAGTCTACGTCATCAACTGTGCCGCTCTTTGGGCCTGCACCCTGTGCACCAGCACCTGGGTTAGGACCTGCGCCCTGAGCACCAGCTCCTGGATTCGGGCCTGCTCCTGCAGCGCCTGCACCTGGGTTTGCACCGCCATTCTTTGCAGCATTTGCGGCATACATCTGCTCTGCCAGCTTATATGCAGACTGTTTGAGAGTCTCCATCTTAGCCTTTATGTCATCGATGTTATCGGTCTTTGCAGCTTCCTTAAGATCCTTGAGGGCAGCCTCAATCTTAGCCTTTTCGTCTGCGCTGATCTTGTCGCCGTAGTCCTTCAAGGATTTCTCGGTCTGGTAGATCATGCTGTCAGCCTCGTTCTTGACCTCGATTCTTGCCCTTTCCTTCTTGTCTTCCTCGGAATGTGCCTCAGCCTCTTTGACCATCCGGTCAATCTCGCTCTCGGAAAGTCCGGAGGAGGACTCAATCTTGATGCTCTGCTCTTTTCCAGTAGCCATATCCTTTGCAGAAACATGGACAATACCGTTGGCATCGATATCGAATGTAACCTCGATCTGTGGAACTCCCCGTGGTGCCGGTGGAATACCTACCAGGTCAAAGTTGCCCAGTGTCTTGTTGTTTGCAGCCATCTCACGCTCACCCTGGAGAACATGGATGGAAACTGCAGTCTGGCCGTCAGCTGCGGTAGAGAATATCTGGCTCTTCCGTGTAGGAATAGTTGTGTTCCTCTCAATCAGCTTTGTGAATACACCGCCAAGGGTCTCGATACCCAGTGAAAGCGGAGTTACATCAAGGAGCAGAATATCCTTTACATCGCCGCCCAGGATACCGCCCTGGATTGCTGCGCCCATTGCTACAACCTCGTCCGGGTTGACGCTCTTGTTAGGCTCCTTGCCGAAAATCTGCTTTACCATTGTCTGTACAGCAGGGATTCTGGTGGAACCACCTACCAGGATAACCTCGTCAATCTCGGAGGCAGAAAGGCCTGCATCCTTAAGAGCCTTTACACATGGCTCCTTTGTCTTATTGATCAGGTGCTCAACCATACCTTCGAACTTAGCTCTGGTAAGTGACATCTGAAGGTGTTTAGGGCCTGTTGCATCTGCTGTGATGAAGGGCAGGTTGATCTCTGTGGACTGAGCGCTTGAAAGCTCAATCTTAGCCTTCTCTGCAGCCTCTTTAAGCCGCTGAAGTGCCATTCTGTCCTTGGACAGGTCAATTCCGGTGTCAGCCTTGAATGTGTCGATCATCCAATGGATTATTTCCTGGTCAAAGTTATCGCCTCCCAGATGGGTATCGCCGTTGGTGGACTTAACCTCGAATACGCCGTCGCCCAGCTCCAGGATGGAGATATCGAATGTACCGCCGCCCAGGTCGTATACTGCGATCTTCTCTTCTTTCTTGTCCTTGCCGAAACCGTAGGAAAGGGATGCGGCTGTAGGCTCATTTACAATTCTCTTTACCTCGAGGCCTGCAATCTTACCTGCATCCTTGGTTGCCTGACGCTGTGCGTCGTTGAAGTAGGCAGGAACTGTGATTACAGCTTCTGTCACAGGCTCACCAAGATAATCCTCTGCAGTCTTCTTCATCTTCTGGAGAACTGCTGCAGAAATCTCTGGTGCAGAGTACTGCTTTCCTCTGATATTTACTCTGATATCGTTGGAAGGGCCGGCTTCCATCTTATATGGCATAAGTGCGGCATCGGCGGCCATTTCGCCATATTTGCATCCGATGAACCGCTTGATTGAATAGACTGTGTTCTCAGGGTTTGTAACCATCTGGTTCTTGGCCGGCTGGCCTACAAGCCTATCGCCCTTGTCTGTAAAAGCCACGACAGACGGGGTTGTCCGCTGTCCTTCGGAGTTTGCAATTACAATAGGTTCTCCACCTTCCATAACTGAAACACACGAGTTTGTTGTTCCAAGATCAATACCAATTACTCTTCCCATATTATTCCTTCCTTCTTAGAAAAAATTTTCAATTATTCTTTGCAGGCATGCTCACTTTCACCTTTGCATGCCGTATAACTCTTCCGTGCAGGATGTAGCCGTTCTGGAACACCTCTGCAACAGTAGCTTCCTTGACATCAGGAGACTCTGTCATCATAAGAGCCTCGTGCTTCTCGGGGTCAAATGCCTCGTTCACAGGAACATACTTTGTAAGCCCCCACTTCTTCTCCAGAAGACCCATAAGACGTTTCTCTATAAGATCAACGCCGTTCGCCAGAGTCTCAAAATTCTTAGACTTCTTGGCAGCTTCCTCAGCCCTCTCAAAGTCATCAAGAACATCTATCAGATCGGTCAAAAGAGAGGTGTTGGCAAAGCTTACAGCATCTTCCTTGTCACGGATAAGACGTTTGCGGAAATTATCAAAGTCGGCAGCCTTCCGGAGGAACTGGTCCTTCATCTCTGCCTTCTCTTTCTCCAGTTTCTGAATCTGCTCCTTAAGGGCAGCAACCTCATCAACCGGTTCGGCAGGTTCTTCTGTCCCAAGCTCTTCGGCCTTGGCTTCCGATTCAGGCTGAAGTTCCTGCTCCATCTTTTCTTCCTCAGTATCCTTTTTCACTTTTGTGTGTCCTTAGTTGTTTTTCTTTATTAAAAGATACTAATAAGAAAATATAATAGTCAATAATTTAGTAAAAAAATAATTAGTTAGATGAATAAAAATCTCTGATAAGGTCTACTTCGCCTTCGCTTATGCCCAGGGTTTCGGCAATCTTCTCATTGCTCCAGCCCCTCTGGATAAGCAGTTTGGCAGTCTCGTTCCTATCGGTCTGGGATATCTGGGTATCGGGGGACGATATAGGGACAGGCTTCTCCACCAGCTCCCCAAGAACAGAAATAGTCTCCTCTCCCTTATGGATGGAATCGTTAAGACGGGTCTCGGTCTTGGCAAGCCACTCCATCACCTTGTCAATCTTAGCCAGGCGATCCTCGGTCTCAGAAAGCTTTTCACCAAGATTTGAAATATTGTCCAGGGCTTTCACAGCCTGCTCAACCTTCTCCATGCGGCCAGATGTCTGCTTCTCCAAGGCATCCAGACGATTCTTGTATGTTTCCATGAAGAGATTCTCAGCATTCTGCACCTTGTCGGAAAGCTCATCAACAGCTTTGGACCTGACCTCCTCCATGCCGGTTTTTATCTCCTGCAGAGCGCTGCCCAAGTTCTCTATGTCCTGCTTAAGAGTGTCTACAGAGGCAAGCTTTTCGCTTACAGATGCCTGATAATCGGTAAATTCCTTCTCAATCTCAGAGCGTACAACCTCAAGACGGCTCCTGCTCTCTTTGTCCAGGGCAGCAAAGAACTCAGACTCCACTGCAGTATTCTTATCCTTAAGAAGCTCAAGCCGCTCCATGTAGCCCTTTCCAAAGGTCTCTATGCTTTCCCTGAAGGAATCCAGCTTGGCATTCATTGCAATTGTAAGATCCTTGATTGCGTTCTCCGACACCAGAGCCTGCCGGCCAGTCAGCTCTTCTATCTGGGTATTGAAGGTATCAAGCCGTTTGCCTGCCATCTCAAGGCCATCCTGAAGGGTCCCCATATTGAGATTCACTGTGTTGAGAAGATTAAGCCTGAGCTGTTCGAAGGATTCCTCGTTCTTTCTGTTGAACTCGGAAAGGATGGAGTCGGTCTGCTCTTTTATTTCGGCAAGCTGATCTGTAAGATTCTTAATGCTGCGCCGGACTATCTCCACATTCTTGGACTCCTGCTTAAGCAGCTGCAGGTTCTTGTCCGCCTTCTGGGAGGCATCGGCCATCTCGTTGAAAGCACTGCGGAATGTGTCCAGCTGACTGCTCAGGACCTTGATCTCATCATCCCTCTTTTTCACCATATTGAAGCTGACTTCAAAGCTTTTGATCAGATCCCGGGCATTCTGCTCGCTCCCATCCATGGCAAGCTTGATATCGTTGAGGGCTGTCTTCCGCTCTTCCACAATCTTATCAAGCTCCTGGGTCCTGCTGTTATAGAAGGTGCGCATTCTGTCCAGATAGCGGCTGGCAGTATTAGACCTCATGAAAGCAAAAAGAATCAGCAGTTCAACTGCAAGAGAAAATAAAAAGAAGAAAATGTTTACACCGTTAATTCCCAAGTATGTAGCTCCGTAAATCGTTAAAATCGGAGAATGTTATGTCTGCCACGCTGTCTGGCACAGGCTTCTGAGCCAGGTGAGCAGCTTTCATTCCAGCTTTCTTTGCCCCTATTATATCATATTTATATTCATTTCCAACATAAATTATCTGTTCTGGTGAAATTTTTAATTCTTCTGCTGCCAGAAGGAAAGCATCAGCTTCTGGCTTAAGATGTCCCATTTCATCGGCCGACACCGTCACATCCCAGTACCGGTCGAAGCCAAGGGCTGAAAGTTTTTTTCCTACAGTATAGTCAGTTATGACCCCCAGCTTGAGCCCCGCATCCTTAAGAGAGGCAAGAAGCGGCTCTGCTCCCGGGTAAGGTTCTGCCTTGCTGAGCATATCCATATAAGTGCCGTAGATATAGGTTTCAAGAAGCTCCTGAGCCCGATCTGACGGGATTCTCAGGTATCCTGCGCACAGGGAGGCCTGTGCAAGATGGAGATCCTCCACCCCGCCTATCTGCCGAATATCCTTCCTGAGCCGCCTGAAAGCTACACTTAAACGGGGATGCTGCAGAAAAAACCGGAGACTGGTCTTGATAAAGAAACTCTGGGGATAAAGGGTTCCGTCCACATCAAAAAGGGCTGCTTTGAATCTCGGTTCTGCCATAGGTAAATGTTAACGTGAAAATCCCCTTTTTTCAAGTCGAATAATGTATTCAGGGCAAAAAAAAGCTCCCCTTGACGGGGAGCTATATCTATCCGCAGGTGTTAACCTCTGGACAGTGAAAGGAGGATACCTGCAGCAACTGCAGATCCGATAACTCCGGCTACGTTTGGTCCCATAGCGTTCATAAGGAGGAAGTTGGAAGGATCTTCCTGCTGTCCTACTTTCTGAACTACTCTGGCAGCCATTGGTACAGCGGATACTCCGGCAGCACCGATCATCGGGTTTACTCTGCCCTTTGTGATGATCTTAAGAAGCTGTCCCAGGAGAACTCCACCAGCAGTTCCGAAACAGAACGCAACCAGACCCATACAGATGATCATGATTGTCTGTATTGTCAGGAAGTGCTCCGCAGACATCTTGGAACCTACTGCAAGACCCAGGAAGATGGTTACAATGTTGATAAGCTCGTTTCCGGCTGTCTTGGTAAGTCTTTCTGTAACTCCGCACTCCTTGAACAGGTTACCGAGCATGAGCATACCGAGAAGGGATGCTGCATCTGGAACCAGCAGGGATGCCAGGATACATACGATGATAGGGAACAGAATCTTTACTGTCTTGGAAGCCTGCCGAACCTCTGCCATGTGGATCATCCGGTCTTTCTTGGAGGTAAGAGCCTTGATGATAGGTGGCTGGATAAATGGAACCAGTGCCATGTAGGAATATGCTGCAACAGCGATAGGTCCAAGAAGGTGCGGTGCCAGCTTGGATGTCAGGAAGATAGCGGTAGGACCGTCAGCTCCACCGATGATACCGATGGAAGCAGCTTCGCAGAATGTGAATCCAAGGGCTCTTGCTCCGATAAGGGTAACGAAGATACCCAGCTGAGCAGCAGCACCAAGAAGGAATGTGATCGGGTTTGCCAGAAGCGGGCCGAAGTCTGTCATTGCACCGATACCCAGGAAGATGATCGGTGGGAACAGACCGTGCTCTACTCCGAAGTAGAAGTACCTAAGCAGACCGCCATCCTCCATAAGTCCTGTGATAGGAAGGTTGCAGAGAATACAACCGAATCCGATCGGAACCAGGAGCAGCGGCTCAAACCCACGTACAATACCCAGATACAGCAGGAAACAGCCCATGCCGATCATAACCAGGTACTGCCATGTAAGGTTTGCAAAACCTGTATTGGACAAGAAATTTGTCAATAATTCTAACATGCAATTACCCCTTATGCCAGTTTAACGATAGCCTGGCCCTTCTGTACGCTGGAACCGCCTGCGAGGCAAACTTCAGCTACAGTTCCGTCAGCAGCAGCAAACACTTCCATATCCATCTTCATAGCTTCCATGATGCAGACCAGCTGTCCGTTCTTAACTGCGTCGCCTACCTTAACCTTTACATCTTTGATTGTTCCAGGCATTGGTGCAACTACATCCTTTGCGCCTGCTGCTGCAACTGGTGCAGGAGCGGCAACAGGAGCTGCTGCAGGTGCTGCAACAGGTGCCTTCCGTGGAGCTGGCTTTTTAGCAGCGCCGCCGATAAGCTTTACATTGTATGTCTTCCCATCTTTTGTGATAACAAGGTTTTCACCGTCTGACTCAACGTCCACTTTGTACTTGTTACCATCGAACTCAAAATTAATCTCTTTTTTCATCTGTTAACTCCAGAAAGTCTTTTTGATACCCGCGGCGCCTTTGCCCATGGGCTTTCTCTTAAAATATCACTTGGTGTCCATGCCTCTGCAGATACAGGCTCCTCATCCTGTGCCACAAATGCGGCAACAGCAGCGATAAGCCAGTCCATGCTCTCTGCCTTAGGTGCCTCTGCAGCAGCTGCAGGTGCGGCAGCTTTAGGAGCATCCTTTTTAGCAGCTTTATTGGATTTTGCAATATCCCATTTTCCCAGAACAACCATAACGATAGCCAGGATAGCAAGGAAGGAGAATACCACAAAAAGTCCAACGACTGTGGAAACCAGTGTATAGCTGAATACTTCTATATCCATACTTTACTCCAATATTACAGAGGAATGTTTCCGTGCTTCTTAGCAGGTCTGTCTTCTCTCTTGGTGATGTGCATCTCTACAGATCTGATGAGTTCGATTCTTGCATACTTAGGATCGATAACATCGTCAACATATCCGTAGCCGGCTGCAACGAATGGGTTCATAACCTCTGCCTCGAACTCTGCAATCTTCTCAGCTCTCTTTGCAGCTGGATCAGCAGCAGCATTGATCTCTTTTCTGAAGATGATGTTTGCAGCACCCTGAGCGCCCATTACAGCGATCTGTGATGTCGGGAATGCCAGTGTCCGGTCATAGCCCAGCTGCTTAGCAGACATTGCGATGAATGCTCCACCGTAGGACTTTCTGACGATAAGTGCTACCTTTGGAACTGTTGCCTCTGCGATAGCGTAGAGGATCTTTGCTCCGTGGCGGATGATTCCACCGTGCTCCTGCTCAACGCCTGGGAGGAAGCCCGGTACGTCTACCAGTGAAACTATAGGAATGTTGAATGCATCGCAGAACCGGATGAACCGTGCACCCTTGTCGGATGAGTTGATATCCAGGGAAGCGGCGAAGAACTTAGGGTTGTTTGCGAAAACGCCCACTGTCCGGCCGTTCAGTTTTGCGAAACCTACTACAACGTTCTTAGCGAAGTCTGCCTGAACTTCCAGGAAGCTGTCTGCATCGAAGATTGAGTAGATGAACTCTTTCATGTCATAGCCCTGGTTGATGTTGTCCGGGAGAATATCCATAAGTTCTGGAGTCTCTCTGTCAACAGGGTCTGTGCAAGGTGCAACAGGAGATGGCTCCATGTTGTTTGCAGGGAGATAGTTGAGAAGCTTTCTTACGCCCTCAAGACAAGCTTCCTCGGTAGGATAGCGGAAGTGTGCGACACCGCTGGTTCCGCAGTGTGCGCCTGCTCCACCGAGAGCCTCGTGAGAGATCTCCTCGCCTGTTACAGCCTTGATTACATCTGGTCCGGTGATGTACATGTTGGAAATGCCATCAACCATGAAGATGAAGTCTGTGATAGCTGGTGAATATACAGCACCGCCGGCACATGGTCCCAGGATTACAGAGATCTGTGGGATTACACCGGAAGAAATAGTGTTGTTTCTGAAGAGTTTTCCATAACCGCCAAGGGCCAGGATACCTTCCTGGATTCTTGCTCCGCCGGAATCGTTAACCTGAACGAATGGTGTTCCGTTCTTAAGTGCAAGAGCCTGTGCAGCTGCAATGCGCTCTGCATGCATCTCTCCCAGGGATCCGCCAAGGACTGTGAAATCCTGTGATGAAACGAAAACCTGCTTTCCGTCAACTTTTCCGCAGCCAGTTACAACTCCGTCTCCCAAGAACTTCTTCTTGTCGAGTCCGAACTTGTCAGCACGTCCTGTCATGTAAGTGCCGTCTTCAATGAATGAACCCTCATCGAAAAGAAGGTTGATTCTCTCTCTGGCAGTCAGCTTTCCTCTCTCATGCTGCTTGGCAATCTGGTCTTCTCCACCGCCTGCAAGCATTTTGGAACGCATGTCCTTAAACTTCTGTAAGGCTTCTTTGTTACCCAACTTAATCCTCCTGTCGGTTATTATGTGAAACTTACGTTTATACTCCGTAATTTTGAAAAAATTTTACTATATTATGCTTTTTTCTTCTACCTTCTGAATTTACCAACGGGACGATTTTTATGTATTTTTTTTCATAATTAAAATAACAAAAAGTTATTTTGCAGGATGTTTTTTCTTGAAGTCCTCGATCAGAGCACGGCTTATGCTGGCAAAAGAGGGAAGGTTCGGGAACTGGTCTGCGGCAAACCAGTCAGCCTTGTCTATCTCCACTCCATCAGGTCTGAGTTCTCCTGATTCGTATTCTGCAGTAAAGCCGAGCATGAAGGAATGTGGGAATGGCCAGCACTGACTTCCGAAATAACGGATATTCTTGACCTTGATGCCCACCTCTTCCATGATTTCCCGGCGGATTGCATCCTCTGCACTCTCTCCGCTCTCCACAAAACCTGCAATTATACTGTAGCGGCCGTCGGTGAAACGGACATTGTGGGCCAGAAGGAGTTTATCCCCCCTGGTCACTGCAGTGATTACAGCTGGAGATAGAACCGGATAATCGATGCGGCCGCACTTGGTGCAGATCTTGGCCCGTTCTGTCTTGGAATCCTCCATAGGTGCCCCGCAGGATGGACAGAACTTCCAGCTTTCGTGCCAGCGGCAGATATGGAGAGCCCGGCCTACTATGGTGAACATATCCCGGCCGATTGCAGTGTAGAGATCCCTCAGCCCAGCATATGTATACTGGGCCACGCCGCAGCAGTTGTAGCAGATCTCCTCGGTATCAAAGACCTGAGCGGCAAAGGCATTTTTGCCATCTATAGTGCCTATGAACTGCGGTTCTGAGGTCTTAAGTCCCAGCTCCGAGGGAGAAAGAAGCTCCGGGAAACGTATGTCATCATCCTTGCCGAAATAGAGCACCTTATCCTTCTTGAACAGGAACCAATAGCCCCTCTCATCCTTTTTTTCACAGAAAACACCAGGAACAAATGTCATACAAGCCTCCTCTACCGTTTTATGATCACAAAGTTCCGCTCATCCTCCAGAAATGGAACATGGGCAGATCTGATATCTGTCTTTTTCCGGATTTCAGAATCAAGAGTCTGAATCTCATGCTGAATTTCCTCTCTCCTCCCCTTGAAAGCAAAGAGATTTCCCCCTGCCGCTGTAAGCCTATACAGAGTGGGGAAATACTGGGTGAACTGTCCCAGGGCCCGGAACAGCACCAGGTCGAACTGCTCTTTGACCAGATCTGCATCCACAGCCTTAACCTCGACATTGGAGGCATGCATCATGACTGCTGTGTTTGCCAAAAACAGAGCCTTTTTGCCGGAGCGTTCTATAAGGGTGAACTTCTTGTCAGGGAATGCGACTGCCAGCACCAGCCCGGGGAACCCCCCGCCGGAGCCCACATCGCAGGCTGTGTCGAATACCATATTCTTAAGCAAAGGAACTGCGGCCAAGGAATCCAAGAAGTGCTTAACCACCAGAGCTTCGCCTGAGGCGTTCACAAGGCCGTACTTGCCGTTCCACAGGGCCAGCTCCGACCAGTAGGTATCAAGCTGTCTGCGCTGTTCATCAGAAAAGGAGACATCCAGTTCAGAAAGACCTTTATCCAGCAGTGCTTCCATTCTTCTTCCCCAGATGAATCATAAGAATTGCTATGTCAGATGTCCGTACCCCGGATATGCGGGAGGCCTGCCCCAGTGTGGCAGGGAGCACCTGTTTGAACTTAAGGCGGGATTCTGCAGAAAGGCTTTCCACCGCATCATAGTCAAAGCCCTCGGGAATCCGCAGCTTCTCCATCCGCTCTATGCGGCTGTTCTGCCGCTCCTGACGGGCTATATAGCCGTCGTACTTTATATCAAGCTCTATCTGGTCCAGCCACTCCTTGCGTACTCCGCCGCCTATGGCAGGATCCAGGGCAAGAAGCTGTCCCAGCCTTATCTCAGGGTCCCGGATTATCTGGTCAAAAGCCTTGCCTATGTGATGGCTCAAGGTCTCTTTCAATTCTGCTGTTTCAGCCTTGGCCAGCTCCTTCTCCCCAAGGTGCCGCTGGGAAAGCAGCTCCTTCACCTCGTCTATCCTGGTTCTTTTTTCCACAAACTGCTGATGGATATCCTCCGGCACCAAACCGGCCTGATAGCCCTTATCCAGAAGGCGGAAATCGGCGGTGTCGTGCCGCAGGGAAAGGCGGTGCTCAGCCCTGGAGGTGAACATTCTGTAAGGCTCCTTGGTACCCAGTGTCACAAGGTCGTCGATAAGGACACCGATATAGGCTTCGGTCCGGGAGAGAACCAGAGGTGCCTTTCCCTGCAGGTACATGGCTGCGTTGATGCCTGCCATAAGCCCCTGGCATCCAGCCTCCTCGTAGCCGGAGGTACCGTTGGTCTGCCCGGCTATGAAAAGCCCCTTGAGCCGCTTGGTCATAAGGGAAGGATAAAGCTGCAGCGGATTAAGGTAGTCGTATTCTACTGCATATCCTGGGCGCACCACCTCCACATGCTCCAGGCCGGGCAGTGTGTGGAGGAACTGGTTCTGCACCTCCTCCGGCAGGGAGGATGAGATGCCGTTAAGGTACATCTCCTCGGAATCCAGCCCCTCCGGCTCAACAAAAATCTGATGTCTGGGCCGGTCTGGGAACCGTTTGACTTTATCCTCTATTGATGGGCAGTACCTGGGACCGGTGCCCACAATCATACCTGAGAACAGAGGGGAACGATGGAAGTTATCCCTTATTATCTGGTGTGTTTTTTCGTTTGTATAAGTGATCCAGCAGGGCACCTTGGGGCGCACCACCTTCTCGCCGAAGAAGGAGAACTGGAGCACCTCCTCGTCCCCAGGCTGCATCTCCATCCTGTCGTAGTCAAGAGAGCTCTTCTTGACCCGGGCCGGGGTGCCGGTCTTAAGGCGGCCCACATCAAAGCCCATACGGCGGAGGCTTACTCCCAGCCCTTCCGCAGCAGGCTCCCCTATGCGGCCCGAGACCTTGGAATAAGGTCCTATGAAAATGCGCCCCTCCATGAAGGTGCCGGTGGTAAGGACCACGGCCCGGGCGGTGAAGCGCATGCTGCGTTCTGTTATGACTCCCTCGATGGCATGGCCGTCGGAGGATAGGATAAAATCGGTCACTGTGTCCTGGAACAGGTGGAGGTTCCTCTGGTGCTCCAGAGTGTATTTGGCCAGGGCGCTGTATGCAAACTTGTCGGCCTGTGCCCTGGGGGCCTGCACTGCAGGACCGCGGCTCTTGTTGAGCATCCGGAACTGTATCATGGTGTGGTCGATAAGGTGGGCCATCTCGCCCCCCAGGGCATCGATCTCCCGCACTATGTTGCCCTTTGACAGGCCTCCTACCGCCGGGTTGCAGGAGAGCTTACCGATGGTGTCTATATTCTGGGTTATGAGCAGGGTGCTGAAACCAAGCCGGGCCAAAGCCAGGGAAGCCTCTATTCCAGCGTGGCCGCCGCCTATGACTATCGCATCAAAATCCATATCACTTACCTACACAGAAACGGGAGAACATATTCTCCAGTATGTCGGAGCTGGTTATCTCGCCAGTCAGCTCCCCAAGGGCATTCACAGCCTCTTCCAGATCCACGGCCACCACATCCAGCGGCATCTGGGCAGCCATCCCTATCTTCACCTTCCCTATTGCATCCAAAGATCTGTCGATAAGATCCTTCTGCCGCTGGGAATCGATGACAGCCTCCCCTGTGTCCAGTCGGCGGCTTCCCATGGCTTTGGTATAAATCAATTCCTCAAGTCCATCGAACCCGGCCCCGGTGGCGGCGCTTATGGGTACAAAACCCTCCGGCGCAGCAGCATCAGTTTTGTCTATCTTGTTCCAGAGCGGAATACATGGATGTTCTTTTATAAAGGCCTCGTCCTCCGGTGTCAGCCCCTCGGAGCCATCCACCAGGTAGAGGATTATGTCGGCATTCTCTATAACCATGTTGCTGCGCCGTATCCCCTCCGCCTCCACCGGGTCGTCTGATGAGCGCAACCCTGCGGTGTCGATGAGTACAGCCGGGATACCCTTGACTGCAACAGAGGATTCTATGTAGTCCCTGGTTGTGCCTTTTATGTCTGATACAATAGAACGGTCTTCCTTGAGGAACAGGTTGAAAAGTTTGGATTTGCCTGCATTGGTCCGCCCAGCCAGGGCAATGCGGATACCCTCTTTATACAGTTTGCCCACCTGGTAGGTGGCGGCAAGGCGGCTCAAGATATCGGCAGCACTGTCCAGCTTCTCCATATCAAAGCCGGCAGCAGGATCAGCCTCATCCTCGGCATAGTCCAGCTGTATCTCAACTGCGGCCATTATGTCGGCAAGAAAGTGCTTGGCCTGGTCTATTGCATCAAAAATGCTGCCGGAGAGCCGGTCCAGAGCCAGGACCTGTGCCTGCCGGCTCTTGGATAGGATAAGTTCGTTCACAGCCTCGGCCTTGGTCAGGTCCACCTTGCCGTTCAGGAAACTGCGCATGGTGAACTCCCCTGGCTGGGCGTCCCTGAAGCCTGCCTTGTGGAGCAGCTCCATCACAGCCTGTATACCGGGCAGGCTTCCGTGGCAGAAAATCTCCACCATATCCTCCCCTGTGTAGCTTTTAGGAGCACGGTAAATACCCAGCACCACCTGGTCCACAGACTTCTCTCCATCAAGGAGCATGCCGAAAGCCAGTGAATAGCCCGGGAGTTTGGTTATATCTTTGTTTCCTTTGAATATCGGAGCTATTTTCTCAACAGAACCGGTGCCGGATGTACGGATGACAGCCAGAGCGCTCTCCCCCCAGGGGGTGGCCAGTGCGGCGATAAGCTCTTCTGTGTCATATCCGCTTCTCATAGTAAGAAAATAATATATTAAACTGTGGTGGTGGTCAATAAATCAGTTTTCTTCCTGCTGTGCCAAAGATGGATTAAAAATGCAACGCAGATTATGTTGGACAGGAGGGAGCCTGCCGGGGCGGCCAGTCCCATGGGGTACAGTGTCGCCGGCCAGAGTATGACTGCCAGATAGGTGCCTGGGATGCGCACCAGTATTACAGAAAGCACGTTGTGTATGAATGAGTAGAATGCCTTGTTGTAGGCGCAGAAATAGCCGCTGAAGCAGAAGTGGATGCAGGCCAGCATGCAGTCTATGGTGTAGGAGCGCAGGTACTGGCCGCCGTAGTGGACAACCCCTTCGTCACTTTTCACGAAGAGCCGCACTATAGGCTCTGCAAAGAACTGGCATATTGTAAAAATTACAGCCCCGAAGCAGACACATATCACAATGCCGTAGACAAGAACCTGTGTTGCACGTCTGTCCTTTCCTGCCCCTGCATTCTGGGCGGCGATAGCCGATACCGACGAAAGCATAGCTGACGGCACCAGGAAGAAGAAGCAGATAAGTTTCTCCACAATGCCTACGCTGGCCGCGATGGTGACACCTCTTGTATTGGCTATTGCTGTGATGACCAGGAAGGATATCTGGATAAAGCCCTCCTGGATTGCAATAGGAACTCCTACCCTGAGAATGGCTGAGAAGACTGCCCTGTCTATTGCAAAATCCTTTTTGGAAACCGAGATGCCAGTATCGGTCTTCTTAAGCACCACAAAGGCCAGCATCACACTGAGCACCTGGGATGCCACTGTGGCCAGCGCAGCCCCGGCAGCCCCCATCCCCAGCGGGCCGATGAGTATGTAGTCCAGCACTATATTCACAATACCGGCCACAAGTACAAAGTACATGGGGGTCTTGGTGTCGCCGAAGCCCCTGAATATGCTGCTTATCACATTGTATGCGGTTATGAAGGGGATTCCTGCGAAGCAGATGATTATGTACTGCCGGG
>JAEEGF010892761.1_pt1 | contig 18842 bp, 9 predicted proteins | sample 9134171 | NCBI WGS metagenome assembly JAEEGF01 (sample SAMN16246542, study PRJNA631951) | gut metagenome | biome: gut microbiome; feature: rumen; material: AP-attached | host: Bos | place: Iran: Karaj | collected 2018-10
CAATGAATCCCATGTTGTTCTTCTTGCAACGCTCAACCAGATCAAGCTCCTGCTCACCTGCAAGATATGAGAATGGGAACTGCAGAGTTTCGTACAATCCACATTCAGTGATCTCTTTTGCTACGCCAATCTTATGAGTTGTGATACCGATGTGTCTGATCTTGCCCTGAGCCTTGGCTTCAAGCATACACTCATACATGCCTGTTCCATCACCTGGTTTGTAGCACTGATCTACCATATGAAACTGATAGATATCGATATAATCTGTCTTCATTCGTTCGAGAGACAGTTCAAGGTCTTTCCAGAAATCTTCCGGTGTCTTGGCTGGAGTCTTAGTAGCGATATAGATATCTTTGCGCATTCCGTTTTCGCCAAAGGCCAGTCCTATTTTTTCTTCACTATCACTGTAACTGTGAGCAGTGTCAAAAAACTTCATTCCGCCTTCCTTGGCTGCTCTGAGGATCTTGACTGCCATATCAAAATCACAGCGCTGAACAGGGAGAGCTCCAAAACCGTTTTGTGGCACAGTTATGCCGGTTGTGCCCAGTGTAATATTTTTCATCTTCCTACCTCGTTATCTTGTAGCTTATTGTTACGAATATTTTAGTCTATTGGATTAGCAAATACAAATATAAACGTTTATTCTGTGTTGAGTATTTCTCGTGAATTGCAACTCGGTATTTACCAATAAAAAAAGTGCTGAGCTATGTTCTCCATTGGTGTCATTGGCACAAAAGAATCAGAGATAGAGGACCAAATGGATCGGTGAGTCTGTTGAAAAACTACAAAATCCAAAAGCCATAGGTAAAAACAGGCTTCAATACCTGTTGGAAAATAGAGAAGTGTAAAAACCAATAGGTAAAAGCAGGCCACAATACCTATTGGAAAATAGAGAAGTGTAAAAAGCAATAGGTAAAAACCCGCAAAAATACCTATTGGAAAATGGAGAAGTGTAAAAACCAATAGGTAAAAACATGCCACAATACCTATTGGAAAATAGAAAAGTGTAAAAAGCAATAGGTAAAAACCCGCAAAAAAACCTATTGGAAAATAGGAAAGTGCAAAAAGCAATAGGTAGGAACGCCAAATAATACCTATTGAAAAATACCAAAAGACAAATTCCAATAGGAAAATGCAACTAAAGGATATATAAATTATAATAATTTCACTAGATTATAAATAATAATTTTTAACTCTTAGCAATACGATCAATGAGTTGAAATCTTTTATAAAGGTTACAACCAAGTCAGTTGAACAGATTGCCTCAAAATATGATTGTATTGTCACCTGCACAGGTGGTTTTCATGTCGATAATATTACACCTGAGCAGCTTCAGGAGATCAGACTGAAGCTCGATGCTTTCTTTTTGTAAAGACCAGGATCGTGATCAGCAGCATCACACCTGCTAATACTGCTACAAGGATTACAGCTGCAGCAAGATCATTTGCTGCGGCTTTTTTTAGTACCACGTAATCTGGAGAATCAACGATCACAGAATAGAGGCTGCCATCTACAGATACAGGCTCTAAAAGTGTTACTGAGCCATCTTTTACGGCATATACGGACAGGGTATCTGTATCAATGTCTTCAGGAACAGGAATGGTCAGCGTTACGTCCTCTGTAGTGGTTTTGTTGCATTTATAACTATAGATATAGCAATCCTGGGCATTGATCTTGGCATTTTTAAGGATGGATGCTATTTCTTCATAGGATTCAGTTTCTTCTGTGATCTGATCAATGGTAAGTAGTATTGCCACATTGTCATCAGCATAGGTAGCTGTTGTAAACCAACAGGTGTCAGTATCTACGGCGGTCAGAGTGCCTTTGGTAGAGGATGAGCCCACTGTTGCATTGCCTAGAGTACTCAGGTTGCAGCCTGCTCCGGATACGGTACTGTCTATGCCCTCCACCTGCAGGTATACACCGACAGCGCGTTTGGCTATTATAGCAGATAGATTAGGAAGGGCAGCGGTCACGTCCTTTGGCTGGTTGGCACCGTTTAAGTAGGAGACGTGTTCAGCCAGCTCTTCTCCGGCGGCAGTTATAAGGTCCTGAGAAAGAGCTTCAATAAAAGAATTCATCCAGGCGGGGCTATAGGTCTCTCCAAAACTGGTGGTGCCTCCCAGGGCTGATATAATGGCACAATCCTTCATATATTCATGATATTTTTCCCTCAGTTCTTCGTTTTGATATATTACATTGAACAATGGGAAATTCTTGTATACATTCTCAGTGTTATTATTTGGCCCCGGCTTATACATCACATCTATATCATAATTGGCCGTGGCTTCAGAGGTGCTTGGGTAGTAACAACCATAAGCCAGATCATAATCCCAGGGGATCAGCTTACTGATGCCGTTTTCATCCACATACAATCCAAAATTATGGTATTCCACAAACATATCATCCAGCTGTACAAGATAGCTGTGAGCCGCAAAATACCTGACTTCTTCATCAATATCAATAACTGTGGCCAGTAGATCAAGGTATTCCTGGCTATTGACATCTATTGGGTTTCCTTCGAAATCGGTTCCATTTGATAGAGCGCAGAGCTTTTGATCCCATTCAAGTACAGTTGGGAGCATGTCTTTGACATCTTCATAGGTGTCACTGTCAGAATTGTAGAGTGGAGACGGATCCTCCGACAATTCCTCGTAGTCAAAAGTGGTATATTCCACTTTTACCAGATAATCGCTTATCTCATCATCACTGGCGTTGTAAAAACGCTCTAAGATCGACTCATCCATAGCTTCAACCATAAAATAGACCCCATAATACTCATCATTTATGTATAGTCTTGCCAGGGCATAGGCAGGAGTAGGGATTCCCATTTCAGTCATGAGTTTTAAGGATACATATTCCTTCATCATTGATTTGTCAAAAAAGAAATTGTTGAAGCTTATTTTTTGGACACCATAAAAATTCTGGGTGTTGCCATAATCTTTTTTCTTAATGTATTTACCAAAATTAACAGTAAAAGAAAAACGGTCGTTATTTAGTTCGTCAGAGTATGTATGGGCCAGAGTGTAGTTGCCTTTTGTCTTCAGGCCTGCGTAGCCCAGTGTTGTATCGTCGATCGTGACACTCTCTGTCATGACAGTTGGGGTATCATCAGCATTTTGAAGCAGATAGTTCAGGTTGGTTTCATCTATAGTGATCTTGACAGTCTGGATCTCATCATCAGGGAAATAGGCAAGATATGCGCCTTCTGAAGCGTCTTTCTGGACACTTTGATCAATGGTATAGTCGGAAGGCGGAGTATTATTGAGCTCAGACTCATCGATGATCACGTCAGATGTGCCATGGGAAAGCTTTAACTCTTCTTCAGACATAGATGGTTTTGAACCCCATGGAAAACCGTTAGCGGCGTAGACTGTTGTATTTGGCAAAAAAGATAAAATCGCCAGAACCAATACTATTCTAAGGAACGCCTTATTTTTAGACATTATGGAGCTAAGTGACAAAAATCTGTGAGCTTGATTGTCTGTATTGTGAGAAATAGCATTTGCCGCAGATTTTGCGATTATATTGCTGAAAAAGTTGTCATTTTTCGAATTTCTAGTTAGCCTGTCCATATCGTTCTCCATATTTATCTAAATTAATTTAGCAAAACCTAAATTCAATATAGCATAGAGCATTTCCAACGCATAGGAGTTTTCACAAGAAAAAATATTTTTGTGTATATGTAACTAAAAACACGAAAAGTTTTTATTTAGATTTATTTATTGTGCAATTTAATTATAAAAAGTAAAATATAAATTAACGAATTATGAATTATCTATAAAAATAAAAGGAAGGGGTTGGAAAAAGTAGTGAAAAAGCACAAAAAGTGGCAAAAAGTCATAGGTACTGTACTTGTGACCACTACTGCAATTGCGACAATGCCTGGTAGTGTGGGTGGAGTTTCAACGGTTGCAGAAGCGGAAACGTCATCAGATGTTAATAAGACTGTTAAGTTGCTCCCGGGAGCAGCATCAACTTTCAATGACACCAATGGTGATGGACTTGGGGAGTTCCAGGGATTTGGTACTTCACTTTGCTGGTGGGCTAACAGAGTAGGTTATAGTGATAAGCTCACACAGGCAGCTGCAGAGGCTTTCTTTGGGGATGATGGCCTGAGGATGAGCATAGGCAGGTACAACATTGGAGGCGGAGACAATGTGGGAGAGATGCCTACAGTGTCTGTAAATGATAAGGCCTCATTTTATGATCTGTCTGATGAAAGCATATTGAGTTATGCCGGAAGTAGCATGTCTATTGGTTCGAACACGGCATTCAGCTCTACAACATATGCAATGTCAGATGCTGATTTTGGTATCACCAGCGGCACAACGGTAGGTTCTTTTGATGCAATCGGCTGGATCAATGCTCTCGATGCAGAGGTTGGCAGTGGAGGCAATCTTGAATATACCGTAACAGCTGATGAAACTGCAGAATACACCATCAAGATGATATTTACGCTTACAGGAACAAATGCAAGAGGTGTAAGCATAAGAGTCGCTGAGGACAGCTCAGCAACAAGTAATACACTGCTAGGTACCATGAGTACAGCAGCAAATAGCACAGCGTCTATATCTGCATCAGATCAGGACAGCACATCTTCAAACAGTGCAGCTTCTTTTTTGAGCAAAAATGAAACCGATTTCAACAATTCAAGCAGTAATAGTGCTGCATCTGGCGAGTCGTATTCGACAGATGATGCAACAGCACTTAGTGGTCAGTCAACTGATCAAAGTGGTGAAGTAAATAACTCTGGAAGCCAGTCATCTTTAAAGAGTTCTGCAATAAACACTTCTAGTGATCAGGAAACAGACGCTGAAGCAGGCACATCTGCAACAACTGACAGCGAAGAAACAGAAAATACTGACGATCAGGCCAAGGTTACACTTGATAGTGACATCAGACTTTTTGCTGCTTCTGAGGGCACAGTTTATACCGTTACATCAGATGTGATAAATAGCAATATCCTGGCATCTGCCAGCAATGCCAAGCTGTATCTTGTTACTTTTGAAAATGTAGCTCTTACAGAAGGAACTAACAAGATCATCATAGGCGGCGCAGGAAGTGACTGGTGTCTTGATTTTGTAAAGATGGCCGTTATCAAGTCTGGTGAAGAAGGAGTACTTCCAACTACAAGTAAATACCTTCATGCATCACATATCACACGTTCTGACTCTGTTGTACCAGGCTATGCAACTGATGTTACAGAGATAGATCTGGATAGTCATGATGAAAGCTATTATGCTGAGAATTTTGACAGATATGATGTTGATTGTGGTTTTGCATGGAACTACAACTGGGATGCGGATGCCAACCAGATCAATGTGTTAAAAGCAGCTATAGAGCAGGCACAGGCAAGTGGCACCAGGGAGTTCCTTGCTGAGGCATTTTCAAACTCACCGCCATATTTCATGACCGTCAGCGGATGCAGTTCAGGAAATACCAATGCAGGAGAGGACAACCTCAGAGCTGATTCCTACAATGCTTTTGCTTATTATATGGCAGATGTGATCAAGCATTGGGAAGACAATGGAATTCATTTCCAGAGTGTAACTCCAATGAATGAGCCATATACAAGCTATTGGGGAGCATACAGCAATAAGCAGGAAGGCTGCCATTTTGATATAGGCGATTCTGAATCCAACATTATTGTTGCACTCAACAAGGCTCTCACGGATGTGGGCGTAACAGATATCGTTTTTTCAGCATCTGATGAGACAAGCATAGACACAGCTATAGAAGCCTACAATGCTCTTTCAGATGATGCAAAAGAGGTTGTAACAAGAATTGACACTCATACATATAGCGGAAGCAACAGATCAGGCTTAAAGGCTCTTGCAGAGGAGTCAGGAGAGAATCTGTGGATGAGCGAAGTGGACGGAAGCGGCACAGCAGGAACTGATGCTGGAGAAATGGCACCGGCTCTTTGGCTCGCAAGCTATATGATGACAGACCTGAACGGACTTATGCCTAGTGCTTGGATCCTTTGGGATGCAGTTGATATCCATGCAGATGAAAACAATCAATATGATACCAACACACTTGACGAAGTATTAAATAATTTTGGTATCACAAGTGGTTCCGGTTACTGGGGAATTGCAGTAGCTGACCACAATAATGAAGAATTGTATCTTACAAGAAAGTATTATGCATTTGGACAGCTTTCAAGATACATCCTTCCAGGCTATACACTTATCGGATCAAGCTCTAATACAGTAGCAGCCTATGATCCTGAAAGTGGCAAGGTAGTTGTTGTTGCAGTCAATACTTCCGGAGAGGATGAGACCTGGAGATTCAATCTGTCTGATTTCTCTACAATGGGAAGTGATGTGACAGCTATCAGAACAAGCGGATCAAATGCAGATGGCGAGAGTTGGGCAGATGTATCTGCTGAAGATGACATTGTCATCAATACCAATACAAAGACATTTACAGCAACAATGAAGGCCAACTCAATAACAACCTATATTGTTGAGGACGTTACATATGATAGTTCAGAAGAAACCATCGTATCTGTAGAGGATGTAACAGTATATGCTGCAAGCGGTGCTACAGCAGTGCTTCCGGACACAGTTACAGCCAAGACAAGTAAAAACAATGAAACTGAAGTAGCTGTTAACTGGGATACAACCAGTGTAGATCTTACATCTAGCTGCTCAGTAACAGGTACTGTTGTAGGAACTGATTTTGAAGTAACCGCAACAGTCAAGATTGTTGAAGCCAATATCCAGTATTACATTGATTGTAATGACACGGTTTCCAAGGCATATTACAGTCTTGATGAATTTGCAGATCTGTACAATGAAGTTCCTGATCAGAAGTACGACGGCGAAACAAATCTCTGGGGATATGTAGATAATTACGGTTCCGGATGGGCTAATGATGGAAATGATAGCTGGCAGTCAGGCTGGTATGCATATTCCGGACAGTCAATCCAGTATAAAGTGCCAATTGAAGCCGGAGATTACGTATTTACCTTTGGATTCAAAGAGTGGTGGAGCCAGAGCAGACCAATGAAGATATCTGTAACACTTGGCTCTGAGACAACAGTTCTTGGAACTACTAATAGTAAAAATGGTTCTAACAACTGGAATACACCATCCTATGAATTTACAGCAGCTGAAGATGGCGAGCTACTGATCACAGTATCCAAAGCCGAAAGCAATAACCCTGATCCGGTGCTTTCATTTATCAAGATCCAGCATGTGCTCGAGCTTGATGAGTTAAAAGAAGCTATGAGTAAGGCTCAGGCTCTTGATACATCAGCATTTTCTGCTAGCAAGCAGACATATCTGCAGACTCTTTTGACAAGTGCAGCAAGTCTTATGATCAAAGCAGCTACAACTCAGGATGAAGTTGATGATCTTACAGAAGAATTAAATGCATTTATCTCAAATGGTGCACAGGGCTATACAGAAGCAGAACTGGCTGAAAATGACTATGTTTTATACCTTGTGGACTGTGCAAGCAAAGATACATCTGTTGTGCCTGACGGATATGTAATGGGATTATATCAGTCTGTTACAGATCAGGTGCTCCAGGAGGATGCAGAAACCGGTTATAAGTGGGGACATTCAGAAAATGATACCTATACCGGCTATGTGGCTGGAGGCTCCAGTGATGATACTCTTACAGGAACATATTACTATATGGATCCTGCAGTTACTTACCTGAAAAATACCAGTGGATTCAAATATACTTTTGAACTTCCTGATAGGACCAATGACGATGTGGAAGTAACTGTTGGTATCAAGAACCCTTGGAGTTCAAGAACTGTAGACATAGTGATCGAGGGTGAAACAGTCGCTGATGGTATTACCTGTAGTCAGAGCACTCTGGTAGAAAATACTTATACAGTTAGCGTATCAGACAATGAACTGGAAGTATTTGTACACAATCCAGACAGAACAAGCCAGTATGTTGACCCTGTTCTTAGCTATATCATAGTCAAGGCTGTCCCGGCATACACTATTGAGACTCTCAGAGCTGCACTTGCAACCTATGCAGCAGCTATGGACGGACATGAATATTCTGATGCAACTATGGAAGTGTATGAAGCTGCAGCTGATGCAGCACAAGCGCTTATTGATGAGAATTCCAAAGACTCAGTGGCAATAGAAGAAGCCTATAATACATTAAAAGATGCATATGACAATCTTTTAGAGGTATTCAAGTTGACTTATACATCAATTACAGGAACAGATGGTGATGTACTGTATGATAACAATGGTATCAAAGTACAGGCTCATGGCGGCCAGATCCAACAGTTCACCGTAGATGGTGTGACTAAGTATTATTGGTACGGTGAAGATAAGACCAATGGCTACAGACCGGTAGTAGGTGTTCATCTCTACACATCAACTGATCTGTATAACTGGACTGATGAAGGCGTTGTATTAAAGAGCATTCCTGTTTCCGACGAGGAATATGGCACAGATCAGGAAGATGGGTATGTGGCAGATCTGTCCATCTTTGAGACAGATGAGTATTTCAAGGATCTGTATTCAGATTATGTTGGACAGAGTGCAGACAATACATCACTTTATAGCTCCAAACTTGAAGAAGTATACTGGAATCTTGCTGAGGACAGATGCGTTATAGAGAGACCAAAAGTTCTTTATAATGATAAAACAGGTAAATATGTAATGTGGTTCCATGCAGATGGCAGAACTCCTGCATCTAGCGCTGATTATGGCAAAGCTTCCGTAGGAATAGCTGTAAGTGACAGCCCTGTAGGACCATTTAAGCTCCTTGGAACCTACAAGATGCTGTATAGCGAGACAGCCGATCATTCATGGGATTCATCCAACCTTGGTTCTGCAAGAGATATGAACCTCTTCAAGGATGATGACGGTAGCGCATACGTAATATATTCATCTGATGGCAATACCAATATGTACATTGCAAAACTTAATGATGAATATACAGGACTTGCTGCAACTCAGGAAACAGCAGTACTTGATGAGGATTTCAGCATCAACTTTGTAGGTGCTTCAAGAGAAGCTCCGGCAATGTTTAAATACAACGGTAAGTATTATATGATCACATCCGGATGTACAGGATGGGCTCCAAATCAGGCAAAATATGCTACTGCCGATTCACCACTTGGACCATGGACTATGATTGGCGATCCATGTACAGAAGATACTAAAGGTACAACTTACAATACACAGAGTACATGTGTATTCCCTGTTGATGCCGCAGCTGGCAAGTTTATCTACATGGGTGACAGATGGAATAGCAGTGACCTTGGAGATTCAAGGTATGTATGGCTCCCGGTAGAGTTCCTGCCTGGAGATCAGATTGCACTTGGTGATTACTCAGACTGGACATTGGATGAACTGGATAATAAGGGCGTATTTGAGATAGTGACAGAGTTGCCAACAGTAGCAACTTCACTGGATGATCTTAAAGAGCAGCTCCCTGATACAGTTAATGTAAAAGACTCTGCAGGCTCAACAAGCAGCATGGCAGTTACTTGGGAAGACATTGATAGCACAGCTGTCATGGGCAATGTAACGATTACAGGAACACTTGATAATGGCAGAAGCTTTACACAGGAAGTAAATATGATCCCTGAAAAGATGATCTATTTCTTTGACTGTGCAGGAGACGGAGCAGATTACTTTACATATGCAAGAAAAACACTGGGTACACAGCTGATCAACACTGAAGCAGATCAGGCCTACTCAGCAGATACAAAAGCCGGATATACAGGCACTATTAAATCAGATGATTCTTCCTCATATGATATGGGTATCAAGAATGCAGGAGATGATATCTGGTCTCACGGCTATTGGGCAGGATCAAGCAAGACTATTGATTATAGTTTTGACCTTGAAAAAGGCGATTATACAGTAGCCACAGGTTACCAGGAATGGTGGTCAACATCCAGACCTACAAAAATAAGTGTATTAGTAGATGGCGAAGAGATAGCAAATACAACATTTACACTTTCAAGCTCAGATACAGCAAGGCTTGAGACTGTAAGCTTCAGCCTCGAAGAGGATGCAGTTGTTACTATCAGTGTCAAGAAGACAGGAAGTCCTGATCCGGTACTAAGCTTTATTGGTGTAGTTGAAGATTCACTGGTCATTACTGAAGATCCATCTTCTGGAAACAGCTCTGGTAGCACATCAGGAAGTGGTTCTGGAACAAGTTCAGGAAGCACATCAGGTAGCGGCTCAACAAGTTCAGGAAGCAGCTCAGGAACAAGCTCCGGAAGTACTTCATCAGGAACTACAAGCTCTGGAACAACTTCAGGCAGCACTTCTACAGGTACTACTACAACTACCAGTGGAACAACAACCACCACATCTGGAAGCAGCCAGACTACTTCCGGTACTGCTGTAACAAGCAACACTCAGCAGACAACAGGTGATGGTGCAGCTGTTGCAGGTGCTAATAGAGACAAGTCTTCAAATAAGCAAAAAGCTGATTCAAGTGAGAGCACAGCAGCTACTTCAGGTGATGATAAAGAGACAGAGATAGTAGAAAAAACAGATACAAAAGATACAGTAGCAGATGGTAAAGAAGAATCTTCCAGCGAGGAAGCAATCGCATCTGCATCAACATCTACTGCTCAGATCGATGAGCCGGAAGTACCTACTACTGATACTCCGGATGACAAAAACAGGAGAGCACTCATAATAGCCACCGCCGCAATTATCATAGCCGCACTTGGCGCTATTGCAGGCATGACTAAACTTGGACTACTAAATGCCATAGCTAACATTTTTAAGAAATGATCCAAATAGAGGGGCTATCGCTTTAGATGATTAAATCATCTGGGCGATGCCCCTTTTCCATGCCATAAAATGAGTCACTGGGGACGTATCAAATTGACTCATTGCGTACATTTTTTTATGAGCACAAATAGAAATCCGCACTGGCTGCGGATTTCGTGAGAACATGATTCAAGAGGCAAATAGGCTCTGCGACGAAGTCGCCTTTAAATAGCCTATTTGCATATTTTTGTCACAAAGTGACAAAAATGAGTCAATTTGATACGTCCCCAGTGACTCATTTTCTTAATCGAAAAAAGTACCCTGAAAGAATCTCTTCAGGGTACTTTTTAGCATACATACAACAAAAATGGTTATTTCTTAAACAACAATTACAACAAGTGATTTCGTAGATTCAAAATCAATGATTTGATAAAAACGCTTCAACATCTTCTTTAGTAGGCATTACAGCAAGCGCGCCTTTTTTAGTTGTGATGATAGATGCTGCCGCATTGGCAAAGTCAAGACAATCGATCAAATCATCTTTTGAGAGATTATCAATTCCTTTTCTGTAAACATAGTCTATAGCGCAGGCACAGAAAGTATCTCCAGCTCCGGTTGTTTCAATAGTATCAGGATTGAGATATCCCTCCTTATAAACCACCAAATCTTTATAGATGGCCATACTTCCCTTTGGTCCAAGAGTTGCAAAAACTATCGATATACCGAAATCTCTCTTGATCTTCCTTGCACCGGCTTCGATATCTGAAAGTCCTGTGAAGAGTTCTACTTCATTATCAGAGATCTTTAAAATATCACAGTTGTTAAAGCCATATTCCATGCTGCTAAGAGCCTGATCCACTGATTTCCATAGGGGTTCTCTGTAGTTGGGATCAAAAGAGATAAGCTTGCCGCTTTTCTTTGCAATCTCTACAGCTGTCTCAGTTGCTTTCTTTGCAGCTTCATCAGTCATTGATAATGTTCCAAAATGAAAAACATCTGCTTCTTCAATAAGATTGCGCTTTTCCATGACTTCTTCTGCAGTCAGCATCATATCTGCACCGGGATTTCTGTAAAAAGAAAAGTCTCTATCTCCATTTGGGAGCTTATTTACAAAAGCAAGTGTTGTAGGGATGTTTTTATCAAAAAATAGTCCATCAGCGCTTATTCCCTGCTTTTCAATTCTTTCCTTTAACATTCTTCCAAAAAAGTCATCGCCTACTTTTCCAATAAAAGCAGTCTCGTTGCCAAGATTCTGCAACATAGACAGAACATTACATGGAGCTCCGCCAGGATTAGCCTCAAATAAAGGATTATGCTGACTGCTCTCTCCATTGTTCGTAAAATCTATCAGTAATTCTCCTAATGCAACAACGTCTAAATTTCCCACTTTTAAGCCCTCACAAGTTCATGCATAGTCACATCCATAAGTAGTTCTCCCTGACACTTAAAGCTGATTCCTTCAGCCTTAACATCTGTAAGGACTACCATAGACATAACCTGCTCTCCATCATTGATGAATAATTCCATGCTATATCTGTCAAGGATAAGTCTGAGATTGATCTCACCCTTATTATTTGCCACTTTACATCTTCTCTGATGTACGATTGCTCGTCTGCTTCCAGAGTGTTTTCTATCTATCTTTACAATATTCTGTGCAGGATCATATTCAATTGTTGAATATGACTTGCCATTATCAGCAAAACGAATCTCGAATTTATTATATGAAAGATCTGCTTCTGTAGATCTTACTCTAACATTCATATCGATGCATCTGCCCTCGATGCTTGAAAGAGATGCGCTATCAGAGATAAGTACATTCTGTCTGCTGATTCTCTTTCCATAGTAATTCTCTATTTCTTTAGCCGGTCTCTGGATAAGCTTGTTGTTAGACAATGTTATTTCTCTTGGGAAACTCATCTGTCCAAACCAAGGGAAGTCATCTCTTCTGATACCGCATGTATCCCAGTTCTGCATCCATCCGATCATAAGCCTACGTCCATCAGGAGCAAGGATTGTCTGAGGAGCATAGAAATCTATTCCGTAATCAATTGCCTGGCAGTTTTCTTCGCAGAAATTGCCTTCCTTATCAAAACTTCCAATGACACATAATGTGCCGTTTCCATTATGAAACTCAAGTTCCTCCGGAAGCATATCCTGCGGGCTTGTCAATAACAGCTGCTTTCCATCAAGTTCAAAGTAGTCAGGGCATTCCCACATTACTCCGAATCTGTGATTGTTCTTTATAACAACCTTTTCAAACTCCCATTTTTTTCCATCTTTACTTGCATACTGTAAAATCTGGCCGTCTTTATCTACTGTTTTATTTCCAACTACAAGATGATACGTGCCATCTTCTTTCCATACCTTAGGGTCTCTGAAATCATAGATTCCAGCACCTTCCGGCAACTGATCAGCTTTGATCACAGGGTTATTTTCATATTTTGTATAGTTCTCACCATCACCAATAGCTATACACTGAGTCTGATACTCATGTATTTCGCCATTTTCATCTTCTTTTTTCTGGACACCTGTATAAACAAGCATATGCTTGCCATCTTCTGTCTCAATAGCACTACCGGAGAAGCATCCGGCACCATCATATTCTTCATCAGGAGCAAGTGCTGCCGGAAGATATCTCCATGTTATCAGGTCACTGCTGACAGCATGTCCCCAGTGCATAGGTCCCCAGACAGTTTCATATGGATAGTACTGGTAAAAAAGGTGATATTCTCCGTTATATCTACTGAAACCATTAGGATCGTTCATCCATCCACATCTTGGAGTCAGATGAAAAAGAGGTCTCTGTTCTTCTGGAATTGTTTTTTCTTTTTTTAATTCATATTCGCGTGCTTTTTCTAATTTATTACTCATAATACTTTATTTTTACCTAAAAACTGGGAGGAGATGTAAAGAATAAATCTCCTCCCCAACCTTTCTTAATTTCAAAGTTTACAGATTCTCATCCCAACTATGCACTCAACTGTGCTCATCAAGATTTCGCCTCATCCCCATAAAAGGTCAACTCCAGTACATTCAGATGAACTGCTTACCTGTTATTATTTGTAGAACTCATCTAAATACTTCTGATAGATTGAAAGATACTTATCAAGACCATATGCATTAACCTGCTTGATATATTCATCCCAATCTGCATCTGTAAGACCATTCATAACGAAATTACTTCTGCTTGAATTGATGTAGCTGATAAGATCTGTCTGAATTGTTGTAAGTTCTTCTGTATCATCAGCTGTCATGAATACGTTTGGATATACGTACTGGCAGTGCATATCATCTGTGTAGTACTCTTTGATCCAATCAAGACGATACTGAGCATCATCAGGACATGTTACATATACACCATAGTACTCATCAAGAATTGCAAGAGGTCCACCAACACACTCTGCTTCACGAACTTCTACAGGAGATGCATCTCCAAGAGGTGCGTGTTTGAGCATCTTATCGCCATTTGCATTTTCACCAAGTTCGAAAATATCAAATTCATCATCTTCGCCGTATGTTCCCCAGTTGTTCTGTGGTGACTGGAATGGATCATACATAAGATCAAGCCATGAGCAAACAAATGCAGGGTTTTCGCACTTTGATGTAACTACGCATCTGCCACGATCAAAACCGGATGTAAATGAGCCGTTAAGTGGTGTTACATTCTTAGTATCAGCTTCAAGTGCTGCAAGTGGAACATAATCTTCAAGGTTGTCGATATTAGCAACATCCCATGTAAAGCATACGCCATATCTGTGTGATTTTCCCTTTGCTACATATGTTGACCAGTCCTGAGTAAAGCATTCTGGATCAATGAGGCCTTCCTCATACAACTGGTGGAGCCACTGCATACCCTTCTTAAAGCCTTCTGTTGTAGCGGTGCAGATAACTTCTTTATCATCTGTAACTGCAATGTGCTGGCCTATATCGTTATCACCATATCCTTCGCCAAATCCGTTGATAAGAAGGCTAGGATCCTGATCGTTCATGATGCATGACATAGGAATGATGTCACCCTCAATGCCAAACTCTGCCTGAAGTTCAGATGCATGATCTTTAAATGCTTTAAGTACTTCTTCAAATTCATCAACAGTTGTAGGTGTCTCAAGTCCAAGGAAATCAAGCCATTTCTGGTTGATATATGTAAAGTTATTACCTACTGTCTGAATAGCTGTCTTGTTAGATCCGAGCTGTTCGATCCAAGGAAGTGCCCAGATATGTCCTTCTGAATCTTCGCACATAGCACGATATTCAGGATACTTATCGAATACAGCCTTAAGGTTTGGCATGTTATTATCAATATAATCTTCCAGAGGAATGATAACTCCCTGATCTGAATATCTTATAAGGTCAGAATTACTGAATCCTGCGTTAAATACAAAATCTGTCAGAGTACTCTTGTTAGACATATTGAGCTGGATCTTATCACCCCACTGATCGCTTGAAATAGCTGTCCAGTCAACGTGTACATTAGTCTCTTCTTCAAGTCTCTTAAAAATTGTTCTGTTGTTAGGTTCTGACTCAGTTCCAGATGGATAACTGATCATACCTGTTATAGTAACCTTCTCCTCAAGTGGGAAACTAAGGTCTTCTGCTGATACTTCAGCAGCACCGCTGTTTGACACTTCTTTTCCGCAACCTGCAAGTACGCTTGCTGAGATTGCAAGTACAAGTGTTGCCCCTAAAAGCTTAGATGTTTTCTTTTTCATTTTCCTCTCCTTTTTCTTTTTTGCTATATTCAATCCTATAAACATAGTTCATAAGAAAGATACTCAACCTTTTACTGATCCGACCATGATTCCTGAATCAAAATATTTCTGGAAAAATGGATACATTACTATAAGTGGTAAACTTGAAATAATGATAGTTGCATATTTCAGCAGCTCTGCAAGCTGTGCTCTCTGTGCTGTACTCTGCATATCGGCAATCATTCCAGGTTCCGGCTCATTCTGAATAAGTATTGCTCTCAGTACCAGCTGAAGTGGCTGCTTGTCAGCAGAATTAAGATATATCATGGCATCAAAGTAGCTGTTCCACATTCCAACAAACTGCCATAGGATAAGCACTGCAATAAGTGGTGTACATACCGGAAGCAATATTTTAAAGAAAAATACAAGCTCATTTGCTCCATCCACATCAGCAGCTTCTCTAAGTTCACCAGGAACGCCTTTATAATAAGTTCTTGCAATGATCATGTTCCAGACACTGAATGATCCAGGAATAATTACTGCCCACATACTGTCCAGAAGTCCAAGATTACTGATAAGAATATATGTAGGGATCAGTCCGCCTCCAAAAAACATTGTGATGATGAAAATTGTATTGAAGAACTTTTTTCCCTTGAAATCATCTCGTGACATCGGGTATGCACATAAAAGTGTTATAAATACTGAAATAACTGCAAATAATACTGAATATAGAACTGCATTGAAAAAGCCTGTCCATATCTGAGGATTGGTCATAACTCTCTCATAGGCTGTAAGTGTCCATTTACTGAAATCAAATACAATACCTTTGTTCTGTAATGTTATAGGATCCATAAAAGAAGCAACGATTATATAAATTACAGGTCCGATTATAGCCAGTACAAAAGCCGCAAGGAAAACATATCCAACAAGAAGGAATATCTTGTCTCCAAGAGAGGCTCTTGAGAACTCGCTCTTTTTCTTATGTGTTTTTTCCATTTCTGATATCTCCTTATAATCCCTGTCCATCGTTTAATTTCTCAACAATTTTATTTACTGTAATAAGAAGTATTACATTGATTACAGTGTTAAAAAGTCCTACCGCTGTTGAATAACTGTAATCACCGTTTAAGAGACCCTTTTTATAAACGTAGGTTGCAATGATTTCTGAAGAAGCAAGGTTCATATCAGACTGAAGAGCATATGCTTTTTCAAAACCGATACTCATGATGTTTCCTGCCTGAAGTATGAACTGGATAACAACCATGTCCTTGATTGCCGGCCACTCAACTGCCTTGATCTGTTGCCAGATATTTGCTCCATCAATCTGAGCTGCCTCTTTAAGTTCCTTGCTGGCATTAGAAAGCGCCGCCGTATACATGATGGATGCCCATCCTGCGCCCTGCCATATACCACTTATAATGTATATAGGTCTAAACGCAGCTGGTATTGTAAGGAAGTTTATACTTGTCCCAAGCATCATGTTGATTGGTCCTGTAACTGAAAGAAGGATCCTGACCATACCGCAAAGGACAATTACTGATATAAAGTTCGGCATATAAAGCACTAACTGGATTTTCTGTTTTATACTGCTGCTTGCTACTCTGTTTAGTATAATTGCCAGAATGATTGGCATTGGAAATCCCCAGAGAAGACCAAAAATACTAAGTTTTAAAGTATTACCCAAATATTGCAGGAAGTCCGGTGAAGATAAAAACTGTTTAAAATACTTAAGACCTACCCATTCACTTCCAAGAATTCCTTTAAAAGGGCTATATTTTTGGAATGCTATAAGAATTCCTCCCATAGGAACATATCTGAATATGATGGTCAGAATCAGCGCCGGCCCCAAAAAGAATACATATAACTGCCAGTGCTGTTTGATGTATATGAATGTGTTATGTAGGCTATTATCCTTTACTTTTGCATTCATAGAACTCCCTCCAACTATTTTACATTTGTAACATTTATTTGCATATGTAAAATATATCACTACAGTATATGCGTGTCAATATAAAACTTTTACATTTGTAACATTTTTGTTTACATTTGACACTTTTACATTTACATTTTATAATGGAACAAGTAATATCTGTCTTAATATAGAATCAATGTCAGGTCTGATCAAAATCATTAGTTACGTAATAAAGCTGTAGCCGAGTGTACAGTATCGGTCGAATATTAATACCCTGACAAATAACTTATAAATATATGGAGAATATACATGTCATCGAAAATTACCTTGCAAGATATCGCTGATGCTCTTGGAGTTTCACGAAATACTGTCTCCAAAGCAATTAATAATACAGGAGTTTTGGCAGAAGCTACCAGACAGAAAGTTTTGGAAAAAGCCATAGAGATGGGCTATAAGCAGTTCTCTTATGCCAATTCCTTCGAAGATATCAAAAATCCAACAATTACAAAATCTAAAGCAGCTGGAGAAATAGCTCTTTTTACAGGAATCTTCCTTAACAATTCTCATTTTGCCTCCACTATGCTTGATAAATTTCAGCATGAGGTTTCCTTATTAGGATACAGCCTTACAATGCACCGTGTTGATGAATCAAATGTTGCAGAGCTTAGTCTGCCTCTCTCTTTTAGACCGGATAACACCAAAGCCATCGTTTGTATAGAGATGTTTAATCATCCTTATTGCGAGATGCTTTGTAACATTGGTATTCCTGTCCTGATGGTTGACGCACCTGTTGCCAGTTATTGGAAACCTCTAAATGCAGATATCTTATTAATGGACAACGCTTCCAGCATATACACTGTTATCAATGATATGAGCAAAAAGGGAATAACAAAGATTGGATTTGTAGGTCAGGTGACCCACTGCCGCTCTTTCTATGAACGTTTTGTAGCATTCAGAGAAGCCATGTATATCAACAATCTGGACTTTGAAGAAAAGTATTGTCTTACAGAAGTTCATAAGCACGGGTCTGAATATAAAGAATACTTGCTTTCAGCTTTGGAAAAAATGAAAGAATTTCCGGAATTATTTATATGCGCCAATGATTTTGTCGCACTGGATCTTTTATATGGCTTAAAGAAATTAGGTATTGAATGTCCAAGAGACATTAAGCTCTTTGGCTTTGATGATTCTCAGGAGTCCAAGATAATCACTCCTTCACTATCAACAAGCCATATTCATAGCCAGATAATAGGCTATTCTGCTGCTAATCTGGTAATGTCCAGAATCGAACAGCCAGACTTAAATTACAGAATCACTTATACCGAAACAGATCTGATATATAGAGATTCTACCAAGATATAAATATTCAAATGAGTCACCGGTGACGTCACCAGTGACTCATTTTATTATATCATAGCTTCCTGTAACATTTAAAGTGTGGATAGAAGTGTGAATTTTATAGAAAAAGAAAGATACCTCAGATAAACTGTAATTGCTGACCATGGCATAGTTGGC
>JAEEGF010020540.1_pt1 | contig 18841 bp, 21 predicted proteins | sample 9134171 | NCBI WGS metagenome assembly JAEEGF01 (sample SAMN16246542, study PRJNA631951) | gut metagenome | biome: gut microbiome; feature: rumen; material: AP-attached | host: Bos | place: Iran: Karaj | collected 2018-10
GGAGACGGACGGGATGCGCACGAGGGCTTTGAGGTCCTCAATCTGCGCGGGCAGCGTTTTTTCGATCCAATTCTTCATGTTTGTTCCTTTCCTTTCTGTCAGTTGACTGCGGAGAAGCCCTTGCCGATGACCTCCCGCGTATCGATGATGGAGATGATCGCTTTCGGATCCTTCTCGAGCACGATGCGGCGGATCGCCGCAAGCTCGATCGTCTTGGTGAGGATATAGACCAGCGTCTTTTCGCTGTTCGTGTACGCGCCGCGGCACGGGATGTAGGTGACGCCGCGGTGCATCTTGTTCAGCACCTCCGGCGCGATCTCGTCCCACTTGTCGGAGATGATGAACAGCGTCTTGGTGCGGTTGATGCCCAGGATGATGTTGTTGAACGCGATGCTGGTGATGAACAGGGCGATGATCGACAGCGCCGCGCCTTCGATGCCCGCGCGGAAATCGTGCGCGCCGATCGCGCGGGCCACGCCGAGCGTGACCGCGATCACGACGTTTAGGGACATCGAGATCGTGCCCATCGAGATCGAATACCTGCGGTTTAAAAGCAGCGAAACGATATCCATGCCGCCCGTGCTGCCCCCGAGCCGCACGATCATGCCGCCCGCAAAGCCCATGATCACCGCGCCGAAGACCACGCTCACAACGCGCCACGCCGGTTCGGATACGTCGAACAGCGCCGGAAAATCGATCGTGCCGAAGATCGCGAGCTCCGCGGAGAACAGCACCGTCATCAGAAGCGTGTAGACCGTGAAGCGGATGTGCAGATATCTGAACGCAAGGATCAGCAGCGGCGTATTGGCGATCACGATGAAGATCCAGCTCGGAAACGCGCCGTCGGTGGCATACGAGATCAGCATGCCGATACCCGTCACGCCGCCGGTGACGACGCCCGCGGGCGTATACAGCAGCACCACCGCCAGCGCCTCGATCGTGATCATCAGCGTCATCAGAAACATGGTTTTCAGTTCTTTCAAAACGAGCTTTGCGCTCATTTTTCCCCTTGGTATGCGCTTCGGTTTGTTCATAGCCCCTCCCGCGTTCTTTTCAGCTACAGTATAGCAAGATTTTTGCGTGCTTGCAACCCATAAAGGCGCGATTGACAGCAGGCCGCGCGAATGCTATGATGGGACGCGGAAAACAGGGGATCGGGGGATCGAAATCATGCGCGAAAACAGACGGATCGGATTTCTTTTGATCGCGTTCATCTATGCCGCGGCGATCGCCGTCGGCGTGTTCATCTTTCGCGCGCTGCCGGGCGCGTTCTGGCTGCGTCTGCTGCTCGCCGACGTTGCGGCGACGGCGTTTGTGTTCGTGTTCAGCGTCCTTTTGAAGAACGCGTCGGTCTACGATCCGTACTGGAGCGTGCAGCCGATCGTGATCCTGTCCGGCTTTGCGATCCACTGCGGGCTGACGCTGCCGGGCGCGCTGCTGCTCGCCGTCGTTTCGATCTGGGGCGTGCGGCTGACCGCGAACTGGGCGTACACGTTTCACGGGCTCGATCATCAGGACTGGCGCTATACGATGCTTCATGAGCGCACCGGCGCGCTCTATCCGGTCGTGAATTTCCTCGGCATCCATCTGTTCCCGACGCTCGTCGTCTATTGCGTGACGCTGCCCGCCGTGCTCGTCGTCGAACGCGGCGCGGCGTGGAACCCGCTGTGCCTGTTCGGGCTGCTGCTGTCGCTTTCTGCGACCGTGCTGCAGGGCGTGTCGGATTGGCAGCTGCACCGCTTCCGCAAGGCGCATAAAACGGGCTTTATCCGCGAAGGGCTCTGGAAGCGCTCGCGGCATCCGAACTATCTCGGCGAAATCCTGATGTGGTGGGGCGTAGCGCTCGCGTCGATCGCGGCGCTGAAAGGCGTCTGGCAGCTGCTGTTCGGCGCAATCCTCAATACGCTGATGTTCTGGTTCATCAGCATTCCGATGGCGGATCGCCATCAGGCGCGCAAGGAGGGCTTCGACGCCTACAAGGCGGAAACCCACGCCCTGCGGATCCTGTAACGTCGCGCGGCGAAGCCGCAGGCTGTGACAACCCTCCCGTCTTTTGCTTCGCAAAATCCACCCGATGGTCTCACATGGTCGCAGCGCGTCGCTATTCGCTTCCTTCTGCTCCCTGTTCGACCCGCGCTTCCGCCTCGCTTCATCCCGCACCGCGGGCGCTCGGCTCCGCGCCCCGTTGCACAGGGAGGGCTTTTCTTTGCGCATACGCAACCAAAAGGCTCCCCTGTGTAAGGGGAGCTGTCGAGGTTTACCGAGACTGAGGGGTTGTATTTGAAAACGTCCATGACGAACCTCCTCTTAACAGCCCCTTTTGCATTCATTTCCGTTTCTTTTTTCGCAGCAGCACGATCAACACGACGGAGACTGCGGCGACGAGCGCGACAATCCCGAGGATCAACAGAAGATCATGCGTCATAAGATACCGGAACTCTTCGGCGGGCGTGACGGGGTCGGCAAGGATCCGCATGCTTATTTCCTCCGGTTTCTCTTTTTCAGCAGCACAATCAGCACGACGGTGACCGCAACGACGGCGGCGACGCAGAGGATCAGCGCAAGATGCTCCTCGAAAAAGCTGCGTTCGACGAGGTCCGGCGACAGGATTTCATCCGGCAAAATCCGATACATGGTCATTTCTTTCCTTTCTTCTTTTTCAGCACGATGACAAGCACGACGGCGGCCGCCGCGACGAGCGCGACGATGCCGAGGATCAGAAAGGGATGCCGCTGTGCGCTTTCAAGCACCTGCAGTTCCGGCGGAAGCGCCGCATCCGCAAGAATCCGGATCATTTCTCAGCCCCCTTTTTCTTCTTTCGTACCAGAAATACGATCAACAAAACGGTTCCCGCGATCACGGCGCCGACGACGGCAAGGATCGCCAGAAGCGCGAGCAGCGAGAAAGCAGCCCCGACGGGACTGATCATGTCTCCGAGAACAGGGATCATCGGTTTTCCTCCTTTTTCAGCCGGTTATTTCCGTTTTTTCCTCCGGACCAGCACCACGGTCAGCACGACCGCGGCGGCAGCGACGAGCGCTGCGGCGCAGAGAATCAGAATCAGCTTCGTCGGATCGGTCGTCTCCGGTCTGATCGGCTGCTTGCCCGGCGGCAGCACCAGGTCACTCCAAATACGGATCATTTGCGATACCTCCTAATACAACAGATTCAGCAGCAGCCCCGCTCCGAACGAAGCGGCGTTGCAGACAAGCGAAACGAGGAACGGACGCTTTGCGCCGGTCGCGTACCGGTAGACGATCCATTCCGCAACCACGGCGGCGATCTCCAGCGCGGCGAGCACCGCGACCGTCGGCAGCTTCGTAAAGACGGTCGCCGCCGCGTACAGCACGTTCACCGCGGGGTTCGTCATGACGTTTGCCAGCACGACAAAGAGAAGATCCCGTCCCTTGACGCCGCACAGCCGCGCGACCGGCAGTTCGATCGCCTCGGTCAGAAGCAGCGCGCATAACAGCGAAAGCACATACTTCATCGCGTTTTCCAAAGCCCCGGCAGCAGCAGCGCCAGCGACACGAGCGCGAGCGCGCCGTACAGCAGCGGCGAGCCTGCGGGGACCAGATTGAGCATGTACGGCACGACGCCGACGAACAGCGCAAAGGTCAATAGCCCGAACGCGCCGCCCTTCGCGCCCTTCCAGAGCTTCGCCGACGCAAACAGCGTCAGCGGCATCGTCATGTTAAAGAGAAACAGCGCGCAGAGCGTCATCACCGGATGCAGAGGGAAGAACAGAAAGACCGCGCAGAGCCCGAGCGAGACGATCGCCGTCGGGATCGGACGGAACCGGTCGGCAAGCAGACCGCCCGCCGCCTTGCCGAGCGCAAGGCACAGCACGGGGATCAGTCCCGAAAGCACCGGAGGCAGTCCGGTCAAAAGACTGCCGGTCGCAAACGCGCCGGTCGTGCCCATAAACGCGCGCAGTACGACGACGAGAAACAGCAGCGCAAGCGCGGCGGCGCCGCCCTTCGGCAGCTCGAACGACAGCTCCGCATTGCCGGAGCCGGTTTTGAACGTGCGCCTGCCGAGATACAGCAGCGCGACGGCGAGCAGCAGCAGGACGGTGCAGAGCGTTGCTGTGCAGTAGCGGAAGAATCCGGCGTAGAACGTACCGAGATACAGCCCGATCGCGCCGGGCGAGACAAACACGCCGAGCGGTCCCGCCTTCTTTTGCGAGCCGTTCAGCACCTCGATGCCGCCGCCGACATGGAACGCGCCGTTGCCGAGCCCCGCGACGATCACGGCGAGCAGCGGCACGCCGCGCAGCAAAAAGCCCGCGGCGACGAGCACGCAGCCGAGCGCGGCAAACGGCAGATTGCGGTCAAGCCGATCCGCAAGAATGCCCATCGGCAGCTGGCAGAGAAACGCGCACGCGTTGTACAGCACCATGCCGAGCCACAGATGCGCGTCGGGAAGCGTCGAGAAAAACAGCGCAGCGCAGGCCATGTCCACGATCGCGTGGGCAAGGGAGAGCAGAGCCGTTTTGCCGATAAACGCCCGATTTCGCATGGTGCCTCCTTTCCGAAGCGGAACGCCGTTTGCGCATCTATATATAATATGTAGAAACACGCGAAAACCGGTTCCCGAATTTCATTATAACATACGGCGGAAAAAAGCACAAGGGACGCCGCAATCCGGCCGGACGGGCGCATGCGTGTCCGAAACGGGTAATAGAATGGAACAGAGGGACGCCCGAAGCGGCAAGACGCGCCGCATCTGCACGTCAGACCGTTCTGCCGGGGACAAAAAACGGATTGTTATGCTCATAATTGCGAAAATTGAGAAAAATCTGTGAAAAAATAACCATTTCAGTTTTCACAAAAGATTGACAATGGTCGAATGATGCCTTATAATAATCGTGTGTGTTAGTATACACAAATACAAAGGAGGAACAAAATCAATGCAAAACATGAAGAAGATCCTTGCTGCTTTGTTGGCACTGCTCATGGTTGTCGCAATGATTGCCTGCACCGGCAACACCGACAAGCCTGAAGCACAGGATACGCCGAAGCCCGCAGAAGCGACCAAGGCGCCCGAGCAGGGCAACAATCAGCCGGAGAATACGGATCAGCCTGCTCCCGAAGAGCCGGAAGAATTCACCTATCATCTCTCCATGGCAGCGAGCCCCATCAACTGGAACGCGCATGCGTGGGAGATGAACAATGAAAGCACCCTCATGTCCTTCATCGAAATGCCGATGACCGACGTCACCATTGCGGAAGACGGCGTCAACTTCGAGTGGGTATTCGAAGGTGCAACCGGCATCGAGGATGTCACCGCGACCTATCCGGATCGTGAGAAGTGGCTCACGCCCGACGCGGACGGCAATCTCCCGACCGAGAAGCTGATCTACAAGATCTCCCTGAACCCGGATGCGAAGTGGGCAGACGGCACGCCGATCAACGCGGACACCTACATCTACTCCATGCAGCAGATGCTGAATCCGGCGATGAAGAACTATCGTGCGAACAGCTACTTCGAGGGCGACACCGCGATCAAGAACGCAAAGCTGTACTACAACAATGACCAGGCAGGCAAGCCGATGTACGGCCCCGCAAACGAGAACGAAGCGGATGTTTACTATCTGAACCTCAGCGAGTCCTGCGTGTTCTTCGGCGGTCCCGCGAAGGATTATCATGACAATGCAGGCTATCAGCCCTACTTCTGCGATGCAGAGGGCAACGACCTGTATGCAAAGTATCCCGAGAACGAGTATGTCGAAGTCACCGAAGAGGTGATCGCAGACCTCACCACGATGTCCCAGACCTTCGGCGATGACAACCCCGAAGCTTGGAAAGAATGGTGCTTCGCGATCGTCGGCACGTTCGCAGAAACGCCGTGGGAAGACGTCGGTCTCATCAAGGGCGACGATTACACCCTCTACTATGTCAACGAGACGCCGGTTTCCGAGTTCTACATGAAGTCCATGATGACCTCGAACTGGATCGTCTACGAGCCGCTCTATGAGAAAGGCAAGAAGCAGACCGAAGATCTGGTTACGACCGACTACGGCACCTCTGCAGAAACCTACATGTCCGCAGGTCCGTACATGCTCGATAGCTTCGAGGCTGACAAGCAGTTCATCCTCGTCCGCAACCCGAACTGGTACGGCTGGACCGACGGCAAGCACGAAGGTCAGTATGCTCCGACGCGTGTTGTCTATGACATCATTCCTGAGCATGCAACCGCTCTGATGGCGTTCGAAAAGGGCGACCTCGACGAAATCGCCCTCACCGCTGACGACCTCGTCAACTACAAGATGTCTGAGTACCTGCTCAAGACGGACCAGACCTACACCTTCCGTTACATCTTCGCATCCGACCTCGACAAGCTGACCGCTCTCGAAGCAGAAGCGAACGACGGTTCGAACAAGAAGGTCCTCTACTATGACGACTTCCGCAAGGCAATCTCCCTGTCCATCAACCGTGCACAGTTCTGCGCAGACTGCACGACCGGCTACAAGCCCGCGTACTACCTGCTCAACAGCCTGTACTACTATGACATCGAGAACAACACCGAATCCCAGTATCGTAACACCAAGGAAGGCCGTGACGCGGTTCTCCGCCTCTATGGCGTAGAATACGGCCCGGGCACGCCGTATGCGGACGATGTCGAAGCATATGCGTCCATCAACGGCTACGACGTCGAGCAGGCAAGAGCGCTCTTCCAGAAGGTCTATGAGCAGGCGATTGCGGACGGCAACTACACCGAAGGTCAGAAGATCCACATCCGTTGCGAAGCGATGGCTTCCGCGATTAACGCAGAAGCCTCCCGTCAGCAGGAATACCTGAACGACTACGTTGCGGAAGCAACGAAGGGCACGGGCTTCGAAGGCAAGATCGACTTCGAGTTCCTCGGCAATGTTACCAACCGTTATGAAGACGTTGCGCTCGGCAAGATCGAAATGATCCGCGGTGCATGGGGCGGTGCGGCATTCTATCCGTTCTCCACGATCCGCGTCTACTGCGAGCCGGACTACATGGGCGGCACGACCAAGATCCATGAGTCCTGCGGTTGGGATCCGACGGCTGAGACCATCACCATCCCGATCAACGGCGAAGACAGAACCGACACCATCCAGAACTGGGCAAAGGCAATTCAGCCGGCGGGCGAATTCGGCGGTGACGAATTTGCTGACATGAGACTGTACATCCTGAGCTACATTGAGACCGCTGTCCTCGGCTCCTACCAGTGCATCCCGTTCGGCTGCGAGTGCGAATGCACGCTCTTCTCCAAGAAGATCCAGTATGCGACCGAAGATTACAACATCATGTATGGTTACGGCGGAGTCCGTCTGATGAAGTTCAACTACAACGACAAAGAATGGGCAGAATTCGTGGCGTCCCAGAATGGCACGATCGACTATAAGTAAGATATAGCTTCGGTTGCTCATTAATGACTATGCAGTCTCGAAGCCGGGCTTCCGGCTTCGAGATTGCACTACTTAGCCCCTTAAGCCGGTCGCGGTTTGAAAAATTTATCAGATAAGGAAACAGAGCCATATGCGCACATTAAAATATGTTTTAAAGCGTTTGCTCTTTTTGGTCATCACGTTTTTCGTCATTATGACGATAACGTTTTGTCTGATCAAGATGCTGCAGGCGGAAGTCCCGCTCGGAAAGCAGGGACAAACGGAGCTGGAGAGACGTAAGGCGCTCGGTTGGGATAAGCCGATCCTCGTCCAGTACGGAATATATCTCCGCAATCTTATTTTCAAATTTGACCTCGGCACATCATTTAAGGTCGCTTATATGTCCGGCGTTGCAGAGGTTATCGCAGAGCGCATGCCTCCGACGATCCTCGTCAATGTCCTGTCGATCCTGGTGGGCTTGCCATTGGGAATTGTGCTCGGCATATTCGCGGCATTGAAAAAGAACACATGGATCGACCATGTTGTTTCGGTTATCATCGTTCTCTTTATTTCGGTGCCGTCGTTCGTTCTGGCGTTCTTCCTGCAATACTTCCTGTCATTCAAGTTAGGCTGGTTCCCGCTGGTCATGTATTCGAAAGCGGAAGCCGGAGGTCTGCTGACGTGGAAGATGGTCTATTCATTGATGCTTCCGATCATGGCGAGCGCATTCTATGAGATCGCGTATTTCGCACGTACCGTACGTGCGGAGCTGACCGAAGCGTTGACGAGCGACTACATGCTGCTTGCCAGAACCAAAGGTCTGACGCAGTCGAAAGCGGTCGTCCACCATGCGTTGAAGAACGCAATGGTCCCGATCCTGCCCGTCGTCATCGGCACCTTCCTCAGCGTTATGGGCGGTTCCATGGTTCTGGAGAGAATCTTCGCGATTCCGGGCGTCGGCGACCTGACGCTGAAAGCGCTGTCGTTCCTCGACTACGACCTGTTTGTCGGTACCGCAATGTTCTACACGTTGATCGGTCTGCTGTCCGGCATTCTTACCGACCTCAGCTACGGATTCCTCGATCCGCGTATCAAGATGGGAGAGAGATAAGCTATGGCAGAGAATCAATTCACACCCATTCCGGCGGAGAAATTCCGCTTTGTGCAGCAGAATGAAAAGCTGCACGACAAAGCTTTGAAGACCAAGCCGATCGGCTACTTCAAGGATGCCTGGATCCGGTTCCGCAAGAACAAGGCGTCCGTTGCGGCGGCAATCGTGCTTGCAGTCATCCTCCTGTACGCGATCCTCGTTCCGTTCTTTTCTTCGTACAAGCTCGGTGAAGCCACCGACATGACGTATAAAAAGATGAACCCGAGACTCTACATCGGCGAAACCCCGATCTTTGACGGTGCGAAGACGATGAGTCTGAACGACAAATACCTGATCAACCTCGTCGCGGTCGGCATGAACGCGGAGGATCCCGAGCTCGAAAAGAAGGGACACGAGAGCTGGGAAGAGGGCATCGGTTCCTACTACAGCCCGATCCTGAAGATCGGTGAAGAACGTGTGATCGAAGAGGCGGGCAAGGAAATCACCAAGCGTGACGCCCGCGTCAGCACGTACAACATCATCGGCTTCCGCTACATGCAGATCTCCAAGGAGGAGTACAACAACATCATCGCCTATCAGGAAGCGGGCGGCGATCAGGTCATCTACCCGATGGTCGACCAGGACAGCGATTACTGCGAAGACGATTCGGACGCGAACTACTGGTACAAGACCAAGAAGGGCTGGCCGATCAACGAAAACAATAAGCGCATGGATCTTGCAGAGACCATGGAAAAGGGCGTCATCGACAACTTCCTGCGCGACAAGGAAGGCAACATCAAGTACTATCGCGAGATGGGCTCGATGTACAGCGTCCGCGTTCTGTACTATAACTACTATCAGTACAAGAACGGTCATGAGCCGACCTTCGTGTTCGGTTCCGACGGCGGCGGCTACGACATTGCAACCCGTATGGCATATGGTCTGCGCACCTCGTTCGTGCTTTCGTTCGGCGTTGCGCTGGTCTGCTTCATCTTCGGTGCGTTCTTCGGCGCGATCGAAGGTTACTACGGCGGTTGGGTTGACCTGCTGCTCGAGCGTGTCGTCGATGTTCTGTGGCGTATGCCGCTGTACATCATCGTCGTTCTGTTCCAGCTGCATCTGGTCAATACCGGCAAAGCCTCGGTATTGGGAGGCCTGCTGTTGGCATTCTGCGTAACGGGGTGGATCGGTACGGCGTCGGTCGTTCGTACGCAGTTCTACCGCTTCAAGAATCAGGAGTACATTCTTGCTGCAAGAACCCTCGGCGCAAAGGACCTTCGCCTGATGTTCCGTCACATCTTCCCGAACGCGATCGGCACGATCATCACGAGCTCCGTGTTCGCGATCCCGGGCGTCATCCTGAGCGAGTCCACGTTCTCCTACCTGGGCATCGTTAACCTGAACAGCCGCGGCGCGGTATCCCTCGGTACCATGATGGCGGACGGCAAGGAATTCCTTTCCGAGTACCCGCACATCCTGCTGATTCCCGCAGCGGTCATCGCACTCATGATGATTTCATTCAACCTGTTCGGCAACGGTCTGCGCGATGCCTTCAATCCTTCGTTGAGAGGAGCTGATGATTAATGGCTAAGAAACTCGAAGTAAAAGACCTGATCATCTCTTTCCGTACCAACAACGGCACCGTCAAGGCGGTCAGAGACATTTCGTTTGACCTCGAAAAGGGCGAAACCCTTGCCATCGTCGGCGAGTCCGGTTCCGGCAAATCCGTTACCGCGAGAGCCATCATGGGCATCCTCGCAAAGAACGCGATCCCCGAAGGCGGCGAGATCATCTACGACGGCCAGGACCTCATGAAGATCAACGAAGAGGATTTCCACAAGATCCGCGGCAACCGTATCTCCATGATCTTCCAGGATCCGCTTTCCAGCTTGAACCCGATCGTGCGTATCGGCAAGCAGCTGACCGAGGCAATGATCCTCAACGGCAAGGCGAACCAGCGTGAAGCCAAGCGCGTCTACAACGCGAAGACCAAGCTGCTCCGTGCCGAAATGAAGGAAGCGGGCGTAACGGACGTCGACGCCAAGTTCGGCGTGTTCGACAAGGTCATGGCGGAAGGCAGCAAGCTCGAGAGCGACTACAACTATTCGCACGAGCGCGTCGAGTCCATGATCAAGAACATCGAAGCGGTCCTCATCGACTCCATCGACAAGGAGCCGAAGAAGGTCGCGAAAGAAATGAAGCTGATCAAAAACGACGCAGCCAACGTTTACAACCCGTACCTCATCGACAAATCGAAGAGCGAGCTGCCCGCGCTGATGGATCGGTTCAGCAGCGAGATTCCGGAATACGTCTCGACGGGCAAGCATAAGAAGACGGACGATATCCTGAAGCAGATGCAGAGCGTTCTGAAGGAAGCTCTCGCAAAGCCGGAGCCCGACTTCTATGCGATGGCGTTCTGCCGCATGAACAACGCCATGCCGGCGTATCACGACGACAATGCCGCGCTGAACGACGAAATGCAGAAGATCTTCAACGAGCGTTTCCTCGACAGCTTCCGCAAGGACGTCGCGGCGGGCATGGAGAACTCCAACAAGAAGTCGTTCGAACAGAAGGACGACATCGTGGAGAGCCTCAACGGCGCGCTGGAAAAGATGAGCGGCGAAGGCCGTATCGATCTCAAGGTTGCAAAGCAGGAGAGCAAGAAGTGCTCCGCCGAAATCGAGCGTGCGCTCGACAAGCTTGCAATCAACAAGGACAGTATCGCCTACACCTTCAAGTCCAGCATCACCGCCGCGGTCAACACCTACGGTCAGGCGCTGCGGGTTGAGAAGCTGAAGCATCCCGGCAAGAAAGACCGGATGTTCAAGGACAGAATGGATATTGATCTCTATCAGAACAATATCCGCCTGATCATGACGCATGCGCGCGATTCCTTCCAGAAGCAGCTTGAATCCGCCGAACAGCTGAACTACGACGATCTCTCCAAGGAAATGGTCCAGTTCCTCTGCAACGAGTCCTCCAAGCGCGTCTTCAAGGTCACGAAGCGCAAGGCGCAGATCCGCGCCATCGAGCTGATGGAGGAAGTCGGTATTGCACAGGCGCGCGAGCGCTTCCGTCAGTACCCGTTCGAGTTCTCCGGCGGTATGCGTCAGCGTATCGTTATCGCAATCGCGCTCGCCGCGAACCCGGACATCCTGATCTGCGACGAACCGACGACCGCTCTGGACGTGACGATTCAGGCACAGATCCTCGAACTCATCAACAAACTGAAGGCAGAACGTCAGCTTTCCATTATCTTCATCACGCACGACCTCGGCGTCGTTGCGAACATGGCGGATAAGATCGCTGTCATGTATGCCGGCAAGATCGTCGAATACGGCACGGCGGACGACGTCTTCTATGATCCGCGTCATCCGTACACCTGGGCGCTGCTTTCCTCCATGCCGGACCTTGACACCAAGGAAAAGCTGGATGCGATCCCGGGCACCCCGCCGAACATGATCTTCCCGCCGAAGGGCGACGCATTTGCAGAGCGCAACAAGTACGCGATGCAGATCGACTTCGAGGAGCAGCCGCCGATGTTCAAGATCACGGATACGCATTATGCCGCAACGTGGCTGCTGCATCCGAACGCACCGAAGGTGGAGCCGCCGAAGATCGTTACCGATCGTATCGAGCGCATGATGAAGCTCAACCAAGAGAGCGGAGGTGAATCCAATGAGTGAAAACGTATCGACGAGAGCGAAGGACAACAAGCTGGATACCATGCTTCGCGTGGATAACTACACGCCCGAGTTCGATCCGGAAAAGGAACCGATTCTTCGCGTTGAGCATCTGAAGCAGTACTTCAAGCACACGAAAGCGGTCGACGACGTCAGCTTTACCATCAAAAAGGGCGAGGTCTTCGGTCTGGTCGGCGAGTCCGGCTGCGGCAAAACCACGACCGGCCGTTCGATCATCGGTCTCTATGAGATCACGGACGGCGACGTGTTCTTCCGCGGCAAGCGCATCGGCATGGGCGTCGGCGCGCTGAAGCGCTGGAAAAAGAGCTTTGCGGAAGCAAAAGCCGCCGGCGATACCAAGCGGATGGCGGAGCTCAAGAAGGATAAGGAAATCCATCACAACCTGATGACCAAGATCCAGATGATCTTCCAGGATCCCGTCGGTTCTCTGGATCCGCGTATGACGGTCCGCGAGATCATCGCGGAAGGTCTCAAGATCCGCGGCATCCGCGACAAGCGGTTCATCGACGACCGCGTGGCGGAGGTTCTCGAAAAGGTCGGTCTCGTACCGGAGCACGCAGAGCGTTATCCGCACGAGTTTTCCGGCGGTCAGAGACAGCGTATCGGCATCGCGCGCGCCATCGTTCTGCAGCCCGATCTGATCATCGCGGACGAACCGATCAGCGCACTGGACGTTTCGATTCAGGCGCAGGTCATCAACCTGATGAACGATCTGCGCGACGAAATGGGTCTGACGATCATGTTCATCGCGCACGACCTCTCCGTCGTCAAGTACTTCTCCGACCGCATCGGCGTTATGTACTTCGGCAAGATGGTCGAGCTTGCGGATTCCGACGAGCTGTTCGCGCATCCGCTGCATCCGTACACCAGATCGCTGCTTTCCGCGATCCCGCTGCCCGATCCGAACTACGAGAAGCGCCGCAAGCGTATCACCTACGTACCTTCGCTGACGCACGACTATTCGGAAGAGGGACCGGAGTTCAAGGAAGTCATTCCGAACCACTTCGTCCTGTGCAACACGGCAGAGTGCGAAAAGTATCGTCAGGAAATCGCCGAAATCGATGCGAAGACTAAGACAAACGGATGATTATCCGTGGCTGAAGTACCTCGGCGCGGTTGTTTTCGGACTGTTGATCTGCATCGTCGTCTGTCTGCTTAGAAAGATCTTCGAGCAGACGGACACCGCCCAGATCATTCGGATCCTGAGCGATGCGTTCCTGCTTGCCGGCGTGCTCGAACTGGGCACCGGGCTGCTGTCCTGGCTCAGGAAGGACGGAACGTTCGACGGACTGGGCTACAGCTTCCACGCCATGCGCATGACGCTGTTCGGCAGGCGCACGGTTGACGCAAACGGGGAGCCCGAAGCCAAGACCTATTACGACTACAAGCAAAAGGTCAAGGCAAAGCGCAAGATCGCATGGCATCTGATCTATGTCGGTGCCGGATTCCTGTTCGTCGCAATCCTGCTGACGGTCGTCTTCGGAATGGTTTCATAAGCAACAATCCCACGGAACCTGCGTTCAAACGGCGCAGGTTCCGGTCGTTCTCCGGGCGGGCCGTCCGCCGCTGCGGCAAAAAACGGATACCTCGCGGGGCGAACGCGCAGATTTGGTCAAAAAATGAAAAAAAACTTGCCGTTTGCCAAACTTTTTCGTTGACAAACGGCAGCCGTTGTGGTAACTTATTCAAGGTGCCCCCGTTGGGGGCTCGTTTTTGATGGAACTAATTTAGGAGGAGCATACAATGCGCGTTAAAATCACCCTGGCCTGCACCGAATGCAAGCAGAGAAATTACAATACCTTCAAGAACAAGAAGAACGATCCCGATCGTCTCGAGTTCAACAAGTACTGCCGTTTCTGCCGTAAGCACACCCTGCACAGAGAATCCAAGTAATAGGAGTTTACCATGGCTAATGTACAGGATATGAAAGCGCAGAAAGCAGTCAAGACGCTCCGTCTTGTGACGATTCTGCTGCTGGTCGTCGGCATCGTCGCATTTGCGGCTTCTATGTTCGACATGTTCACCGGTTCCAAGCTGCTGAAGCTGTTTGACGCGGCGGCGACGGAAACGGACGCTGCGGCGGTCGATCCCAACCACGGCGGACAGACCGTTGCGTACGTGCTGCTGGCAATCGGCTCCGGTCTTCTGGTTGCGGGCGCGATCTTCCAGCTCGTAAAGAACGACTATCGCAAGTTCCAGGCGTTCTGCATCGCGGCGATCATCTTCGCGCTGTATCCGCTGATCTTCTTCGCGGTCAACATCGGCACGCATCTGTTTGCGCTGATCTTCGCTCTGCTCACGCTGGCGATCATCGTCCTTGCGATTATCGCGATGAAGTCCCGCTGGCAGGTCTATCTCAAGGAGATGACCGGCGAGGTCAAGAAGCTCACGTGGCTCTCCTGGAAGGAACTCGTCAAGGCGACGGCTGTCGTTCTGGTGTTCGTTCTGGCGTTTGCGCTGCTGATCTACGTCCTCGACCTGATCTTCTACACGCCGGTGAAGGCTGCGCTGAACCACACTCCCGAAACCGCGACGACCACGAGCGATGAACCCACCGGCGAACTGGTTGTCGGCGATTCCTTTGTGATCAACGGATAACGCCCATGAGTCAGGAAACGAAATGGTATGTGGTTCATACCTATTCCGGGTATGAAAATAAGGTCAAAGAGGACCTCATCAAGGCCGTCGAGAACGCAGGACTTTCGGATATCATTCTGGACGTCATGTACCCGACGGAGGAAACCATCGAAATCCTGCCGAACGGAAAACGCAAATCTGTCACCCGAAAGGTCTATCCCGGCTACGTCATGGTCAAAATGAACGTGGACGTCGTCGAGAAGGAACGTCCCGAGGAGCGCGGCGGCGGCGTCTCGCGCGAGCTCGTCATGAACCCGCGCGCGTGGTACGTCATCCGCAACACCCGCGGCGTCACGGGCTTTGTCGGTCCGGGAAGCAAGCCGGTGCCCCTGAAGGACGAAGAGGTCGTTTCGATGGGCGTCGAACGCATCCCGATCGTGCTCAATATCGAAGTCGGCGAGACGGTGCGCGTCGTATCCGGTCCGCTTGAAAACTTCCTCGGCCGCGTCGACAAGATCGATCCGGAGCGTCAGAAGGTCAAGCTGTCCGTTTCGATGTTCGGCAGAGAAACCCCGGTCGAACTGGATTTCTTCCAGGTACAGAAAATCTGAAAAAACGAATCGCATTCGGTTTGTTGATATTCTTTGTTTGATTCAATGCTTGCTGCGCGGACGGTATGAACGCGGGCAGCGGAGAGAAAACGGACGGTCAAGATCCGTCAAATTCAGCGACATGCGCGGTGAATTTGACACCTTGCAGCTTCCGCCGCCCGAAAACACTTGTGTTTTAGGCGGAAGCTGAAAAACCAGTCTGTTGAAAAGCAGAGCTTTTTGACAGACTGAACGCGAAGCGTTTTGTGGGAGGGGAGGCACCCCGTACCACAACTATATGAAAAAAGATAGGAGAAACAGCAATGGCAAAAAAGATCACTGGTTATGTGAAGCTGCAGATCCCCGCCGGTAAGGCAACGCCGGCACCGCCGGTCGGTCCCGCACTGGGCCAGCACGGCGTCAACATCATGGGCTTCTGCAAAGAGTTCAATGAACGTACGAACAAGCAGGCGGGCCTCATCATCCCCGTCGTGATCACGGTTTACGCGGATCACAGCTTCTCGTTCATCACCAAGACGCCTCCGGCGGCGGTCCTCATCAAGAAGGCCTGCAACCTCGAAAAGGCGTCCGGCGTTCCCAACAAGACGAAGGTTGCGAAGATCACCAAGGCGCAGGTCCGCGAGATCGCGGAGCTCAAGATGCCCGACCTGAACGCATCTTCCGTAGAGACCGCGATGAGCATGGTCGCGGGCACGGCGCGCTCCATGGGCGTTGTCGTCGAGGACTGAGGAGGAACGAACGATGAAGCACGGTAAGAATTATATCGAGAGCAAGAAGCTGATCGACAACACCAAGCAGTACGACGTCCGCGAGGGCCTCGAAGCGGTGCTCGAGACGGCGAAGTGCAAGTTTGATGAGACCATCGAGGTTTCCGTCCGTCTGGGCGTCGACTCCCGTCATGCAGACCAGCAGGTCCGCGGCGCGATCGTTCTGCCGCACGGCACGGGCAAGACCGTCCGCGTCCTCGTATTCGCAAAGGCGGATAAGGCGCGCGAAGCGCTCGAAGCAGGCGCAGACTTCGTCGGCGACGAAGATATGGTCAAGAAGATCCAGACCGAGAACTGGTTCGGATTTGACGTCTGCGTTGCGACGCCGGACATGATGGGCGTTGTCGGCCGCATCGGCCGCGTCCTCGGCCCGAAGGGCTTGATGCCGAACCCCAAGAGCGGTACCGTCACCATGGACGTCACCAAGGCGGTTCACGACATCAAAGCCGGTAAGGTTGAATACCGCGTCGACAAGACCAACATCATCCACTGCCCGATCGGCAAGAAGTCCTTCGGCGTCGACAAGCTCGAAGAGAACCTCAACACCCTGATGGACGCGATCATCAAGGCGAAGCCGGCAGCGGCGAAGGGCACCTACCTCCGCAGCGTCGTGGTTTCCTCCACGATGGGCCCGGGCGTCAAGTTCAACGCACTGAAGTTCTGAGCATGAACCCGAAAGAGACCGAGAAATCGGTCTCTTTTTGTTGCCTTCATCGCCGGACTATGGTATACTGCAATTAGAATCAACAGGAGGACAACGATATGTGGAAATTCTCGGAACTACCCTATGAGCGCGTGGACGTCGATGCGTTTATCGCGAACACCATGAAGCTGATCGACGTGTTTGAGAATGCGAAGACGGCGGAGGACGCGATCGCGGCGTATTACGCGATGGACGAGGCGTCGCAGAAGGTCTTTACGATGCTCACGATATCGCACATCCGTCACGACGTCAACACCAAGGACGAGTTCTACGACGCGGAGCAGACCTATTACGATCAGAACCTTTCGAAGACGATCGTGCTGAACGAGCGGCAGCTCAAGGCGATGGTCAACCATCCGTTCCGCGCGGAGCTCGAAAAAGCGCTCGGCAAGATCATCTTCACGCAGGCGGACGCGCAGATCAAGCTGGCCGACGAGCGCCTGATCCCCGGCATGACGCAGGAACAGATACTGAAGAGCCGGTATGCAAAGCTCACCGCAGGCTGCACGACCGAATACATGGGCGAGACCTGCAACTTCTACGGGCTTCTGAAGTTCATGCAGAATCCGGACCGCAAGATCCGCGAAGGCGCGTTCCGCAAATGGGCGGAGATGTACGCGGGCATCGCGGACGAGCTGGACGACATCTATGACGAGATGGTCAAGGTCCGCACCGAAAACGCGAAGCTCATCGGCTACGAAAGCTACATCCCGTTTGCGTATCTGTCCCGCGGCCGCTACGACTACACCAAGGACGACGTCGAGCGCTTCCGCGAGGGCGTCAAAAAGTTCGTCGTGCCGGCGGTCGCCCGCATCCACGAGCGGCAGGCAAAGCGCATCGGCGTCGACAAGCTGCGCTACTACGACGAGTCCTTCTGCTATCCGGAGGGCAACCCGACGCCGCACGGCACCGAGGAGGAGATGGTCAAAGCCGCGCAGGAGATGTACCGCGAGCTGAGCCCCGAGACCGGCGAGTTCTTCGACTTCATGGTCGAGCATCAGCTGTTCGATCTCACGTCCCGTCCCGGCAAGCACATGGGCGGCTACTGCACCGACCTGATGTCGCTGAAAGCCCCGTTCATCTTCTCGAACTTCAACGGCACCTCCGCCGACGTCGACGTGCTGACGCACGAGGCGGGGCACGCGTTCCAGGCATTCGTCGCGGCGCGCGCGATTCGTCTGTCCGAGACGTGGCAGGCGCCGATCGAGATCTGCGAGGTCCATTCGATGTCGATGGAGCATTTCACCTATCCGTGGATGGAGAAGTTCTTCGGCGACGACGCGCCGCGCTATCGCGAAGCGCACCTGAATGCCGCGCTGGCGACGATCCCGTATCTTACGATGGTCGACGAGTTCCAGCACCGCGTCTACGCGAAGCCCGACATGACGCGCGACGAGCGCTACGCCGTGTGGCACGAGCTCGAACAGGTCTATCTGCCGTGGCGTGACTACGACGGCGATCCGTTCCTCGAAAAAGGCGGTTTCTGGATGCAGAAGCAGCACATCTTCCTGTATCCGTTCTACTACATCGACTACGCGCTGGCGCAGATGGGCGCGTTCGACTTTTTCCTCCGCATGCAGGAGAACCGCAAGGAAGCGTGGAGCGACTATCTCAACCTCTGCAAAGCGGGCGGCACGGTCGGCTACTTCGAGCTTTTGAAGATCGGCAACCTCCGCAATCCGTTCGCGGAAAACACCGTCAAGGACATCACCGAAGCGATCGAAAAGCTGCTGTAAACAAATCTCATCACACAAGGGGAGCGCGTCGGAGGCGGTCTGTCAAGGGAGGTATTCAAAGCGCAGTCGTTTACAAGCGGCTGCGCTTTTCTTTTTCGATAGGTAATAGTATGATTGATCGAACGTCCCGACGAAAGAGGGTATCACCGCCGTAAGGCGGTGTATAAGTGCGCCCTTATCAGAAAGGCTTCCCCTTGAGGGGAAGCTGACACCGAAGGGGACTGATGAGGTGAACACGCAAAAAGCGTCAGCTTTTGCGGATGATTTTGCCTCGCCCACTTTGACACCCC
>JAEEGF010660576.1_pt1 | contig 18836 bp, 16 predicted proteins | sample 9134171 | NCBI WGS metagenome assembly JAEEGF01 (sample SAMN16246542, study PRJNA631951) | gut metagenome | biome: gut microbiome; feature: rumen; material: AP-attached | host: Bos | place: Iran: Karaj | collected 2018-10
GCCGTCAGAACGACGTTCGTGGTCGGCATCGTGAAGGTGTCGCCCGGGAAGAACGTACCGGTGAGTCCGCCGCTGGCCTGGTAGCCCGCGAAGGTGTAGCCGCCGGTGGAGGTCGGGACAGTCGCGTCGACCGTGAAGGTCGAGCCGGTGGCGGCGTCCACGGGGCTCTGCGGGAGATTGGTTACGGTCTGGCCGGAAACGGCACCGCTGTGGTACTCGACGTGCAGCGTCTTGGCCGTCCACTGCGCGGTGTAGATGACGTTCTCGTTCGCGGTGGCGACGGCGGTCTGCGTCGCGTTCGCCGCGAGGTTCGGATAGTACGTCGCGTTGTTGGAATTGAAGCCGGCGAATTCGTACCCTTCTCTCGTGAACGTCGGAAGCGTGGTGAGCGCCGTTCCGGGAGCGACGTTGTAGACGACGCTGCCGGTGTGGGTGCCGCCGCTGATCTGGCCGCCGTTCGGTTCGAAGGTGATCGTGATGTCGACGGGTGCCTGCCACTGCGCCGTCAGCGTGACGTCCGTCGCGGGCATCTTGAAGCTTTCGCCGGCCTGGTGGGTACCGGTGAGTCCGCCGGTCGCCTTCCATCCGTCGAAGACGTAGCCGCCGCTCGCGGTCGGGGGAGTCGCTGCGATCGTCACGTCCGCTCCGACGGTGTAGGTCTGGTTGAGCTGAGTGGGCATACCGCTGACGGTCTGGCCGGTCGGAGCGTTCGCCGCGTAGGTGACGTTGGCCGTCGAAGCGGTCCAGCTCGCCGTGTAGATGACGTTCTCGTTCGCTACCGCAGCCGTGGTCTTCGTGTCGGTCGGGCCGAGATCAGCGTATTTGCCGTTGTTCGATTTCCATCCGCCGAACGTGAAGCCGGTCTTGGTGACGGTCGGGATCGGGTCCACGGTCGAACCGACGGGGACGCTGTGCACGACGGCGACGCCGTTCGTGATCGTGCCGCCATCGACGTTGAACGCGATCGACACGTTGCCGGGAGCGTTCCACTTCGCCGTGAGCGTCACGGCGCCCGCGGGCATCGTGAAGGTGCTCGCGGCATCAAACGCGCCGGTCAGCGCGCCGGAGGCGACCCAGCCGGCGAACGTGTAGCCGCCCGTCGCGGTGGGTGCGGCCGCCGTCGTGACGGTCGAGTTGTACGCCGCGGTCGAGCCGGCGATCGTCGCCGGCGTCACGGTCTGGCCGTTCGGAGCGTTCAGATTGTAGGAGACGGCATACTCGGTCGCCGTCCACTGCGCCGTGAACGTCGCGTTCTCGTTCGCTTTCGCGGCCGCGGAGGCGGTCGCCGAAGCCGAAAGGTTCGGGTAAACCAACGGCTTGCTGCTGGTGAAGCCGTTGAAGGTGTACCCTGTTCTCTCGAACGTCGGGAGCGTGATCGTCGAACCGACGCTGACGTGGTACGCGGTCTGGCCGCTCTTCAGGATACCGCCGTTGCCGTCGAAGTCGAAGACGACCTGTCCGGGAGCGTTCCACTGCGCCGTCAGGACGACGTTCGTGGTCGGCATCGTGAAGGTGTCGTTGGGGAAATACGTACCGGTGATTCCACCGCTGGCCTTGTAGCCGGCGAAGGTGTAGCCGCCGTTAGTCGTCGGAGCCGCGCCGACCGTGAAGGTCGAGCCGACGGCCGCGTTCACGCTCGCCGGGAGATTATCGACGGTCTGGCCGGCGGCAGCGCCGCTCTGGTACGAGACCTGGCGGTTCTGGGCGAGCCATTTCGCCTTGTAGGTGACGTGCTGTCCCGCGACCGCGCTGCCGGACACGTTCGCGCCGGGAGCGAGATTCGGGTAGTGGGCCGTGTTGTTGGAATCGAATCCGTTGAGGGTGTATCCGTCTCTCGTGATCGTCGGGACCGCGACGGTGTTGCCGACGGCGACGTGGTTCATCGCATTGCCGGCGGTGATCGAGCCGCCGTTCGCGTCGAAGAGGATCGTGACGTCTCCGGGCGCGGCCCACTGCGCAGTGAGCGTCACAGCCGAGCCGGGCATCGTGAACGTATCGCTGTCATGGAACATGCCGGTGAGGCCGCCCGTAGCGACCCAGCCGACGAAGGTGTAGCCGCCGGAGCAGGTCGGATTCGCGGCGACGGTGACCGTGCCGCCGATCGTTTCCCACGTGGAAAGCGGGTTCGGCAGAGAGGCGGCGTCCACGGTCTGTCCCGCGGGCGCGTTCGCGACGTAGGTGACCTGTTCCTCGCTCTTCGCCCATCCGGCGTAGATCGTGGTGCCCGTCGAAGGCATCGCGACGCCGTCGATCGTGTTCGTCGACCCGGTGTCGAGGAACCAGCCGCTGAACGCGTAGTGTTCACGCGTCGGCTGTTCGTAGGCCGGGTTCGCCACGACGGTGGAGATCAGTTCGTCCGTACGGACCGTAAGGCCGGTCAGCGTCGCAGCCGAACCGGAGAATTCGCCGCCGTTCGCGTCGAGTGTAATGGCGACCGGCTGCCCTTCCCAGTTCGCGACGAGCGTCACGGATTCGGTGACCGGGCTCGCGATGTCGAACACGGCTCCGGTTCCTTCGACCGTCCAGTGCGCGAAGGCATAGCCGGTTTCGGGTGACGTCGCCAGCGACGGAGCAATCAGCGTTTCGTTTCTCCAGGCCTGAACGGCTACGCCGGCCGGAGCGTCCGCGTCATTCGCCGTAACGACGGTGACGTGGCCTTTGGCCGTGTCGCTGTTTTTGAACGTGACGTTGAGCGGCAGTTCAAATCCGGCGGAAACGAAGCGGTTGTGGAGCGAGGCCTGAGACGGGGAACGCGGGATCGAGACCGCCGCGACGCCGTAGCCGTGGCCGGCGGCCGCGACCGCGTCGGAGTCGACCCGGAACATGTTGTTCGTGATGTTGTAGGGCGCGTTGACCGCGAAGTGTCTCGCCGTGGGCGACGGGTTGACGAATTTCACCCAGTAGCTGCCGGGGGCAAGGCCGGTGAAGGCGTACTCGCCGTTCGCGTCGGTAACGTCCGTGCCGACGGGCGTGCCCGTCAGAGCGGCGTTGTCATAGAGCTCGACCGTGACGTTTTCGACAAGGCCGTCGACGAGCAGGTCGTAGAGGCCGTTCTGGTCGACGTCGTTGAAGACGAAGCCGTTGATGTGGCCCAGCGTCAGCTCGGCGGCGACGTATCCCGCGTCGAAGAAGGACGCCGAATTGGCCGACTGTCTCCAGAAGAACGGCCGGAAGACGTTCATCTTACCGTTCAGGTGGGCGACTTCGGCGGTATGCTGATCGACGTTGATCGTCATCGGGATCTGGAACTCCTCGGAGTAGGAGGAGCCGCCGGGGCCGTCGTGGGGGAGGCTCACGCCGTCGTTCGAATAGATCTCGATGAGGCTGACCTTTCCGATGCCTTCCGTGATCTCATGGGCGTAGTTCGGATTGGTGTAGACGTTTCCGCTGGTGCCGGTCACGTCGCCGCTCACCGGATCGATGGTGATCTCACCGGTATAATACTTGATGGAATAGCGGGTGTTATCGGGGTTGTGGACGATCTCCAGAAGCTGCATCGGCCACTGGAAGTCGTCGGCCTGATAGTGGGTGTACGTTCCGTCGACGTTGACGGGCGTGACGGTCGATCCGGAGATCGTCGCCTGCGGGATCGGGATCATGACGCGGACTTTGTTGTCGAGCGTGACCTTCTCGAGGTTGTTATTCACCTCGATGTTGTAGAAGACGTTCTCGCCCGGCCTGAAGTAGACCACGTTGGTCGTCGAGCCCGGTACGTACGGCGCGACCTTCGGAAGGCCCGTCGCGGTGTGGCTCAGCCAGCCCGAGACGGTGATGTCCTTGGCGGAGGCGATGGTGACCGCCGCCGGGGACGCGCCGTTCCGCACCTCGGTACGGTCGCCGTTGTTGTTGAAATCGTACCAGTCGGGGGAAGCGGAATACACTGAGGATCCGCCCGCGGTTCCGCTTCCGTTCATGTACAGTCTGTCCTTGGATGAGGCGAAGAAGATTCTGGAGCGGTCATACGTTCCCGGAGCGATGTTTTCATCCGTATCGATCGTGAGTTCGATGTCGATGTAACTGTAAGCGCTTCTGCCGTCCTTCCTTACTTGCGACAGGCGCGTGTTCTCGCCCCAGATCTTCCAGGCGTTGTAGTCATTCGTTCCGTCATTCAGGATGACCTGTTCCATCTTGATCCGGGAGGGATCGACGGCCGTCAACGGGGAGCTGTCGAATCTTTCCTTCATCACGATGGACGTCGTGTCAAGGCGCATGCCGGGGAGCTCGACGACGTAGAAGACCGGTTCGAACGTAGTGCCCGTTCCATTGAAATGATAGTTGGGATGCAGTTCCATTCTGGCGGTAAAACTCTCGCCGGAGTTGATCGAGACCGATTCCGGATACGATTGTGCACTGGCTCTTCTTACACTGCGTGCGGCATTGTAAATGAGGTTGCTGGAGCGTGTCCATGACTCGCCGAGAGCGTTTTCGGCCTTGAAGGTGACCGGGATCGGGTAGTCGCCGGGGGTCGCGCCTGCCACGACCGCGTCCGAGAACCATCCGTACACTCTCACCATTTGTCTCACCGCGGTGGCGTCGAACGTTCCCAGATTCGCCTTTACGGACGCGATCGTCTCGCCGGAGGGAACGGGATCTTTCAGATTGAGATCGTACAGAGTAACGGCTTGACTCCAATGGAGGGTAAGCGTCGTTCCCGGGTATTTGCGGACCTCGCCGTTGCTCAGCGTCACCTCGATGTCCGTGATCCGGCTGCTGTTCTGGATCGGGAAGAAAACGTTGGTGACCTTGAGCTTGGTCGGGTCGACGCTCACCGTCATATACTGCTCATCCGGGAGGTTGCCCGGGGCGGCGAATTCGAACTCGCCCAGGATGTTCGAATGGCTGCTCATCATCTCGGGATCCGGATTACGGTAGCCGCTCGTAAAGGCGGTCGTCGTAGATGCGAGCTGAAGCGTATTATGCGAAACGGTACTGTCGACCTTGATGTCGACGGTGCGCTTCGTTCCGGTGAAATCGTTCTCGTGGAAGACGGTCCCGTCGAACGCGGTGTAGGTCACGGAGATCGGGCCGGACGCGGTATACGTTTTGTTCGCGGTACCGGCAGCGACCTTGCCGCGGATGTTCATGCCGAACTGCTGCCAGTGGTCATAGCCTTTCCAGCGCGCGTGTACGGTGACGGTTTTGGCCGCATCGTCCCAGCTCCAGCTGAGGATCTCGTTGTATTGGGTCGTGTCGACCGCCGTGACCTCCTCGACCTCATTCGGGAGCGGGATCGTGTAGACCGCTTCGCCCGCGAACGTCATCGGCGAGATCGTCGCGAGGGCGGTGGTCACCCCCGGTCCGACGGTTCTGGTGGCCCAGACTTCGAGGGGATCCTCGGGCTCGTCGGATTTGTAGCCGAGCGTTTTGGTCAGCACGACGGTATCCGTTTTGTCGAGCAGCTCGACAACGATCGCGTTCGGCTTATCGAGGCCGGGGTAGCTGTATCGCCCTTGCTCGTCGGTCTGGATCTGGATACGGCCGCCGCTGAAAGCGAAATGGGACGTACCGCCCGAGATCGTATACGTCAGGACGGTATAGTCGTCCCCGTACAGAGTCGTGTCGTTGTTCGCCGGCGTTCCGCCGTCGTCGTAGTAGACCGAATTGGCGATGATCGAGATCTGTTCGCCCGCGGTCAGCGCGACGGTCGCGCCGGGCACGTTGGACGGTTTCGTTCCGTCGTAGGGGAATGAGACCAAAGACAAGCCGCGCTGTGTCTTGATCCTGAGCTTGTACTCGTCCCCCGCGGTGACGTGCGGAATGTCGACCGAGACGTTCAGGCTTTTCGCCGCTCCCGGTGTCCAATACGCAGTCGGACCGTAGACGTACCCTTCGACTTCCGCGGTGAGCGATTCGCCGGCCGCGTAGACGAATGACGCAGGAAGCATGCCGAACATGCTGAAGAGCATCGCGATCGCGAGCAGCATGCTGAGCAGTTTTCTGTGTTTTGTCATAGTGTCGTTCCTTTCTTCTTTAGCACTAGGACTAACGGGTGATCTATCTGAACGGCGCTGGCGCCGGGCTTGCTGTTTTTGCGTCAGGACCGACGGGTGGTCTGTCCGACGGCGGGGTATCGCGCATTTTTTATACATATTTTTAAGTATGGATATTGAATAGAGCAAAAGAATCCCGTTTCACCGCGGGATCCGTTCGATTATATCATTCCAGCCTTGTCGGGATGGAACGATATAATTTTGATCCGACCGTTGAATCCGGTTCGATTATTCGTTGTATTTCCTGTATTTTCGGGGTCTTTTGCTCTTTTGGTTATCGTCCTTTCGGGTCATCCGATTCCATACTCTGCAATATGGATATAATTTCAGCAGTTTATACTCAATCCATAATGCAATTTATGATTATATTATATTTTTAAAAAAAAGCAATAGAAATTCGGACATTTATGCACTCGGAACCGTATTTATTATTTGTGCAAACCAATTCCTCCCCTCCCGCGCATTTGCATATTGTGATTTGTCCTTGTGCCGGACTTTTTGCGGTTTCCGCCGGAGAAAGGAGGCAGTTTCTTATCACAGGCGGAAGCAACGGAAAAGCCCCGCCCGAAGGCGGGGCTTTCCCGTTTGGGGAGATAACTCGAGGGCGAATCGTGTCGGGAATGTCCGGGAGTCGATTGGGGAGACTGCAGAGGGCAGTATAACAAACTGAATTCTCAGAAATTGACCCGGATAAAGTCCAGACAACCGTCGCACACGAGATGACCGCGGAAGATCCTTCCTTCGTACCGCCCGCAGAACAGGCACCGGGGAGTCATCCGGTACTTTTTCAGGACGAAGGGATCTCCTTTTTCTTTCGCGTATGCCATTTTCCGATTCTCCTTTCGTGTGCCCATTATAACGGACGCTGAGGCAACAGCGCAAGCCTTTTTTGTAAAAAACTTATAATTAATTTCTTTACTGGAAATTACGGATCGGAATTTCCATTTTTGGCGATGTGTCCTCCACCATCTCAGAAAAAAGATTTACACAAAGGAAAGTAACGGAATTACCTTTTGTGATGCCGTCCCCTTCCCCGCATGAAAAAACCCGCCGGAGCGGGTTTTCATTCGTATGAAGCTGTTGACAGAATCAGAGAGCCGCCATATCCGCAAGGCGCCAGCCCGTCGTTCCGTTCGCCGCATCGCGGTTATTGACGAAATAGAGGCGGTAATTGAAGACGTCCGTCCGCTTCGCTCCCGTCTTCAGCGTCATATTCTTCTCGAAAAACACGTCGCAGCTGAACAGATCGTCGCTGTAGAGGACGTAGTTCGTCACGCGCTCGTTCGTCCAGCTGTCGATCGTATGGCCGGAGACGAACGTAATGTCGATGCTGTTGGCCCAGGAGGTCGCCTTTTTGTAGAGATCCGACTTCGGGATCAGCCGGCAATTGTTGATGACCGTATAGAGACCGCGGGCGTCGCCGCCGACGTCGTTCGTCATGAACTTCGACCAGAGCTCGCCGATCGCGAGCGCGTCGACCGCAGCCGATCCGATCCTCTCCGCCTCCGCGGTCGAGGCGAACTTCACCTCGGCCGTGTAGACGCCGTTCTTTTCCGTGAGTTCGACGTTCTCTCCCGCGTTGTTCACGACGGTGACCGTCGGCTCAAACGGCAGGTTCTCGAACGTCCACGTCATCAGTTCGGGCACGCCCGTAAACGGCGCGACGTACTGGAATTCGTCGAGCGGCGCGTATTCGGCGTTTGCGAGCGGAGCGGTCACGCCGTCGATCCGGACGGTGAAGTCGCTCGGCGCCGAGATCGTGCAGGAATACGTATGGTCCGGATTCAGCCGGATGTCGGCGTTCTCCGCATTCTCCGCGCGCAGGAAGCACGATTCGACGTCCCACTCCGACTGCGTCAGAATGCCGAGTTTCGTCGTCGTCGAGGTCTCCTTCAGGGCGATCGTCAGGAACGGCTTGCCGTCAGCAAGGATGTTATAGACGGGATGCTGGGAATCGTAATTGCCCGCGGCCGGAACGGCGGTCAGCTTCGCGCGCGCGATCGTCGACTCAAAGCGCTGCTTCCGCGCCGCCGGGTCGCCGGGCTGATCCGCGCCGAAGCAGCGGTCGTTCATGTACTGCCACAGCTCGGAGCTCTTCCCCGTCGCGTTTTCGACGAGCCGGACGGCGGTCTTGTCCGAAACGGATTGTTCGTAGGATACGAGGATCGACCGGACGGAGAAATAGACCGCCACAAGGAGCAGGATCAGGATGAACACGTAGAGGATGTAATACGTGCGGAATGTCGCGCGGTGTTTCTTCATCCTACTCGCCCCCTTTCATCACGCAGAACGCCGTCGGCAGGTTCCACGACTTGTTCGCGTAGTAGAGCGTGACGGAGGTCCGGTACCATTCGTCGTTGTAGAACATGCACGACGAGGATCCGCCGTCGAGGTTCGCCGCGTTCACGGCGCCGTACTTGGTCATGACGGCGATCAGGTCGGCCGCCGTCGCGCCGAGATGACCCCCGGAACCGCGCCCGTCCGTGACGAGCAGAAGGATCGCGCCGTCCGCCCGCTGGCCGATCGCCGTACGGGGATTCCTGCCGGATCCGGCGCCCGCCAGCTCGCGCGGCTCGCCGTTGATGACGAGCGGGACGAAGTGGTTGTTGACGTCGGACGATTCCTCCTGGAAGGCGACAGCGTCGCGGATGCCTTCGGTCTCGATGAATTCCTTCAGCTTCGTGCGGTTCCAGCCCTCGATGTTTACGATGCGGAGGAGGTTGTTGTTGTCGAGCCCGATCAGATAGAGCCCCGGCCAGCCCTCCGGCGCGTTGTACTGGATCTCGCCGTTCGAGACGCAGACGCCGTAGGGGCTTCCGCCCTTGTTCAGATCCGCCGCGTAGAGGCCGCCGTTCACGCCGCCGATCGCGCCCATCCGCTCCACGATCACGTCGAGCGTTTCGCCTTTTTCCTGCCACGGATACGTCGAGCCGACGATCACCTTCGAAGGATCCTTCACGATCATCAGCGTCGCGATATAATCACGGCCTTTGACGTCCACGATCTCGACGCCGTTCTCGTCGAAGTTGCCCTTGACCTCGGTGTCGGTGTGGATCAGCTCCGTGTCGATGTTCGTATCCATTTTCTTCATCGAGACCCGGTCGACGATCTCCTGGACCTCTTCGGGCGTGAGGAACACGTTCGCGAGGAACTTGAGGTTGCCCGATTCGAGGACGGTCGAGACGAAGAGTTCCTTCGCCGCCTCCGACGGCCCCTTGACGATCGTTGCGACCGTGATCGCGAGCGCGAGGACGATCGCGAGGATCGTCGTGAAGAGGACGAGAAGGATCCGGCCGACGATCGTCTTGCCGGTCGCTTTCTTCTTTTTCCGTTTGTAGCGCGCCGAGCGGTTCGCGACGACGCGTTCGGCTGTGGTTTGATCACTCATGTTACTTTCTCCGCGCATCCCTGCGCTTTGCTTTCCGTTCGTTGAGGATGCGTTTGGCGGTCTTCGGCTTCATCACCGATTCGCCTTGTTTCAGCAGGCGCGTCCGCGCGACCGGGAAATACGTGCCGTGGGTGTACGCGACGAGGCCGGCCCACTCGGGATGGAACGCGCCCTTCGCGTCGACGAGATCCTCGCGGACGTGGACGCGCACGATCTCCGCGATGAACATGTCGTGGCTCGGCAGTTCGACGGTCTTCACGACCCTGCATTCGAGGTTGATCGGGAACTCCCGGATCAGCGGCGACGCCACGAGATCGGCCGGATCCTGGGTCAGCTTCATCGCCGCCCATTTGTCGACGTCGCGGCCGGACTTCACGCCGACCCAGTCGACGGCGCGGACCTGGTCGCGGGACGGCAGGTTGACGACGAACGCCTTCTCGCGCACGATCAGGTCGTGGGAGAACCGTTCGCGGCGCACGGAGACCGAGAGCATCGGCGGATCCGAGTTCACGGTCCCGACCCACGCGATCGTGAGCATGTTCGCGTCGACTCCGGTCTTTCCGCACGAGACGACGACGGCCGGCACCGGCGCGAGCATTGTCCCCGCCTTCGCGAGCGCGATCTTCTTCGGCGCCTTGTCCTCCGCCGATACGGCCTTCTTCTTCGGCGCCTTGTCCTCCGCCGTTACGGTCTTTTTCGCCGCCGGCGCGGCCTTCTTCGGCGCCGCTTTAGCGGCCGGCTTTGCGCTGCCGGCGCTTTTCTGTGTACGGTTTTCTTTCTTCGGCATACGTTTCTCCTTTTCAGACAGCGGCGGTTTGCGGATATGCGTCTCCGAGCGGCGCGTCTGTTACGAGTTGCGGAGGCGCGAAAGGAGCGCCTCGAAATCCGCCGGCAGCGGCGAAGTGAATTCCATGTACGCGCCGCTCGACGGATGGACGAACCCGAGAAGCCCCGCGTGGAGCATCTGGGTCTTCGCGCCGGTCCCGTCCTTCCGCCCGTAGAGCGGATCGCCCGCGAGCGGATGGCCGATCGACGCGAGATGGACGCGGATCTGGTGGGTGCGTCCGGTCTCCAGCCGGCATTCGAGGTACGTCGCGTTGCGGAGCCGTTCGAGGACGGTCCAGTGCGTCACGGCCTCGCGGCTCCCGGCCGGAAGCGGATACCCTGCCGTGAGGTGCGTTTCCGGCCGCGCCGGCGCCGTGCACGCGTTCCTGAGGCGGTTCTTCGGGTCGCGGCCGATCGGGCGATTGATCGTTCCCGCGTCCTCCTTCAGAACGCCCGCGCAGATCGCGCGGTACGCGCGCGTCACCGTATGGGCGGCGAGCTGGTCCGAAAGGCTTTTGTGGGCCGCGTCCGTCTTCGCGATGACGAGAAGCCCGGACGTGTCCTTGTCGATGCGGTGGACGATCCCGGGCCGGATCACGCCGTTGATCGACGACAGGTTCCCGCGGCAGTGCCACAGGAGCGCGTTCACGAGCGTCCCCGACGGCGTCCCGGCCGCCGGATGGACGACGAGTCCCTTCGGTTTGTTGACGACGAGCAGATCGCCGTCTTCATAGACGATATCGAGCGGGATGTCCTCCGGTTCGGCGGAGAGTTCCCGCGGCGGATCGAGGCGGAGCGAGACGTCGTCCCCGGTCCGGACGGCCCGTTTCTTGACCGTGCAGACGGCGCCGTTCACGCGGACGTTTCCCTCCTCGACGAGGCGCGCCAGATACGACCGCGAGCAGTCCTCGACGAGCGCCGCGAGGAGCCGGTCGAGGCGCGTGCCGTCCTCCGCCTCCGATACGGAAAAGCGGAAGAGTTCCTCCTCTTCCGTTCGGTTTTCCGGATGCGGTCCGTTCATTGTCTGTCCTCTCCGGCCGTCTTGGCGCCGGTCTTCCGTTCGTCTTCCTCCCGCTTCGTCCGGCGGATCTGCTTCGTCTTCTTGCGGAACGCGGGCTCCGAGAAGAAGACCGCGAGCACGAGAAGGACGCAGCCGCACGTCACGCCGACGTCCGCCACGTTGAAGATCGGGTTCCAGAGACGGAAATCGAGCATGTCGACGACGTAGCCGTTGACGACGCGGTCGATCAGGTTTCCGATCCCGCCGCCGACGATCAGCGCGAGCGAGACCATGACCCACGCGCCGACCTTCTTCCGCTGGGAGAACATGTAGACGATCATCGCGATCATCATGATGCCCGTAAAGAGGATCAGGAAGGTCTGTTTGTTCTGAAGGATGCTGAAGGCGGCGCCGTAGTTGTTGCTGTAGGTCAGATGGAAGACGTTCTCGATCAGCGGGATCGTCTGTCCGATCGTCATGTTCGTGACGGTCCACTTCTTCGTCCACTGATCGAGCGCCACCCAGAGGATCGTGATGAGATAATAGCCCATCGCTATTTCGTCGGCTCCGTCAGCGTCTTCAGCTCTTCCATATCCTTCTCGCCGAAGATGTCCGTTTCGGAGATGGAGTCGAGCCGGAGCATTTCCGCCTCAAGGAACGTGCGGAACTTCGAACGGAACTCGCGGTACTGGTTGCGGAGCTCTGCCGTTTCGCTCGTCAGCCGTTCGACGGCCTCCTTCGCCTCTTTCTGCATCAGCTCGGCGTCGAGCTCGGCGTTCTTCAGCAGGATCTTCGCGCGCTTCTCGGACGACGCGGAGATGTCGCTCATCAGGGCCTTGGCCGCCTCGAGCGTCTCGAGGAGCGTCCCTTCCTGGGCGCGGTAGTGTTCGAGCGTCTCGGCGTTCTGAGCGACCTGGTCCTTCAGCATCCGGTTTTCGGACTGGAGCTTCTCGAGTTCGATCGTGATCTCGTCGAGGAACGAATCGACTTCCTCTTCCTTGTAGCCGCGGACGCCGCGGGTGAATTCCTTGCTCTGGATATCCTGGGGTGTGATCATGTCCTATCCCTCCCGGTCTCTGTTATCTCCAAGGGCTTTTGATGGTTTCCTGAAAGGCCGTTCTTCCTTCGGCCGGCGCCGTGATGTCGACGTTCTCCGGGGCGAAGAGGAAGATGTTGGCGGAGACCTTCTGGACGTTTCCGGAGAGCGCGTACGTCGCGCCCGACAGGAAGTCGAAGATCTTGCGGGCCGTTTCGGATTCGACTTTTTCGAGGTTGATGATGACGGGTTTCTTGCCTTTGAGGCTGTCGACGAGACGCGGGCATTCGTCAAAGGACTTCGGTTCGATGACGATCATGTTGAGCTGTTTCGTCAGACGGTTCACGGCGCCCGTTCCGCGATCGGCGGACGAGGGCTCCTCGCGCGTTTCCTTCCGCGGCGTGAACGTCTTCGGTTCGTACGCGGGACGTTCTTCCTTCTTCGGCGCTTCGCGCTTCGGCGTTTCCTTGACGGGTTCGTCTTCGAGGATCTCGTCCTCTTCCACTTCTTCAATACCGACCAGATTCTTTACCTTGCTGAGAAATCCTTCGCCCATGTCAGTTCTCCTTTTTTGTGTAATCACGGGCACCGAAGATCGCGGTGCCGACTCGGATCAGATTTGCGCCCTCCTCGACGGCGACGGGGAAGTCGTGGGACATGCCCATCGACAGCCACTCGAAGCTGAGGTGAGGGTCTTCGATCGCCGCACACGTATCGTACAGCGCTTTCACTTCGCGGAACCATTTCCGGACGTCTTCCGGATCGTCCGCCTCCGGCGCGACGAGCATCAGCCCCTTCACGCGGAGATTCGGGAGCTCCTTCAGGATCTCCCGGATGAGCGGCTCCGCCTCCTCCGGCGGAACGCCCGATTTCTGCGCCTCTCCGGCCGGATTGACCTGGATCAGAACGTCCATCGTCCGGCCGATCTTTGCGCAGCGTTTGTCGATTTCGGATGCCAGACGGAACGAATCAACGGAGTGGATCAGCGACACCTTGTCGACGATATATTTTACCTTATTTGTCTGTAAATGTCCAATCATGTGCCAGCGGACCGGCTTCACGCGATCGTACTTGTCGACGATCTCCTGGACCTTGTTTTCGCCGATGTCGGTGATGCCCGCGTCGATCGCCTCATTGATCATCTCCGGCCCGTGGGTCTTCGTCACGGCGACGAGGAGCACGTCCTCCGGCTTCCGGCCGGCGCGCTTCGCCGCCTCCGCTTTTTCGCGTTCGACCGCGCGGATGTTGTCCTGAATGCTCATTTCCGTCCTTCATTCCTCCTTCGGCGGCGTGTTCCGGATCTCGTCGTACGCGTTGATCGTCGTCTGGCGGGCCGTTCCGCCCTCCGTCGTCGTACGGGTGAACGATCCCTCCGAAACGACGGAATACGTTCCGTCCGTCGACAGGACGTTCACGGGAACGAACCGGAAATCGCCCGAGACCTGTTTGACCCAGACGCCTTCCATGTTGTCGGCGTAGCCGATGCACGTGTTCTTCACGAGAAGGCCCGTCCGGTCGCTCGTGACGACCGAGATCTCCGTCCGGCGGTCCTTCTGCATCGCGTCGTAGAAGCGCGTCGTGCGAAGGATGATGCGCACGCCGTTCTCCTCTTCCGCGACGGTGCGGACGGTCATCGGCAGGACCGTTCCGTCCGCGAACGTCACGCTGACGGTCTTGCCGACGGCGTAGTTCTTCGCGTCGGCGGCCTCGGTCCAGTAGAGCAGGAACCACTCGTCCTCGCGGACGAGCTTGATCTTTCCGAGCGAATCGCCGGGCTGGCTGACCGTTTCGCCGCCCTCCGCGCCCTCCGCGCCTTCCGTGACCGGATACCACGACTCGACCGTTGCGCGGCCGATCGTCTCCATCGTTTCGGGCGTGAGGACGTCCTCATGGCCGTCGACGTAATAGCTCACGGCGCCGCTCCATTCGGCCCGCTTCGTCGCGCCGCCGATCTGGTAGAGGTTCGACCCCTTCCGGATCCGTTCGCCCTCCTCGTAGAAATACGCGGCGCCGGGTCCCGATTCGGGGAACGCCGTCTCCTCCCGCACCAGATACGCCTCCGTCTCGGTCCGGAGGATGATCTCTCCGTACTCGACGACGGACGTCTGGGCCAGAAGGCTCTGGGCGCCCGGAATGACGTAGATGACGACGGCGAGGCCCGCCACGATCAGGAAGAAGATGATCCAGAAGATGCGCGATCCCTTGCCGTTCATCGGTCGTCCTCCTGCGCGATCTCCTTCAGGAGCGCGAGTTCCTTCCGCGTCAGATCGCCGTCTTTGAGCGGCGGCTTCTTCGCGCGGAGGGCCTGTTCATGGGAGGCGGTGAACGCGGCGAACAGATCGGGACGCCGTTCCTTCGTCAGGCGGAGGGACTGCTCGAAGCGCCACAGGCGGATCCGTTCGTGGTCCCCCGACAGGAGGACGTCCGGAACGTCCATGCCTTCGAACGTCCGCGGCTTCGTGTACTGGGGATACTCGAGGAGCCCGCTGTAGACCGATTCCTCATCGTTCGACGTCTCGTTCCCGAGCACGCCGGGCAGGAAGCGCGCGACGGCGTCGATGATCGTCATCGCGGGGATCTCGCCGCCGGTCAGGATATAGTCGCCGGTCGAGACCTCCTCGATGTCGAACGCGTCGAGGATCCGCTCGTCGATCCCTTCGTAGTGGCCGCAGAGGATGACGAGGCTCTCCTCCTTCGCGAGGTCCTCGATCAGAGCGCGGTCGAGGAGCTTTCCGCGCGGAGACGGATACAGGATACGCGATCCGGTCCCGACCGCCCGAAGCGCACGAAAACACGGTTCGGGGGTAAAGACCATCCCCGCACCGCCTCCGAAGGGCGAATCGTCCGTCCTTCCGTGCTTATCGAGCGTGTAGTCCCGGATGTTCCGGAGTTCCACATCCAGGATCCCCTCCGAACGGGCGCGCCCGAGGATCGAATCCGCGAGCACCGCGCCGAACATATCGGGGAACAGCGTGAGAACCGTAATCTTCATCGCGTTCAGATGTCCATGAGTCCGTTCACGTCCGTCAGGCGGAGCGTTCCGTTCTCCGGTTCGACCTCGCGCACGTACGCGCTGACGAACGGAACGAGAAACGTCTTCGGCTTCGGGACCGCCGCGTTCCACTTTTTCTTCTTCGCCCGGAGCGCCTTTTCGGGATTCGGGACGGAGCCCGGATTCTCGCGGATCTTCCGCTCGAACTCCCGGATCTTCTCATCCGCCTCCGCCTGGGCTTCGACGCGCTTCCGCTCGAGTTCCGCGAGATCGTCCGGAGTCATCCCCGCGGCGATCTCGAGGCACTGCTGCTTCGTCATCAGGACGCCGGTGACCGTTCCGACGAACGCGCCCGTTTCGTCGAGCGCGCGGAGGCCGATCAGGTCCCCGACGTAGTACGTGCCGTCCGGAAGCGGTTCCGTTCCGGGAACGCGTGTCTTCTTTTCGTTCATTCGTCTTCTCCGAACCGGACGGGGAAACCGTTACTGGACGATCTCCACCGTTACCTTCTTGTTTTCTTTCGTTGCGGCAGCCTTCACGACCGTGCGGATCGCCTTGGCGATGCGCCCCTGTTTTCCGATGACCTTTCCCATATCGTCCGGGTCGACGGACAGTTCGATCGTCAGGCCCGAGGCGTCCTCGGTCGTCCGGATCGAGACGTTTTCGGGGTGGTCGACGAGCGATCTGGCGATGGCTTCAACCAATTCAACCATGACGGACCGCCTTTATTTCTCGTAGACGCCGGCCTTTTTCAGGAGCGCTTTGACGGTCTCGGTCGGCTGGGCGCCGTTCGCGAGCCACTTCTTGGCCGCTTCGACGTCGACCTTGATCTCCGGGGGATTCTTCAGCGTGTCGTACGTGCCGATCTGTTCGATGACGCTGCCGGTCGCGGCCGTTCTGGAGTCCGCTACGACTACTCTGTAGAAGGGTTTCTTCTTTGCGCCGAGTCTGACGAGTCTGATCTTTACCATTGTTTTGTTCTCCTTTGGTTTGAAAATAGAGTGTTGAAAAACCGATGTATATCTGTGAAGGCTTGCGCCGTTTCACCGTGTTTAGCGGAACCGCCCGAGGATGCGGTTCATCTTCTTCGGGGACTGGTTCATCATCTTCATCATCTTCCGCATCTCCTCGTATTTCTTGACGAGGGAGTTGATCTGGGAGACGGAGACGCCCGCGCCCTTCGCGATGCGCTGGCGGCGGGAGGCGTTGAGGATCGAGGGATCCCTGCGCTCCTGGGGCGTCATCGACTGCATGATCGCTTCCATGTGGCGGAATTCGCGCTCGCTCTTGTCGAGTTCGTCCGAGGAGACCTTGTTGGAATTGAAGCCGGGCAGCATCTCGAGCATCTTCCCGAGGCCGCCCATGTGTTTGATCTGGCCCATCTGGTCGAGGAAGTCCTCCAGGGTGAACTGGTTCTTCCGCATCTTCCGCTCGAGCTCGGCCGCCTTCTTCTCGTCGAACGATTCCTGGGCCTTTTCGATCAGCGTCAGGACGTCGCCCATGCCGAGGATGCGGCTCGCCATGCGGTCGGGATGGAATTCCTCGAGCGCGTCGGATTTTTCGCCGACGCCGATGAACTTGATCGGCTTCCCGGTGACGGATTTGACCGAGAGGGCCGCGCCGCCGCGGGAGTCGCCGTCGAGCTTCGTCATGATCACGCCGTCCACGCCGAGCTTGTCGTGGAAGCCGGAGGCGATGTTGACCGCGTCCTGGCCGGCAAGCGCGTCGACGACGAGGAGGATCTCGTGGGGCCGCGTCTCCTTCTTGATCCGCACGAGTTCGTCCATCAGCGCCTCGTCGATCTGGAGGCGGCCGGCGGTGTCGATGATGACGACGTTGAAGCCCTTGCGTTCGGCCTCTTTGATCGCCGCCTTCGCGATGTCCTCGGGGACCTTCGATGCGCGGTCGGTGTAGACCGGCACGTTCACGCCGGCGCCGACGATCTCGAGCTGGTCGATCGCGGCCGGGCGCTGGACGTCGCAGGCGACGAGCATCGGCTTCTTGCCCTGCTTCACGAGCCACGCGGCGAGCTTGCCCGCGGTCGTCGTCTTACCGGTGCCCTGGAGGCCGACGAGCATATAGACCGTAAAGCCGGAGGGGCTGAACGTCAGCTTCGACGAAGAGCCGCCCATCAGCTCGACGAGTTCGTCGTGGACGATCTTGATGACCTGTTGAGCGGGCGTCAGGCTTTCGAGGACGTCCTTGCCGAGCGACTTTTCCTTCACGTCGGCGACGAAGTCCTTGACGACCTTGTAGTTGACGTCCGCTTCGAGCAGCGCGAGCTTCACCTCGCGCATCGCGGCGTTGATGTCGGCCTCGGTCAGGACGCCCTTTCCTTTCAGGCCCTTGAATACGTTCTGCAGTTTTTCGGATAAGCCTTCAAACGCCATTCGTCTGTCCTTTCGGTTACGCTTCGAGGGAGGCGATATCGCGCGCCATCGTCTGGATCAGCGCGTCGTTCGGGATGCGGCAGTTCAGTTCGGCGACCGATTCGCGCAGGCGGTCCAGCACGGCTTCCTGTTCGGTGAAGCGCTTCGCGAGGCCGAGCGTCGATTCGTAGAGCCGGAGCTTCTCCTCCGCGCGGCGGACGTTTTCATGGACGCCCTGGCGGGAGATGCCGAACCGTTCCGCGATCTCCGCGAGGCTCAGGTTCTCTTCGTGGTACAGCCGAAAGATCTCGCGCACCTTACCGGGCAGGAGATCGCCGTAGAAATCGTATAGAATGCTGAGTTCCGTGATTTCATCCCACATGAAAAAAGCCTCCGGAGCAGACTGCTCCGGAAGCATCGTATCACAGGCGTTTCTGCCTGTCAAGATTTTTTGTTGACACCTTTCGGGTTTTGATTTTTCGCCGCTCACAGGTGTCAAGGTTTTTACTTGACAGTCTATGGACCGTTTTAGAGCATGATGCCCTGGCCGACGATCGCGTCGGCGACCTTGAGGAAGCCCGCGATGTTCGCGCCGGCGACGAGATTGCCCTTCATGCCGTACTTTTCGGCCGCGTCGTAGCTGTTGTGGAAGATGTTCGTCATGATGCTCTGAAGCTTCTCGTCGACCTCCTCGAACGTGTAGTTCGTGCGCATCGAGTTCTGGCTCATCTCGAGGCCCGAGACCGCGACGCCGCCCGCGTTCGCCGCCTTCGCCGGAGCGAACAGGACGCCCGCCTTCTGGAAGACCTCGATCGCCTCGAGCGTCGACGGCATGTTCGCGCCCTCCGCGACGGCCGTCACGCCGTTCGCGACGAGCTTCCGCGCGTCGTCCGCGTCGAGCTCGTTCTGGGTCGCGCAGGGCAGCGCGATGTCGCATTTCACCGACCAGATGCCCTTGCGGTCCGCGTGGTATTCCGCGCCCGGAACGCGGTCCGCGTAGACGGAGATGCGCGCGCGCTCGACCTCCTTGACCTGCTTCATGACCGCGACGTCGATCCCGCGCGGATCGTAGACGTAGCCGTTCGAATCGCACATCGCGACGACCTTCGCGCCGAGCTGCGCCGCCTTTTCCGCGGCGTGGAGCGCGACGTTGCCGGCGCCGGAGATGACGACCGTCTTGCCGCGGAAGCTGTCGTTCTTCATGCACTTCAGCATCTCCTCCGCGAAGTAGCAGAG
>JAEEGF010391279.1_pt1 | contig 18832 bp, 20 predicted proteins | sample 9134171 | NCBI WGS metagenome assembly JAEEGF01 (sample SAMN16246542, study PRJNA631951) | gut metagenome | biome: gut microbiome; feature: rumen; material: AP-attached | host: Bos | place: Iran: Karaj | collected 2018-10
CAAGAATAAATCTGCGGTGAAATTGATGAAGAAAAGATGGAATATGAACTTATTGTATTAGAAGATGAATTAGTTAAAGAAATAACTGATTTAGCTGCTGATAAATTAGATAAAGCAATGCGTATTAAAGAAAAATTAGAAAAATATGCCGCAATAGATGCAGTTAAAGAAGAAGTAGTAGCTAAATATGAAGAAGAAAATAAAGAAAAATTAGATTCTGAAGAATTAACTCTATTACTAACTAAAGTTAAATTAATTCTTGAAAATATCGAATATGATATCTTTAGAAGTATTACAGTTAATGAAAAAACAAGAAGTGATGGAAGAAGTATGACAGAAATTCGTCCATTATCTACAGCTATTGATTTATTACCAAGAACACATGGTTCTGCATTATTTACACGTGGTGAAACACAAGCTTTAGCAGTTACTACATTAGGTGCACTTAATGAAAATCAAATTCTTGATGGATTAAGTTTAGAAACTGAAAAGAGATTTATGTTACATTATAATTTCCCAGCATTCTCAGTTGGAGAAACTGGAAGATATGGTTCACCAGGACGTCGTGAAATTGGTCATGGTGCATTAGGTGAAAGATGCTTACTACAAGTAATGCCAAGTGAAGAAGAATTCCCATATACAATTCGTGTTGTATCAGAAATTCTAGAAAGTAACGGATCAAGTAGTCAGGCAACTATTTGTGCAGGATGTATGTCTTTAATGGCAGCTGGTGTTCCTATTAAAGCACCTGTAGCAGGTATTGCAATGGGATTAATTACTTCAAAAGATGGAAAAGATTATACTATTTTAACTGATATTCAAGGTATGGAAGATCACCTTGGTGATATGGACTTTAAAGTAGGTGGAACAAGAAATGGTATTTGTTCACTACAAATGGATATTAAGATTAAAGGTATTACTAAAGAAATCTTAAAAGAAGCTTTAGCTCAAGCACATACTGCTCGTCAAGAAATTCTTGATGTTATGGAAAAACAAATAGCTAAACCAAGAGAAGAAGTATCTCAATATGCTCCTAAGATGGAAACATTCATGATTAATCCAGATAAGATTAAAGATGTTATCGGTAAGGGTGGAGATACTATTACTAAGATTATTTGTGAAACAAGTAATGTTGATAGTGTTAATGATGTTCGCGCTGTTAAGATTGAAATCGAAGATGATGGTCGTGTAATGATTTATCATATGGATCGTGAAATCATTAATAAAGCTGCTCAATGGATTAAAGACTTAACTCGTGAAGTAGAAGAAGGACAAGTTTATCCAGCTAAAGTAGTTAAGATTGAAAGTTTTGGTTGCTTCGTTGAAGTATGGCCTGGTTGTGAAGGATTAGTTCATATTTCTAAACTAGCAAAAGATCATGTAGAAAAAGTTGAAGATGTTGTTAAACTAGGTGATGAAATCTTAGTTAAAGCAATTGGAACTGATAATAAAGGAAGACTTAACTTTTCAAGAAAAGATGCTTTGAAATAAAAGCATCTTTTATGCCGACTTAGCACAGTGGTAGTGCAACTCATTCGTAATGAGTAGGTCGAAGGTTCAAATCCCTCAGTCGGCACCATATTGATTATTACTCGAATTTTTCGGGATGAAAAAGACAACTAGAAATAGTTGTTTTTTTTTAGAAATATGTAATAAAGAATCTTAATATTATCATTATAGATTCTAGTAAAATATGATGAATAAAAAAAGAAAGTACTTTAAAATGCAAAATTAGTATGGTATAATTTTATTGTATGATTGTTAGATGATAGGAGTGATAATAATGATCAAAACAATAAAGCAAATGTTTATAGTCATAGGAATATTTACATCAGTATTACTACTAGGTGCAGTAACATATGCATTCTTTAATTATACTAGAACAGGTGGAGATAATACTATTGGAACTGGTACAATTTCATTTAACGCAACACAAGAAGGTAATATAAATTTATCTAATGTCTTTCCTATCACAAGCACAGAAGCAGAAACAGATACTACTAATGCTAAATCAACATCTATAACTATAACTGGATATACAGATTATTCTAGAGGAGTTGAGTATGTAATAACAGCAAGTGATGTTAATTTAAGTGTAGGAAATAAACGATTACCAATAGCATTAGAAATTACTGTAGAAGGTAATAACAGTAAGACATTAGGAACAGAAGAAACAGGTGACTACTATATAAATAGAAATAATTATAGTGAAAGTAAATATAAAAAAGAATATAATGGTGAGATGGAAGATGAATCTCATTTATTAGTTGGATACATTGCGCCAAATACGACCTTAGGAACAGCTGAAGGAGTAGATGGAATTATAAATATTAAAGCATATATAGATGCCGATAAAGTATTGATAAGTGATACATATGATGGAACTGAAAGTGATAATATGGGAACACCTAATTCTCTTGCTGAAGGTAAAATAATATTTACTACAAGTGAGTGGAATAGTATTCAAAGTTCACCATTATCATTTAAAATAAAAGTAGAAGCTAATGATGGAATATGGGTAAAAGATCCACTAACATTTGGACAATTAATTGGAAAAAAAGCAAGTACAGCAAGTTATATAGCAAGTTATGATGATATTATTACAAGTAATCCAACATTTACTACTCAAGATCAAGTGTCTAATGGTGGCATAAAAAAAACAGTTTATTACTATACTGGAGCTGAAGCAGCAGAAAACGCCAATGTCTTATTTGCAGGGTATTGTTGGCAAATAATAAGAACTACAGATAATGGTGGAGTGCGTATGATATATAATGGAGTAGCTCTGAATAATAAGTGCGAAACAACAAGGACTGCAACAAAAGGAATTAATGGAAGATCATCAAGTAATTTAATAACGCATAATATGACATCAACGGCTTTGTATGGAAGAAGTTATGATTATGATTTAGAAACAGGAATGTTTACTATTAAGGATTCTACAGGATTACCTACATTGTGGAGTACAAGTGATAATAATGGCAATGGGATAATTGATTATAAAGAATTAATAGGAACATACGTTTGTTCATCGAATACATCATCTTGTAGTACTTTATACTATATAGGAAGTATAAATCCGACTAATCCAGATCAAGCATATGTTGGGGAATATACAATAGGAAATGTAGCACATTATTCACAAATGGGAGCAAGTGCTTTTAATCCATTTTATGGAAGTATGGCATTTGGAGGGTATATGTATAATATGGCATATACTTATACACAGCCTCAAAAATCTGGAGAATATTTTGCAACTGCAATATGGGAAAATGGCGAATATACTTTATTGAATGGAAATGGAAAAACATCTTGTGATTTAACACATCACTATATATGTGATACAGACTGTACCAAAATAAGATATTATTACAATAATCCTGGCTATTATATACTATTGGAAAATGGAGCAACAGTAGAAGATGCAATATATCAAATGACTGGTAATGGAGATACCTTAACTAAAGAAAAAACAATAAATGCAAACTATAAATTAAATAATTATAATTCTGCTATAAAAGGATATCTTGATAATTGGTATGAGAAAAATTTAACCACATATTCAAATTACTTAGATAATGAAGCAGTATATTGTAATGATAGAAGCATAAGTGATTATGCAGCCTGGAATCAAAGTGGTACAAGTCTTACAACAAATTTGAGATTTTATCGCTTTAACTCAAATAGTGATTTAAATTGTATAAATGAAACTGATAGATTTTCAGTATCAAATAACAAAGCAGAATTAACCTATTCAATAGGCTTATTAACTGAAGCAGAAAGATATTTGATGACTTCTGATTTTGCAAAAACGGGAATAGAATATTGGTCTAATGCACCAAAATATTATAAGAATGCTGGTATTAATATGAATTCTGTCTCCACAGCAGGTAGCCGTAGTAATGGCGATCCACAAAGTGCTTATGCTGTGCGAGGGGTTATTACACTTCGACCTAAAACGACTTTAGAAAGTGGTACTGGAACATATAGCGATCCATATATTATTGGACCATTAGTTACAAGAACAAACTAGTTAAAAATAATTAGTTCATATTTCTAATTTAGAAAAATATCAATCAGAAATGATTGATTTTTTTGTATAAATTATGGTCTTTTATTTAAATATCCTTTATAATAATAATAGGAGATAAAATATGAAGTATGAAGATTTTTTAAATTTCCTAAGAAATCAAAAAACTACAGAAGAAGTACTATTACAAATCTATAATTATTTTAGAAATAATGTTAGTTATAATTATGATCAACTTCAAGTAGTTAAATATAATAATCGTGATGGTGAATTAAATAGTATTCATGAACTTATTGAAAATAATAAAGATAATAAATCAGAAGAATTTAAAAATAAATTAATTAATTCTCTTGATGAAGTATTTATGAAACTAGAAGGAAGAGGTCTTTCTAAAAGAAATAAAGAAGAATGGTTTAAAAACTATGGTAAGGTAATTCATCATGAAAAAACTGAAAAAAGAGAAATAACTATTAGAAGAGGAATGATTATTCGTTTACCAGGTGAGCCAGAACATGACGAGATAATTCATATAGAACCAAATTATTATGAACCAATATATGAAAATGATATGTTAAAAGATGGAGTTTGTGGTGAATATTCACTATGGGTAAGAAAAATATGTAATGATCTTGGTATACCATGCTTACTTGTAGTAGGTAAGGGAACAACAGGACATGCATGGAATATAATATATCTTAAAGAAGAAAATAAATGGGTTCATTTTGATATGACAATGGTTAGATTCTATCTAGATAATTGGTCAAAGAAATTTGGTAATCCAGAAGAATGGGTTTTTGCCACAACAAGTGATATTTTTAGATTACAACCAGATCGTCTAATTAACCGAATTCTTGGTAATGATGATGTTGATATATTTAGAAAATTAGTTAATAAGGATAATCAAGAAGATCTTGATGAATTTTTAAACAGTTTAGTTTCTTTAAGTAGAAGAAAATAAATACTAATGGAGGTAGATATGGAACAAATTTATGCATATCATATTACTAATATTTCTAATCTTAATTCAATAGCTACAAATGGTTTAGTTCCAAGTATTGGAGATAATAGTAGAAAAGTTCATGAATCTTATCCATTAATTTATTTTACAACTTCAGCTTTTTTAGATAAATGGATTGAAAGATTTAATTTTGATAAAGATAAAATAGTTATCTTGAAATTTCTATGTAGTAATTATGGTAATAGACCAGATGAAGCTAATGACTATTATACTGATGAAATTATTTCTCCAAGTGATATTGAAGTTATTGGTGATAAGGAAGAAGCTTTATTAGATTATTATCAAAATAATAAAGATAGAATAGAACTAGAATTAGAAAAAAGTATTATTGGTGATATTAAAATATTAAAAGATAGATTACAAGAAATTAAACATAATGATTTAACTAAAGAAGATGGTTGGGTTTATCATGAAACTGAACCTAATATTGTTAAAACAATAGATTTATTAGTAAAAATTAGAGATTTAAAAAATAAAAATAAATATCGTACTCTATTAGAAGGAATAATCTATGAATCATTAGAAAAACTATTAAATAATGATTTAGGAATAGCAAAAGATAGTGAAATATATAAAGCAATAAAGATGATTTATGTTGATTCAATGACTAATAATCATCAACTAGATATTATGTCACTTAATTATTTAACTGAATTAATTAGTGTTAATCTATATTTAAGACAATTAGATAGATATAAAAGAACTGGTAAAAAAATGGGTGATGATAATACTATATGGATGTTTGATTCACTAAATTTTGATGAAATGAGAAAAGTATTAAAAAATAATAATTTACTAGAAGAAGTAATATTATTAAAAGAGGAAATGATAGATTCTAAAAAAATATAAATGGAGTAAGTATGAAAGAATGTTTTTTTTGTAAATGTATTGAAAATAAAGATTATGAATTAGAAAATGAACTGGCCATTCTTCGTTTTGATGATTATCCAGTTAATAAGGGACATTTGGAAATAATTCCTAAAAGACATGTTAAAGATTGGTGGGAGACAACACCAGAAGAGCGAATTGCTATCTTTAATTTAATGGATAAAGCTAAAGAATTAGTAGATAATAAATATCACCCTGATGGTTATAATATTGGTATGAATTTAGGTGAAGCAGCTGGTCAAAGTGTTATGCATTTACATATTCATTTAATACCAAGATACTATGGTGATGTATCTAATCCAAAGGGTGGAGTAAGAGGAATAATACCTGGTAAACAAAATTATTAGAGGATTTATGGAAAGAATATATAATAAATTAGTAAGAGATAATATTCCTAATATAATTAAAAATAATAATGAAACACCAATAACTAGAATATTATCTAGTGATGAATATAAAGTTGAACTTGAAAAGAAACTTTATGAAGAATATCAAGAAGTAATATCATCTTCTAATAAAGATAGACTAGAAGAATTGGCTGATATGATTGAAGTAATAAAATCATTAGCTGAATTAGAGAAATCTACTTTAGAAGAAGTTATCTTAATAGCAAAAGATAAAAGTAATAAACGTGGATCTTTTAAAGATAAGATTTTTTTAGAAAAAGTAATTGATAATAGTTAATACTCGGGAATCCGAGTTTTTATTTGCTATTTTTTATCTTTTGTGTTAGAATATAAGGCATTTAGGGGGTATTATGGTAAGAGTGTTATATCCAGGTAGTTTTAATCCAATTACCAAAGGACATAGACAAATAATTAATCAAGCTAGTGAATTATTCGATGAAGTTGTTGTTGCAGTTATGTGTAATCCTAATAAACCAACTGGAATGTTTACAATTGATGAAAGAGTAGCGATGATTAAAGAATTATATAAAGATGTAGATAATGTTAAAGTAGTTTCATCAACTGGTGCAACTGTTGATGTTGCAAAAGAAAATGACTGTAAAATAATAATTCGTGGTATTAGAAATTATACAGATTATGATTTTGAATCAGGAATGCAACAAATTAATTATGAAATATCAAATGGTGAAGTTAGAACAGTTATTTTATTTGCAGATAAAGAATATCAACATATATCATCAAGCATAGTTAGAGAATTATTTAATATTGGAAAAGATTTTTCAGATTATGTTGATCCATTAGTAAAAGAAAAAATGATGGTTAAGAAATTAGGTGGTAAGTAATGGATAATATTATTGTTACACCACTAGGTACAGTATCTCCATATACAAAAGGTAATATGAATTGTCCTGGTTATTTAATAGAATATCATAATAAAAAAATATTATTAGATTGTGGTAATGGAACAACTAGATTATTAACATTTCCTGATGTTTTAAATAATTTAAGTGTTATAATAACTCATTATCATAAAGATCATTTTGGTGATATTGGTGCTCTTCAATATGCCTCTAGGGTATATCATAAATTAGGTAAGTTAGAAGATAAAATAAAAATATATTTACCAAAAAATGATTTTGAATATAGTAAAGCTTCTATTATTTCAAATAATGAAAGTCATGCAGAATATATAGATATTTATGATGGATATAGTTTTAATATTGATGACTTAAATATTACTTTTTATAATAATGGTTCACATACTATAGAATCATTTATGGTAAAATTAGAAAATGAAAATAATAAAATAGTATATACTAGTGATATTGGTAATACTAATTTAAATGGATTTATAGATTTTATAAAAGATGCTGATTTACTAATTTGTGAAAGTTCATTTTTAGTTAGTCATAGAGCACATAGTAAAACACATTTAACTGCAAGAGAAGCTAGTATAATAGCTAGTGAAGCTAATGTAAAAAAACTTGTATTAACTCATTTTTGGCCAGAAGAAGATAAAGAATTATACTTACGTGAAGCTAAAGAAAATTTTGATAATGTATCAGTAGCTCATGAAGGTGAAGAAATAGTTATAGATAGTAAAACATTAGTTAGATAATGCAAGAAATATTTACAAAATAGTAATATATGATATAATAAATTTATATGGGAGTGGTAATATGCAAACAACAGTAAAAAGATGTACGCTATTAGAAGAAACTTACAAAACAGGAAACAAAGAAGATTTTCAAAAAGGAATAGAGGGTTATGTTAATCTATTAAATGAATTAACTAAAACTGATTTAGATTCATTAACTAATAAAGAATATTATGATTTATTATCTAAGTTTTATACTATTAGATTTGAAGGGGAGGATTTCCTAAAAGCTTTCTCTGTTCATAATAATAAAAAATATACTGGTTTTGAAGAAATTAAAACAGATATGGTTATTCAAGAAAAATCTAAAGAAGGATTTGGTAATTATGTAGCTTGGTCAAATAAAAAACAAAAAGTTAGTTATATAGCTGCAGTTAGTGATATTAATACCAAAAGTGATCCAAATAGAGAATATACTAAAGCTGAAATTAAGGAATTAGTTGATAGTAATGATATTGTTATTGTTAATGTTAAGAAAACAGATATTCCAAAATTAGCTGATAATAGTGAAGAATATGAAGCTTTCCCAGTAGTAGATATTAATGGTATTGAATCTGATTTCTTTAAAGCAAATATTCCATTATTTGGTAGGATGTTAAGAGAAGAGATTACTGAAGAAAAATTAAGAAATGATATTATTAAATTCTTAAATGAATTAAATTTCCAACTTCGTACAGTAACTATCTTCAATAAAGGAATATATCAAAAAACTAATGAAGAATGTAAGAAGTGGTGGATACAATCTCCATTAAAAGAAGAATATGATAATATCGAAGAAGATATAAGAAGAACAAGATAAAAAAAACAAACGTTTCTAACGTTTATTTCTTTTATTATTACCTAGAATAAATTCTAAATATTTTTCAATATCATCTTGAGTATTATATCTTTCATAATTACTAATCATTCTATTACCAATATAAGATATTTCAAATTCATGGTTCTTTAATTGTTCAAAATTGTTTATTATGTTAAAAAGATAATCTCGTAATGCATTAATATCAGTTATTTCTGGAAAATGAAAATATCTTGTATTTGTACCGATTTTAAATCTAATCACTGTTGCACTCTTATTGCCGCTATTGTATTCACCCATATTATCCTCCCTCAATACAGCGTATATTTTACAATAACATATTATAAAAGTCAAATATAATAAAAAAATATAATAAAAATCTATTGACAAACATATTATTTTAGTGTATCTTATTTAAGTAAATTAATTAAGGAAAGAGATGTTTATCCACCTGATTACACGTAGTAATGGGTTAATGCCTAGATGAAAATTTTGTTTTTTAACTATGGAATTAAGTGGGTAAATATTGCCCACTTTTTTAATTATAATGGAGGTGTTTCTTATCGCTAATAAGAAGAATGATTTACCAATTAATGAGCAAATCAAAGCGAGTAATGTTCTAGTCATAGGACCAAATGGAGAGCAAGTAGGAGTTAAATCACTACAAGATGCATTAACTTTATCTAGTTATGCAAATCTTGATTTAGTTTTAATGAATCCTAACTCTGATCCACCAGTTTGTAAAGTAATGGATTACAATAAATTCCGTTACGAAAAGAATAAGAAGGAAAAAGAAGCTTTAAAACGTCAAAAAGCTAACATGAGTGAAACTAAAGAATTTAGACTATCTAGTGTTATTGATGTAGGTGACTTTGAAACTAAATTAAGACAAGTTACAAAGTATTTACAAAAAGGAGATAAGATTAAGATAACTATTCGTTTTAAAGGTAGACAAATGGCTCATACTGAGTTAGGAGAAGAAGTTATGAATCGTTTTGCAGAAAGATTATCTGACTTAGCTGATGTAACTGATAAACCTAATTTAGATGGACGTACTATGACAATGTTATTAACACCAAAAAAATAATAAGGAGGAAATTATGCCAAAGTTAAAAACGCATAAAGGAACTAAAAAAGTTCTTAAAATTAGAAAAGGCGGCTCAATAAAAATAGGAAAACCAGGAAGTCGTCATAATACTGGAAAAAAGAATGCAAAATTTAATAAGATTGCAAGAAAGGGTTCAAGTCTTTCTAAGGCTGACAAAAATAGATTAAGAGATATTATCTAATCTAGGAAGGGGAAAGTATGACAAGAGTAAGAAACGGAGTTGTTACAAAACAACGTCATAAAAAAATATTAAAAGAAGCTCGTGGTTACTTTGGAAGTAAACATAGAGAATTTAAATCTGCTAAAGAACAATTAATGCATGCAGGACAATATGCTTATCGTGATCGTAGACAAAAGAAAAGAGAATTCAGAAAACTATGGATCGTTCGTATTAATGCAGCTTGCCGTGAAAATGAAATTAGTTATTCTAGATTTATTGAAGGATTAAATAAAGCTGGATTAGAGATTAATCGTAAGATGTTATCTGAAATAGCTATTAATGATCCTAAGGCATTTAGTGAATTAGTTAAAGTAGCTAAATCTGGTAAAACAGTTAAGAAAGAAGTTAAAGAAGTTAAAGAAACTAAAAAAGAAGAAAAAGTAGATTTAACTAAATTAACAGTAGCTGAACTTAAAGAATTAGCAAAAAAAGCAAATATAGAAAATTATACATCAATGAAAAAGGCTGAACTAGTTGAGGCTTTAAATAAATAATAAACAAATTAATGAATTAGTTATCCTAGTGCCTTCGGGTGGATAATTAGAAATTAATTGAAGAAAAAACGAAAAGGAGAATTAAATTATGACAGTAGTTTCAATGAACTATTTATTAGAGACAGGTGTACATTTTGGACACCAAAAAAGAAGATGGAATCCAAAGATGAAAGAATATATCTTTGGTGCAAGAGATGATATTTATATTATCGATTTACAAAAGACAGTAAAAAAATTAGAGGAAGCTTATGATGCATTAACAAAGATTGCAACTGATGGTGGTAAAGTAATCTTTGTTGGTACAAAAAAACAAGCTCAAGAAGCAGCAAAAGAATGTGCAGAAAGAACAAATATGTTCTATGTTACAGAACGTTGGTTAGGAGGAACATTAACAAACTTCCGTACTATTCGTTCACGTGTAAAAAGACTTGAAGAATTAGAGAGAATGGCAACAGATGGTACTTACGACTTATTACCTAAGAAAGAAGTAGCTTTACTAAATAAAGAATACGAAAAATTAAATAAATATTTATGTGGTATTCGTGAAATGACAGAACTTCCTAAAGCAGTAATTATAGTTGATCCTAGTAAAGAATACAATGCTATTAGAGAAGCTAGAAAATTAAATATTCCAGTATTTGGAATTGTTGATACTAACTGTGATCCTGATATGGTAGATTACGTTATTCCAGGTAATGATGATGCAGTTCGTGCTGTTAAAGTTGTACTTAATGCATTAACTAATGCAATTGCTAATGTAAATGGTAATGAAATCGTTGATGTAATATCAGAAGATGACAAAACTAAAGAATCAATCGTTAGTGGTGGAGAAGAAGCTTTAGAAGCTAAGGAAGAACTTGAAGGTGAAGAAAAACCTAAGAAAGTTAAAAAAGCTAAAAAAGAAGAAGAAGCTCCAGTAGCTAAAGAAGAAAAACCTAAGAAAGTTGCAAAAGAAAAGAAGGAAGAAGTTAAAGAAGAAAAACCAGCTAAAAAAGTTGATTTATCTGAAAAAACTTTAACTGAATTAAAAGAAATAGCTAAAGAAAAAGGTATCAAAGGTTATTCTAAACTTAAAAAAGAAGAATTATTAGAAGTATTAAAATAAGGAGATAATTATGTTTAGCGCTAGTGATGTTAAAACTTTAAGAGAAAAAACTGGAGCTGGAATGCTTGATTGCAAGAAAGCTTTAGATGAAACAAAAGGTGATATCGATAAAGCTGTTGATTGGCTAAGAGAAAAAGGTATTGCTAAAGCAGCTAAGAAAGCTGATCGTATTGCTGCTGAAGGATTAGCAGAAATCTTTATTGATGGTAATAAAGCATTAGTTTTAGAAGTTAACTGTGAAACTGATTTCGTTGCTAAGAATGAAGAATTTAAAGCTCTTGTTAATAAAATGGGTAATGCTATTTTAGCTAATGGAACAAGTAGTGATAAAGAAGCTTTAGAAATTAAAGTTGATGGTGAAACTATTAATGATATGATTATTGCTTTAACTTCTAAATTAGGAGAAAAGATTAGCTTCAGAAGAATGACTGCTGCTACTAAAGCAGATAATCAATCATATGGTTCATATATTCATATGGGTGGAAAAATAGCTTCATTAGTTATTATTGAAGGTAATAATAGTGAAGTAGCTCGTGAAGTTGCTATGCATGCAGCTGCAATGAGACCACTATATGTAAATGAAGCTGATGTACCATCTAATGTTCTTGAAAGAGAAAAAGAAATAATGAGACAAGAATTATTAAATGAAGGTAAACCAGCTGATAAGATTGATAATATACTTGTAGGTAAAGTTCGTAAATACTATGAAGAAGTTTGCTTAGAAAACCAAATTTATGTAAAAGCAGAAAACAAAGAAACAGTTGGTAAATTCTTAAGTGACAATGGTAGTAAATTAGTTAATATGATACGTTTTGAAGTAGGAGAAGGTATGGAAAAACGTAATGAGAACTTTGCTGATGAAGTAATGAGTCAAATTAATGGATAAGAATGTAGTAATACATTCTTTTTTTTATAAAAAAAATGTTATTTTAACAATAACATTTTCTTATGTATTTCATAAGTTAAATCTTCATTTTGTACCAAGAAATCTTGAATAATCTTTTTTCTTTCAATTATAAAAGCATTTGCATCAGCTACTATTTTATTAAAGTCATCTTTAGTCATAAACTTTTCTTTTTTAGTTTCTTTTAAGATTCTTTCAATAATTTCTCTTTCATCTAAAAATCTTCTATTATCTTCAAGTATTGATTTTAACCCAAGCATCAAGTTTCCTTGTGGAGCAAACGTTAATGGATAATCAAATCCTAAACCATTCATACCATCATTACTAACAGGAACAAATGCACAATGATTTATTGCATCAAAGCCATACATTAATCCTTTATGATAGGTTAAATTAATTACATGATTTCCAAAACATAATTCATCCTCACCATGTTGTCCTTGTGGATCTAAGCAACAAAACAATAGGGGATAATTATAGAAATACGAGAAAATATCTTGATAAAAACAAGCAATATTTCGACATACTCCGTCACCATTAACAATACTCATTCCTGGTTTAATATGTAATTCTTTAAAATTATCGGCATGGTCGTTTAAATTTCTTCCATAAGTAAAAAAACCGATATTTGCAAGAATGTCGAATACAACACTATAAAAGAAATCACTTTCATCTTTTCTAATGAAATCAAAAAATTCTACTATTTTACCAATATATTCATTATATATTGTAATTAATTCTTTGTTTTCATTATAAACTTCAATGTTATTCTTAATATTTTTAAGTATAATCTCTTCATTTGTCATGGCATTTATTTTATAATTATTTGCTAATAAAATCAACAGTTTTTGTTATTTTTTAATAAAAATAAAGATTGTTTTATTTAAATATTTGTGATATTATTAAATAGTCATTTATTTGGCCAGTTGGTGAAGCGGCTTAACACATAGCCCTCTCAAGGCTACATTCCACGGGTCCGAATCCCGTACTGGTCACCATTTGTAATAAACTCCTTTGGGAGTTTTTATTATTTCATTGAAATAATAATTAATAATTGATAAAATATTATTAAGAATAGAGGTAGGATATGAAAAAGAAAATATTAATAATTATCATATTTTTAGTTTTTACTATTCTTAACGTTAATGCTATTGATTATCGTGGTGATGTTGATGGTAATGGCAAAATTGGTACAAATGATTATGTACAAATAAGAAAACATATTTTAGGGACAAGTCTTTTAACTGGTAATTATTTAAAAAGAGCTGACACTAATAATGATAATAAAATAACTTCAGTTGATTATGTTTTAGTAAGAAAAATGATATTAAGTGGTGAAAAACCTAAACCAATTGAGACTCCTAAGCCAACATCAACACCAACTCCGAAACCAACGCCAAAGCCATTAAAAGTATTACCTGATACATATGTTGTTCCAGCTGGTTATTCTGTTGATTTTGGTAAATCATATATTAGTGATAGTTTAAAATATAAAATAATTCAAAGTAATACTAATACAAGATATTATGCTCTTATTTGGGTTAAGAATGCATATAAACAACTTAATGCTGCTAATGATAATTTAAATGGTGGTAGAAGAGTAACTCTTCTATCTAAAGAAGTTAGTACTATGGGTTATGCTGATAAGGGATTAATTGCTACTAATGGTAGTTTTACATGGGATAATAGAGCTAATATACCAGTTATTGCAACGAAAGGTAATATAGTAAATAATGATAGATATGTGATTCAAAAGAAAGATGGAACTCCTTTAGGCTATGCTACTCTAGCGATGGGAAGTAACAACCTATTAACTTATAAAGATACAACTAATGTTACCGAAGCAAGAAATTGGATTAGTAGTATTGGTGCAAGAAATACATGGGCAATAACGCTATTTGAAACAAGTAATTGGAACAGTGATACCGATGGTGGAGAAGCTTATCGTACAGCAATATGCCAAATAGATGAAAATAACTTTGTTTTATATGTGGGTCATAGTTATGGAACACATGCATATATTAATGAATTACATAATATGTTTGATTGTAAAATAGTAGTTAATCTTGATGGTGGTGGATCAACAGGAATGTATTATAAAACGAAAAGCATGAGTGATGTTTCGACTATTTATCAAAGACAAGTAGATAATCGTTCTATTGGTGATATGCTATATTTTGTTGAAGAATAATTATAAAACCGAAATGAATACTAGTATTTATTTTGGTTTTTTGATATAATTTACTATGGTGATACTATGTATGAGATAACAATAGATAATTTCTCAGGGCCAATGGATTTATTATTACATTTAATTAAACAATCTAAAATGGATATTATGAATATAAAACTTGAGATTATTATTGATGAATACTTAGATTATATTAATAAAATGACTGAAATGAATTTGGATATTTCTCGTTCATATTTAGTAATGGGATCAGAGCTATTGGAAATTAAATCTAAAATGCTTTTACCAAAAGAAGAAGATGAAGAAGAGGAAGAAGATCCAAAAGAAAGATTAATTAATAGATTAATTCTTTATCAACAATATAAAGATCAAATAGATAGTTTTAAAGAATTAGAAAGTGAGAGAGGTACTTATTATACTAAAATACCTAGTAGTTTAGATGATTATCAAACTGGTGAAAAGAAAGCTTTAATAGAAAATGTTACACTAGATGATTTAGTTAAGGCTTTTGAAAACTTTTTAGCTAGAGTAGAATTAGAAAAACCAGTATCAACTAAAGTTACTAAAAAAGAACTTAGTGTAGAAGATAGAATTATTAATATAAAAGATCGTTTTAAAAAACAAAAAAGAATAGATTTCTTTGATTTATTTGAAGTAAAATCTAAAGAGTATGTAGTAGTTACTTTTTTAGCTATTCTTGAAATGGCAAAAAATAAAGAATTAATTATTTATCAAGATGCAAATTTTGATAATATTATATGTGAGGCTGTATATGGAAGAAGATAATAAATTAGCGGCTTTAGAAGGGCTTTTATTCGTTGTTGGAGATGATGGTTTATCTATTAATCAAATGATGGAAATATTAGAAGTTGATCATGAAGAAGCAGTAGAATTAATTAATAAATTAAAAGAAAATTATGAGGATGTTAATCGTGGTATTAGAATACATTTTCTTGGTAATACATTCAAATTAACTACAAAACAAGAACATCAAAAATATTATCAAAAATTACTTGTTAATGAAGAAAATAATACTTTATCTAATAGTGCTCTTGAAACACTTGCTATAGTTGCTTATAATGAACCAATAACAAGAGTAGAAGTAGATGAAATAAGAGGTGTCCAAACAGCTCAAATGATAAGAAAACTAGTAGCTAAAGGATTACTAAAAGAATGTGGTAGAAGTGAAATGCCAGGAAGACCAATTCTTTATAAAACAACATCAGAATTCTTAGATTATTTTGGATTAAGTGATATATCAGAACTTCCTAAAATAACACCAAAAGATGAAAATAATAATAGTGATGTAGATTTATATAAATCTAAATATGAAGAAGAAATAATAGAATAAAAAAAGATTTAATTAAATCTTTTTTCTTTTTTCATGAATTTCTACATCTTTAATTAATGTTGAATAATTATCAATAATTGGTTTTTTCATAAATTCTAATAAAATATCTAAATTATTCATTAGCTCACCAATATATTTAGAATTAACAACATTTTGTGCTAATATTCTTACTTCGTTTATTAAATCTTGAAAATAAGGATCTAAGTATTTAAGAGCAAATTGTTCTACCTCTTCATCCACTATGCCATCAAAATCATAACTGGTATGACATCCTTCTTTCCATCTATCATCAATTTCATATATTTCGTAAAGTGATTGGTAGTATTTATCCACAACATATGCAAATCTTTTAATAGGATTTAGTTTTTGCTCTCTTGCTTCTTTAGCCGCTTTATCTATACATTCTTTTACATATTCACATCTTTTTTTAATAACAGTACTTTTTTTAATTTCCTCTAACATAGTATTTCCTTAATCGGTTTTATATTGTACCACTATTTACATTATTTGACAATATATATATTAATAAATATATATATAAAATCAAAAATATATATTTTGTTTGATATAATTAAAGTGAGAAAGTAGGTGATAACATGAGATATTTAAAATATTTTGTTCTTTTTGTCGTGTTATCATTTAGTTTTAATGTTTATGCATATAGAAGAGATAGTAGTGATCTTAAAAATAGAAAAGTATGTGAAAAAATAGAGTTAGCTAAAGCTAATAAAGATGGTACTATTACTAAAGTAGCTTGCTATAACGATTATAACTCTGCTAAAAGTAAAATGGATGAAACTGATGATGATTCATTAATTATTTTAGAAAGAAGTAATAGTGTAACAAAGATAATTGATGCTAAATATGCTTTATTATATTTAGATCATGGTGATGTTAATACCGATATTTATAATAATAGTAGTTTTTCATCTAGTATTACGTATATGAATAACTGTTCTGATTATGGTGCAACAGATGCTGCATTTCTTGGAATAAATTATAGTAATAAAGCAGCTAAACTAAAAATATCTGGTGTTACTGGTTGGATAAAAAATGGAACTTATTATATAATTCCAATTAATTGGTTAAAGAGTCATTCTTATTACAAAGTAACTGATAGTGGATTATATCACTATTATTCAAAAGATGTTGAAAATGGTAATTATAGTCAATCTAGTAAGTTAATAGATGATAAACCAGAGTTTTTAAATAAAGGTAATTACAAGAGTTATGATGGTATATATTTCTATAGTGTATACAAAGATATGATTGATGATTATCGTAGTGGTAAACATGAAAAAGCTGCTAATAAAGATAATGCATATTATAATTATTATCAATATTTACCACATCGTTCTAAAACTAATTATGATATAGATGATTTTGATTCATATATTCGTTCTGTTTTAGGATTTAAAGGTAGTTTATATGGAAAAATGTTAACTGATAAATATTCAGTTATGTATGGAACTAGTGAATACTATTTATTTGCTGAAAAAATGTATGGGGCTAATGCCTTATCAATCTTTAGTTTAGGTCGTCATGAATCAGCTAATGGTCTTAGTTATATAGCATATAATAAAAACAATATATTTGGACATAATGCAGTTGATGGAGCAGCATACTCTTCAGCAACAGGATACTTAGATGTACGTAGTAGTATTTATACACATGGTTATGGATACATTAACTATGGTTATGCAAGAGTATCTGATTGGCGTTATAATGGTAGTCACTTTGGTAACAAAAAAACTGGTATGAATGTTCAATATGCATCTGATGTATATTGGGGAGAAAAAGCTGCAGCATACTATTATGAGTTTGATAAAGCTAATGGTTTTTTGGATCGTGATTTCTATCAAATAATTGTATCTAATGCATCAAATATTAATACTAGAAGTGCTCCTAATACTAAAGCAAGTATCCCTTATGTAATAAAGAAGACTAATGTACCATTCATTGTCTTAGAAGAAGTAGAGGGAGAAACAGTATCAGGAAGTAATATTTGGTATAAAATTCAATCTGATTCTAACGTAAATAATTCTGGTAGTTTAATAGGAAGTAATAGTAGTACATGGCCAGAATATAATTGGGATGGTGTTGTTTATGTACATTCTAATTACTTTATGAAAATAAATGATGCCAAAAAAGAAGATGGTACTTATAATAAACCAACAGATATTGTTAAAGATGTTAATAATAAGACAATAACTACTAATGCAACTAAAACTAAATATACGCCACAAGTAGGTTTAATCCAAAATGATAAAGATTATTATTACACATCAAATTTAACTAATAAAAAAGGAACAGTTAAGAAAAATAGTTATGTTGTTATTTTAGAAAAAATAACTAATGAAGAAGAAACTAATTATTTAATTATAACTGACTATAGTACAATTCAAAAAGCTTGGATTAGTAGTGAAGATGTAAAATTAATTAACAAAGACTTATTAGAAGTTAATATAACTGAGGCTAATAAAACAATTAATGTTCAAGATAGAATTGGTGGATCAAACGTATTATACGTCTATAATGGTAGCTTTATCCCAATAATAGATAAAGTTATTCAAGATAATAAAGTATATTTAAAAGTACAATATAAGTTAAATGATCCAACTACATATGGTTACGTTGATAGTACAATTTCAAATATCAACTAT